>Ga0316201_10002168_pt1 | contig 13840 bp, 14 predicted proteins | sample CS6wburrow_MG_FD_204516 | JGI IMG/M metagenome (GOLD analysis project Ga0316201, IMG submission 204516) | Coastal sediment microbial communities from Delaware Bay, Delaware, United States - CS-6 worm burrow | ecosystem: Environmental > Aquatic > Marine > Coastal > Sediment | place: USA... | reverse complement strand
TAGCGAGCTTTGCCGCTGTCGGCCTGCCGTTTCTCGGCGTGCCGCAATTAATGATTCGCTACATGTCGGCACGCGATGATATGGAGATCCGGAAAGCACGCGTAGTGTCGTTGGTTGTGCTGCTTTTCTTCACTGCGGGAGCCGTGACGGCCGGAGTCGCGGGTCGCGCTCTGTATCCGGGCCTCGACGATCCGGAGACAATTTTCCCGGTCATCTCGAGCAACCTGTTCCCGCCGATTATCGCCGGGATGCTGCTGGTGGTGGTCCTGTCCGCGATCATGTCCACAGTCGATTCGCTTCTGCTCCTGGCGTCCTCGTCCGTGGTTCGCGATACCTATCAGAAGATAATGGGCAGCAATGAAAGCGACGCACGCCTGGCCAGCTACGGCAAGATCGTGACGATCGTGATTGGCGCCATCGCCGTCGTGCTCGGTATCCAGGAGCCACGCGTGATCTTCCATTTCGTACTGGCATCGTGGTCGGGGCTCGGGTCCGCGTTCGGCCCCGTCATACTGGGTATCCTTTATTACAAACGCATCACCTGGGAGGGCGTGCTGGCGGGCATGTCCGGGGGATTCCTGGCTAGCGTCGCCTGGCTGACCTGGTTCAAGGCCGACTACCACGGCCTGTACGAGGCAATCCCGGGTTTCATCACCGGTTTCGTGCTGACCTACGGCGTGAGTTACATGACCAGCGGAAAAAAGCAGCCTGACGTGTAACCAAACCCAGCGATTGCCCCTATAACTCTATAAGAACTTGATTTGAGGGTATGTCGATGCGTTATTTGAAAATTCTAGTTGTTGGACTGCTACTGACCTTGCCGGTGCTGGCCACCGCGGATGTCGAGGACCTCCCGGGGTCGGCCGTCTGGTATTTCCATATTGATCTTGAGCAAATGCGTAAGGACGGACCGGGCCAGAGCGTCTATGCGTGGCTCCAGGACGAGGCATTTTCCGATATTGAGGAAGACGCCGGCGTGGATCTGGACAAAGAGCTCGACAGTATGACGGCGTTTTCGCTGGAAGAATCGGGGCCTGTAATCCTGTTTGAAGGCAACTTCAGCCAGGAGACCAGGGACAAGATAATGACCTTCGTTGCCGCCGATGGTGATCTCACTCCGATCAAAGCCTCAGGCAAAACCTACTACCATTTTTCGGGGACAGACGGCGACGAGAAACTGAACCTCTCTGATGGTGACATCGAAATAGATATCGAATCGCTCGAAGATGAGTCATGGGTCAGTCTGGCGCTCAAGAACAAGATCCTGATTACAGGCAGTGAGGAGCAGATGCAGGGACTGCTCGCAAACAACGGTAAGATTGCAGGCAGGAAGAGCCACAAAGGTGCCCTGCTGGTGCTTTCGGCTGAGAAGACACTGTTGCAGGCGGGCATGAACTCTGCGGCCATGGGCGATGACGGCGACTCGGACTGGGATTCCAATATTCTGCGCAACACCGAGCAGGTCGCGTTCATGATGGCCGCGGCCGCCGACAAACTCGCTCTGGAAGCCAAGCTGGTGACAACCGAGCCTGAAATGGCTGAATCGCTGGCCAGCGTGGTTCGTGGCCTGGTGAGCCTGATGGCTTTCAGTGATGAAATGGATGAGGAAATGGTTGCTGTGTTACAGGGCACTACAGTTGAAGCGAGTGGTAACAACCTCAGCATCTCCCTGGCAATCGCGCCGGATTTCGTTGTTCGGACGCTAAGTGAGTGATGAGCTCAAACTGATTGCCGCCGCTAAAGCGGGGTCCGCGGACGCGTTCGCGGACCTCGTGCGTGCTTACAGAGTGCGCCTGCTGCGCTTTCTTCTGACGCGTAGCCCGAGCTATGCGGATGCGGAGGACGTGTTACAGGACACGTTAATAGCGGCGTATCGCTACCTGCACTCCTACGATCCGCGCTGGCGTTTCAGTACCTGGCTGTACCGAATTGCGATTCGCAACGCCGCCAAGTTGCGCGGTCCTGATCTCGTAGAGATCGGCGACCTGCGTGACGAAGAGAACGACCCTTTGCAGCAGTGCATAGCCGACTCGGAGACAGATAATCTGTGGGTCAGTGCACGCCAGCTGCTCAATGACGAAGTGTACTCGGCGATGTGGTTGCGCTATGCCGAAGACATGTCCGTCAACGATATTTCCAAAGCCCTGGACCGCTCCGCGTCCTGGACCAAAGTCAACCTGATGAGAGGGCGGCGTGTGCTGGAAACGCACCTGAACGGCGCGGCCCAACAAAGTGAAGCCTATGGATAAGTTAGCCAGCCAACTGCACGATGACGCACAGCGCATCGACGTGTCCGTATCTGATGAACTCGATCGTCGTATCGAAGCATCGTTGCGTGCCATAACACCTGAGTCAGAGGATAGTCGCCCTGCACCCGTGGCCAGGCCACCGCTTTTCTGGTGGGCGAGCACGATCACTGGCGTGGCCGCCGCTATTGCCTTAATCGCTATCGCAAACTGGCGCGCGCCGGTTCAACCCGTGTCGCCACCCGTCAACATAGCTGCAGCAATTCCGGCGATCGAACTCAACGCCGAAACTGCAATGCTGACGGGGCCTCTGCAACAGGAGTTGGACCGGCTGCAGTCGGATCTCAAGAAGGCCGAGGAGAAAGTCAAACAGGATATTGGCCTCTAATAAGGGTCTATTGTGGAAAATACGTACCTTTTCCCGTATGTTGATTAGCGAGGTAAGAATAAAAACATAATCAATACCGGGGGATGTGCGTCGTATGCCTTTAGCCGTTGTACTGATTCTGCTCGTCGTTGGCTCGCTCCTGTTTCACCTCCTGAGTCCATGGACATTCACCGAGTTGGCTTCCAACTGGGGGATGGTGGACTTTACAGTCGACATCACTCTCTACGTGACGGGCTTCGTCTTCGTCGCCGTCAATCTCTTTATGGCGTACTGCGTCATCAAGTTCCGGTATCGCAAGGACGCACGAGCGACCTATGAGCCCGAGAACAAGAAACTCGAAACCTGGCTGACGTCGCTGACCGCTATCGGTGTGGCGGCCATGCTGGCGCCCGGTCTGTTCGTCTGGGCGAAGTTTGTGGATGTTCCCGAGGAAGCGCATGTCGTTGAAGCCGTCGGCCAGCAATGGCACTGGACCTTCCGCTTGCCGGGCGAAGACGGCAAGCTGGGTGAGGTCGACGCGGAACGCATAACGCACGATAACCCGTTCGGCATGGACCCGGATGATCCGAATGGCCAGGACGATGTGCTCGTCTACAGTCCCGAAATCCATTTGCCCGCTGATAAGCCCGTTAAATTCCTACTGCGCTCTAAAGACGTGCTGCACAATTTCACCGTGGCGCAGTTCCGCGTCAAGATGGATCTCGTGCCTGGCATGAACACGTTCCTCTGGTTGACGCCGACGAAGGAGGGCCGCTTCGAAATCCTCTGCGAGGAACTATGTGGCGTCGGACATCACACGATGCGAGGTGCAGTTATCGTTGATGGTGAGGACAGCTACGCTACCTGGCTCGCGAAGCAGTCAACCTATGCTGCGTTGCAGGATAAACCAGCGGGCAATGCGTCGATTGGCGCAGCCCAGTATGGCGTGTGTGCGGCTTGTCATGGCCAGCAGGGTGAGGGCAGCGTCGCGATGAACGCGCCGAAACTTGCCGGACAGGGTGCGTGGTATCTCAAACGCCAGATCCTGAACTACAAGAACGGTCTGCGCGGCACACACCAGGGCGATACGTTCGGGCAGCAGATGATCGGCATGGTGGCGACGCTGGCGGACGAACAGGCGATCGACAACGTCGTGGCTCACATTCGCACTTTCCCGGATAACCCGGTCACATCGACGATCGAAGGTGATGTCGCCGCTGGCGCACAGGAATACAGGATCTGCGCATATTGCCACGCCGGGGACGGAATGGGCGTGCAGGCACTCAATGCACCGCGTGTGGCCGGGATGTCGGACTGGTACCTGGAGCGTCAGTTGCACAACTTTCGCGACGACGTTCGGGGCTCGCACCCGCAGGACTACTATGGTTTCCAGATGGGGCTGATGGGCCAGTCGATTTACGATGAACAGGCGATCAAGAATCTGGTCGCCTACATCAACACGTTATAGGGTCGGATCTATGTCTTACGTTGCAATCGCTGATCGTGATCACGAAGAAGAGCATCATGATCCGCAGACGTTCATTACGAAATACATCTGGAGCCAGGACCACAAGGTCATCGCCATCCAGTATGGCATCACGGCGATCTTCGTTGGCCTGATCGCGCTGGGGCTGTCGGCGATGATGCGCCTGCAACTGGGGTTCCCGAATCAGTTCTCGTTTATTAATCCCGAGAACTATTATCAGTTCATCACGATGCACGGCATGATCATGGTGATCTACCTGCTGACCGCATTGTTCCTGGGTGGCTTCGGCAATTATTTGATCCCGCTTATGTGTGGCTCGCGCGACATGGTGTTCCCGTTCCTGAATATGCTCAGTTACTGGGTGTACCTGCTTTCGGTCATCATCCTTGTTGCCAGCTTCTTCGTGCCCGGTGGTTCGACCGGTGCCGGCTGGACGCTGTATCCGCCACAGGCAATCATGCAGGGCACGCCCGGGACAGACTGGGGCATCCTTCTGATGCTTGCGTCGCTGGGTGTGTTCATCATCGCGTTTACGATGGGCGGCCTCAACTACGTGACTACGGTGTTGCAGGCGCGCTGCCGTGGCATGACGCTGATGCGCATGCCGCTGTCGGTCTGGGGCATCTTCATTGCGACGATCCTCGGTTTGCTGGCATTCCCGGCTTTGCTTGTCAGCGCGATCATGATGCTGTTCGACAAGACGCTCATGACGAGTTTCTTCATGCCGGCGATTTCATCAATGGGCGCGGACCCGGGTTACACGGGTGGCAGCCCGATTCTGTTCCAGCATTTGTTCTGGTTCTTCGGTCATCCCGAGGTCTACATCGTGGCGCTGCCGGCCTTCGGTATTGTCTCCGATCTGTTGTCGACGCACGCACGCAAGAACATCTTCGGTTACCGCATGATGGTCTGGGCCATTATTGCGATTGGCGGCCTGAGTTTCATTGTCTGGGCTCACCATATGTACGTGTCCGGAATGAATCCGTATTTCGGGTTCTTCTTTGCCACGACGACGCTGATTATCGCGGTGCCCACTGCCATTAAGGTCTATAACTGGGTGTTGACACTGTGGGAGGGGAATATCCACCTGCGTGTACCGATGCTGTTCGCGATCGGGTTTGTGTTTACGTTTATTCATGGCGGACTGACAGGCCTGTTTCTTGGCAATGTGACGATCGACCTGCCGCTTTCCGATACCTATTTCGTCGTCGCGCATTTCCATATGGTCATGGGCGTGTCGCCGGTCCTCGTGGTGTTCGGTGCTATCTATCATTGGTGGCCGAAGATCTCGGGCAAGATGTACAACGAGACGCTCGGCAAATGGCATTTCTGGATGACGTTCCTCGGTACGTACTCGATTTATTTGCCAATGCACTATCTCGGGTTCCAGGGTGTGCCGAGACGATATTTCTCGATGGGCAATACCGAGTTCATGCCGGCATCCGCTCAGGACCTGAACGCGTTTATCACCATGTCGGCGCTGTTCGTCGCAGCTGCGCAGATACTGTTCTTTGTGAATATTATCTGGAGCCTGGCGCGAGGTCCGAAGTCCGACCCGAATCCGTGGGATGCAACGACGCTCGAGTGGCAGACGCCGGATCATCCCCCGAAGCACGGCAACTGGGGGCACGAGTTGCCTGAGTGCCATCGCTGGGCGTACGACTACAGCGTGCCGGGCTACGAGGACGACTTCATTCCGCAGAATGTGCCAGCTGACAAGGCACCAGTGGGTCGGGAGCACGGAGAAGAGCACTAATGGAAATCGGCCTTATTACGCTTGCCATCATGCTGGCCGCCCTGCTCGGGTGGCTACTAAAGCAGTCGTTCAACACGCAACCCTGGATCGCTGAAGAAGTCAGCGCGACGGCACATCATGGGCCGCTCGGTGACGGCAGTAATACGCGTCTCATTGCATTGATGACACTGCTGGCGGTCGTCACGTCGTTCTTTGCGTTGATTCTGAGCGCCTACGCGCTGCGCATGGAGCTCGGTGACTGGGTACCTATGACCGAGCCGCAGCTACTGTGGACGAATACCGTGATGCTCATCTTCGCGAGTCTCGCTTTCCAGTGGACGCGCAATGGTGCGGTAAAGGGTCAGGTATCACGACTGAAGCCGGGCCTGATTGTGACCGGTCTGCTGACTACGAGTTTCGTTATCGGGCAATTCGTCGCCTGGCAACAGTTACAGGCGGGCGGACAGTTCATTACGAACAATCCGTCGAATGCCTTTTTCTATTTTCTGACCGGCGCGCACGCGGTGCACATTGTTGGCGGCATGTACGTCTGGGCGCGCGCGACGGCTCGTGTGATGTTGGGCACAGCAGAAGGCACCGCGATTCGGCGCAGTATCGAACTGTGCACGATCTACTGGCACTTCCTGCTCCTGGTTTGGTTGATTCTTTTTGGGTTGCTGTTATCGACGTAACTTTTATGACCTGAGGGGTCCTTATGTCTGAAGCGGTACTGGATGGCGGCGCAGAGGCGCCTGGTAAAAAAGGTCTTGTAGAAGACTGGTCCAAGGACAAGCAGGTATTTGGCGTGCCCTGGGGCAAGGCCATGATGTGGATCTTCCTGCTCTCGGATACCTTCATCTTCAGCTGCTTCCTGGTCGGCTACATGTCGGTCCGTATCGCGACGACCGACCCGTGGCCGAATCCCTCGGAAGTGTTTGCGCTGGAGGCATTTGGCGTCCAGGTGCCGCTGTTACTTATCGCGATTATGACGTTCGTCCTGATCACGTCATCCGGAACAATGGCTCTCGCGGTGAATATGGGCTACCGCAAGGACCGCAACAAAACGTTTTGGCTCATGGTCGTGACCGCGCTACTGGGCGCAACGTTCGTCGGAATGCAGGCCTTCGAGTGGACCAAACTAATCTCGGAAGGTGTGCGTCCCTGGGAGAACCCGTTCGGCGCCGCCCAGTTCGGCTCGAGTTTCTTCATGATCACGGGCTTCCATGGCATGCATGTCTCGGCAGGCGTTATCTACCTTCTGGTCATCGCGTTCCGTGTAAGAAATGGTTACTACGAAAAACGTGGTGGTAACTACGAAATCGTCGAAATTACCGGCTTGTACTGGCATTTCGTCGACCTCGTCTGGGTGTTCATTTTCGCACTCTTCTATCTCTGGTAGTCGGCAGGAGTATTGGGCATGGCCGAAGAAGGACAACAACATCCACTGAAGATCTACTGGATCATGTGGGGCGCACTATTCGTTTTGAGTGGTATGTCCTACGCAACCGATTTCTTGGAGCACGGCTCTTTACGTACATTTCTGATCCTGCTCTTTATGTTTCTGAAGGCCAGCGGCATTGTCTGGATCTTCATGCATATGGGCTGGGAGCGTCTTGCACTGAAGGTGGCAATTCTCGGACCACCGGCGGCCTTGCTCGTGCTGATCTGGCTCATGTCGCTGGAAGGTATCTACATCGAGGACACGCGCGTCGAGTACTATGGCGAAAGCACGATGGAACCGGCGACGCCTGGACACCATTAGGGCGGTCTGACAGTTTGTTCAAAAGGCCCGTTTTGCGGGCCTTTTGTTTTTGAGGAAGGTTCTTGCCAGATGGAACTCAACCAGATAACTCTCCCGACCATCGACTACGACGCCTCAGTTGCCTTCTATAAGGCGCTTGGGTTGGTACAGATCGTGGACAGCCCGCCGCGCTATGCGCGGTTCGAAACGGACAATGGTGCGACGCTGTCTGTGCACGCAGTCGATGAGCTCGCCGAAGCAACCGGCGTGACCATTTATTTCGAAGTCGAAGATGTAGACGCCAGGGTTCGTGAGCTGGAAGCTGCGGGGCTGGTTTTCGAGTCACAGCCGGTCGACCAGCGCTGGCTTTGGCGTGAGGCCTGCTTGCGCGACCCGGCCGGCAACGTTATCTGCATTTTTCATGGTGGCGAAAACAGACGGTACCCGCCGTGGCGAGTGTCCTAATGACGGGTACTTTCGGTTATCGTTGGTTTCTTCGGACTTAGAGTTCACTAGCAGGCCAGGATTCGTTGTGCACGCAACTATTTTCGATATAGACGGCACGCTGCTGCACTCAGCGGCGGTTGATGACGCACTTTACCGGGCGGCGGTCAGTGCGGTGCTGGGACCGGTTCAACTGAGACCGTCACTGCACGCATACGACTACGTGACCGACACCGGTGTTCTCTCGCAAATATTCACGGACAACGACATTCCTCAGTCGCCTGAGCCGATGCAGGAGATCAGGTCCCATTTCGTCGAGTTGTTGAGAAAACACATAGATACTCATGGACCGTTTGTAGAGATCCCCGGCGCAACCAGGCTGCTGCGTGAGCTCTCTGAGTCCAGGTCGCACGCCGTCGCTATTGCGACGGGTGGCTGGCGCGACAGCGCCGAACTGAAACTCCAGTCGGCCGGCATCGACTATTCGAACATGCCACTGGCAACCGCTGATGATCACTACGAGCGGACTGGAATAATGCGGATCGCCCTGTCACAGCTTGGTGCCGACCACAGGTCGGTTACCTATTACGGTGACGGCCCCTGGGATCGGGATGCCTGCGCCGCACTTAGCTGGCGCTTTGTTTCGGTCGGGCCTGAGTTGGGCGGCCTCGATTCGTACGTTGGTCACCGACCCATAAGTCACACGATACGGCCAATGTCAGTCGACGATATGGATGCCATATTCGAGGTGCGAACCTCTGTCGAGCACAATCACATGAACGATGACCAGCTACGCGAGATCGGCATTACGCGCGAGTGGGTCGCCGACCAGTTGCGTAACAATGAAGTTGCCGGATGGTGCGCGATATACGGTGATCGGATTGAGGGCTTCTCATTGACGACCGCGGCCACGCGCGAGATCAATGCGTTATTCGTGGTGCCCGAAAGAGCGGGTTACGGCATGGGAATGGAGCTGCTCGATGCGGCTGTAGAATACTTGCGGCGCCAGGCACCTGGTCCTGTGCGTCTTCGGACGGACCCGACAACACCAGCCTATGCGTTCTATCTGCGCAGGGGCTGGCGGGATACCGGAATAGATCACGAGGGCGACGGCGCTGACCGCTATCTCGAATTGGAGTTATAAATGCAGGCAGCAATGAGTCTTGTAGGCGTCGCGACGATCCTGGGCATCGCGTACCTGATGTCGTCCAACCGTGGCGCCATCAGGATCCGCACGGTCGGCATCGCATTTGCGATTCAGGCGACGGTGGCTGCGATCGTGCTGTATGTCCCGCAAGGCGGAGTGGTCCTCGACAAAGTCGTACAGGGCGTCCAGTTCGTTATCAACCAGGGAAAGCACGGCATCGAGTTCCTCTTCGGTACAAAAATAGAAGCGTCGTTGGGCTTCACGGTCGCGTTTAATGTTCTGCCCGTGATTGTCTTCTTCGCCGCGCTCATGTCGGTGCTGTACTACCTTGGGATCATGCAGCGAGTCGTGGGCACGCTCGGTGGCTGGTTGCACCGACTGCTTGGCACGAGTCACGCCGAATCGGTATCGGCCGTATCCAATATCTTTGTGGGCCACACGGATGCGCCTCTTGTCGTTCGACCGTACCTCAAGGGTATGACTCAGTCGGAACTGTTCGCCGTGATGACCGGCGGCTGCGCGACGATAGCGGGTGCCGTCATGATGGGTTATGCGCAAATGGGCGTTGAGCTCAAGTACCTGATCACGGCCAGTTTCATGGCGGCGCCGGGTGGACTCATGATGGCCAAGATCCTGATACCGGAGACCGTGCCACACGACGAACGACCGGAGCCTGAAGTCGTTGCCGAGGAAGACGAACCCGTCAATATTTTCGAGGCGATCGGCAATGGCGCGATGATTGGCCTGCAGGTCGCCCTTGGCGTCGGCGCCATGCTGGTCGCCTTCGTCGGACTCATCTTCCTGGTCAACGGTCTGCTGGAACTGGGAGGAGACCTTGTCGGCATCGAGGGTCTGACCGTGCAGTGGATACTCGGCAAATTGTTTGCGCCTATCGCATTCTTGCTGGGCGTGCCGTGGGACGAGGCCGCGATTGCCGGCAGCCTGATCGGTCAGAAACTCGTGATCAATGAGTTCTATGCCTACTTCACTTTTGTCGGGGTCAAGGAGACCTTGTCGCCCTATACGCAGCTGATCGTGACCTTTGCGCTGTGTGGCTTTTCCAATCTCGCATCCATTGCCATCCTGCTCGGCGGGCTCGGAGCTATCGCACCATCCAGGCGCCATGACATTGCAAGACTTGGTCTAAAGGCGGTAATTGGAGGTACACTGGTCAACCTGTTAAATGCATCGCTGGCGGGCTTTTTCTTCGCCTTACAGTGACACGAAAAAATTATGGCCAGAGCAATCATTCTCGTATTGGATTCCTTCGGTATCGGCGCTACGGCCGATGCCGAAAAGTTTGGTGATGTTGGTGCTGATACGTTCGGCAATATCGCGCGCGTGCGCGCCGAGTCCGGTCACCCCCTGAAATTACCGAATCTCGCGCAAATGGGCCTGTTTCACGCAGGCGCTGAGAGCACTGGCAACTTCGCGGCCGGCGTCGACACCCATGTCGAGATCATTGGTGCCTATGGCCATGCGGCGGAGATGTCGAGCGGCAAGGACACGCCGAGCGGCCACTGGGAAATCGCCGGCTTGCCCGTGCTGTTCGACTGGGGTTATTTCACCGGCAAGACCGACACGTTTCCGCCCGAGCTGCTGGATAAGCTGATTGAGCGCGCGAACCTGCCTGGCGTGCTGGGTAACTGCCATGCCTCGGGCACGACGATTATCGCCGAGCTCGGCGACGAGCACGTGCGTACCGGCAAGCCTATCGTCTACACGTCAGCTGACAGTGTGTTCCAGATTGCCTGCCACGAGGAGTCCTTCGGCCTCGATCGACTTTACGAGCTCTGCGATATCGCGAGGGAACTCGTCGACGAATACAACATCGGTCGCATCATCGCGCGTCCGTTCGTGGGGGATGGTCCGGATACCTACATGCGTACCGCTAATCGCCGCGACCTGACCACGCCGCCGCATGCTCCGACCGTGCTCGACAAGCTGGTAGAGAAGGGCGGGGACGTTATCAGTATCGGCAAGATCGCTGACATCTACGCGCACCAGGGCATTACGACGAAGATCAAGGCCAGCGGCAACGCGGCGCTGTTCGATGCGACGGTAGAGGCCATGAAAGACGCGGGCGACAACTCGATCATTTTCACGAACTTTGTCGACTTCGACATGCTGTACGGCCATCGGCGCGATGTGGAAGGCTACGCCGCGGCACTGGAGTATTTCGACGGGCGTTTGCCCGAGGTGCTGGAGCTCATGAGAGAGGGCGATCTGCTGGTACTGTGTGCCGATCACGGCTGCGATCCGACCTGGCCTGGCAGCGATCACACGCGTGAGCACATCCCGGTACTGGCCTACGGCAAGATGCTCGAAGCCGGTTCGCTAGGTCGTCGCGATACATTCGCTGATATCGGGCAGAGCCTCGCAACCCATTTCGATCTCGAGCCGATGGACTACGGCACCAGCTTTATTCCCGCCAGGAATTAGGCACGCGAATCGCGATGACCTGACCCTCGGCGGTCTGTGTGTCACCCGAATAGAACCTGCACCGTACGATGGTCTTGCGCTCGCCACACTCTTCTATCGTGGCACGTAACGTGACGTCATGGTCGATGGGTGTAGGTGCCAGGTAGTCCACGCTCAGCTTGCCTGTGACGCACCAGATTTCCTCGCCATCGCCGGGTTGGCGGCCTTCCTGCCGATAGTAATTCGATATGGCGGTACCGACGCTGTGGCAATCGATCAGGCTGGCGATCGCGCCGCCGTAGAGATATTGCTTCGGGCCGGCACACTGTTCCGGGCGTGGCGTATAAACACAGACCGTCTCGTCGCCATGCCAGTGACTCTTGATCTGCATACCCTTCGGGTTGTCCGGCCCGCACCCGTAGCAATGATTGTGGGGCAGGAGGTCCTGGATAGCCGTCATGCATCGTTTCCGGCGATCGCACGCTTACACATCGTACCAAGCCATGCGCCAGCGACGATGGCAACAACCGCTGCCAGGATGAACCAGGTCGGATGTGGAATCATCATGACGTTCATAGTCGTGGCAACCAGCATGAGACAGCCGATCAAAAGTGCATAAATCCTCGGCAACATCGTGCCGATGGTGCACGCAATACAGGTGCCGACGGTGGTGCCGATAAAATACGAAGCAACGACAAACAGGAGCGCGCCGATCGGCAACGTTGCGACGTAAGCCTTCATGGCCTCAATATCATTCAGGTCGATATCTGCCTGCGGCGGATAGACGGCGTGTCCGATCTTCTGCACCAGCCAGACTGACAGCATCGCAATGACTACGCCGGCAAGTCCCGCACCAATATTTTTGCCCATCGCCTGATCCTCCGAATGCGCCTATTTTTTCCGGTTTCTTGCCTGGAGCGCTGCCTGGATTCTGGCGGCGAGTTGAGTCGCTTCCCTTGTCAGGCGCTCGGTGTCAATCGTTAGCATCTCACCTTCCTTCATCAGAACCTTGCCGTCTACAACCACAGACGCAACATCCTGCTCATCACTGACGTAGACCAGGTGAGAAATTACATCGTAGGTGGGGATATGATGAACGTCGTCGAACGCCACCTGTATCAGGTCTGCGCGTTTACCGACCTCCAGTGAGCCTACCTTGTCGCCAAGGCCAATGGCGGTGGCGCCGCCGCGCGTCGCCATGCCCAGCACCGTCATGGCCGGCAGGACTTCAGGGTCCATGCGATCCACTTTTTGGAGGAACGACGCAAGCCGCATTTCCTCCCACATATCGAGATCGTTATTACTGGCTGCTCCGTCGGTTCCGAGCCCCATCCGCACACCGGCCTCGAGCATCCTGGCTACCGGGGAAATTCCCGATGCGATTTTCATGTTGGATGTCGGGTTGTGAATGACGCCGACCTTACGTTCGGCCAGGATCGAGATTTCCTCATCTGTTGGCCAGACAACATGCGCTGCGATGGTCGGGCCGTCGAAGAAGCCGATCGACTCATACAGCGCGATGCTGGTCATGCCGTACGTGTCCTGGGAATACTGCAGCTCGAACGGCGACTCGGACACGTGAATACTGATTGGCACGCCGTATCGCATCGCGGCAGCCCGCGTGGCAGCCAGCTGCTCGGCATTAAGCGTGTAGTTTGCATGCGGTCCGAAAATAGGTGTGATGCGTGAGTTCTTTCCCTGCCAGCGCTCGATAAAGCTATTGCCCTTGGCGATGGAGTCACCTGCGTTCTCCGCGTCGGGGCTGCGTTGGTCAATAACGGTTGCTGAAACAAGTGCGCGCATGCCGCAGCTGTCGACAACCTCCGCAATCGTATCGGGGTAGTAGTACATGTCGACAAACGTCGTCGTACCGCCGCGAATCATCTCCCAGCAGGCGAGCTCCGTACCTATCCGGACGAACTCGGTATCAACGAACTCCACCTCGGCCGGGAAGATGTAGTTTTCTAGCCAGTCCATGAGGGCGAGGTCGTCGGCAACACCGCGCAACAGCGTCATTGCAGCATGTGAATGACCGTTTACGAGTCCGGGCATCACAACGCGATTGCCACCATCGAGTGTCTCAACTGCGGAGTAACTCGCCTCGATATCGGCCGCGGTGCCGATGGCCAGGATCACGCCCTCGTCGATGGCAACAGCGCCGTCCTCAATGACCGTCCCCTCGGCATCCATCGTTACGATGTGTGTGCCTTTGACGATCAGGTCGATCTGGTCAGCAGCGGCCTCGACGGGTGC
>Ga0316201_10002166_pt1 | contig 13845 bp, 13 predicted proteins | sample CS6wburrow_MG_FD_204516 | JGI IMG/M metagenome (GOLD analysis project Ga0316201, IMG submission 204516) | Coastal sediment microbial communities from Delaware Bay, Delaware, United States - CS-6 worm burrow | ecosystem: Environmental > Aquatic > Marine > Coastal > Sediment | place: USA... | reverse complement strand
TGGGTACCTCCGGCGGCGCGCTGGAAATCGATCTGGCGTCGCACGAGCTCAAGAATACGTTCACGCGCAAAGACGGGCTCGCCAATGAGTACATCTTCGGCATCGGCATCGATAGCGACGGGTATACCTGGTTCGGTACCAACGCAGGCGGAGCGTCGCGCTACAAGGATGGCGAGTGGCAGGTGTTCTTCCCGATGCACGGCCTGGCCGATTACTGGATCTATACCTTCGCGGAACAGCGCGACAAGATTTACTGGATTGGTACCTGGGCCGGTGCGAACCGTGTCGATCTTGAAACCATGCGGATCACCACGGTCAAAGACGAGCTGATCAACGAGTGGGTATACGGCCTCGCTGTCGATTCAAAAAACCGTGTCTGGTTTGGGACGGAGGGCGGTATCTCAATGCTTGACGGCGACGCGTGGACGCACTTCACGCACGCAGATGGACTCGGCGGCGAAAACAGGAAGCAGTTGCCGGCCAGCGCAAACACCGGGCTGGGGACGCGCGATCGACATGATCTTAGTGTCACCTTAGGTGGTGCGGCGAGCTACAACCCGAACTACGTATTCTCGACCATCGCGGATCATGAAGACGCGATTTGGGCTGGCACCTGGGGAGCGGGCGTCAGTCGTTATGCAGACGGGAACTGGACCACATTCACGACAAGCGACGGACTTGCGGGCGACGTGGTGTACTCGATTGCGCAAGGGCCGGATGGAATTTACTGGTTCGGCACCAACAACGGACTCAGCCGATTTGACGGCACAAAGTGGCAAACCTACGGCGTTCAGGATGGACTGCTGGGCACCGATGTCTATGCCATCGCCATTACAGCAAACAACGAAATCTGGGTAGGCACCAAGGGTGGCGTAGCGCGCCTTGCTGTCGTGCCAGAAACAAACTGAAGTGAGAAAGCCCGGATGATGAAGAATCTGTTAATAGTCGTAGCGATCGCCGCTGTCGGAATCGGCGCATACTATGCCGGCACGCGCCAAAGCGTGAGTTCCCCGGCTGCGGATGCTGTCGAGCCTGCCGCTGTAGCTCACCCGCCGGTTGGCGCACCCGATCCGAATGCGCATTTCACACATTTTCGTGTCGGCGAAAGCAACATCAAGTCCATTCTCGCGGATGGTGAGATCATCTGGGTCGGCACGTCTGGCGGTGTCATTCGCTACGACACGACGAGTGACAGCTACAAGCTGTACGACAATCGCACCGGCCTGCTGGCGAACGGTATTTTTCATCTGAGCAAGCTCGACGGACAGCTCGTTGCCGGCACCTATGGCGGGGGTATGTCGATTCTCGATGAAGCGACCGAGACCTGGAAAACCTACAACATTCCTGACGGCCTCGGTGACGGGTTTATCTACGATGTCCTGAAACTCGATAACGGCGACGTCTGGATCGCAACCTGGTCGGGCGTAAATCGTGTGCGCGGTGGCAACCTCGACGACCGCTCGAAATGGGACCTGTACACCGTGGCGAACACCAACGGTGGCTTGCCGAATGACTGGGTGTATGCGCTGCAGGCGGGCGAGGACGGTACCGTCTGGCTGGCGACGGAGGGTGGCTTGTCGCACTTTGATGATGGGGTCTGGCAAAGCTGGGGCCACGCCGATGGCCTTGGCGCGAAATACGAGGTCGTGAAGAGCGAGATCGAGTTCAAGAACGACCCGGCACAGTATTCCGAGCACCATGCACGGCAGAAGGAAGAAATGGGCCTGCAGGATGTCGATGTCGCCTTCAACCCCAACTACATTGTTGCCCTGCTGGTTGATCGCGATGGCACAGTCTGGGCCGGCACCTGGGGTGGCGGGCTGTCACATTTCGATGGCGAAAACTGGACGGTCTATACCGTGGCCGATGGCTTGCCCGGCAACCATGTCTTCATGCTGCACCAGGACGATCAGGGCAAACTCTGGATTGGCACCAATAACGGGCTCGCCCGCATGGACGACGGTGGCTTCAAGAAATTCACGACGGCCGATGGCCTGTATTCGAACCGGGTGTTCGCCATGACGACCGCTGCCGACGGCAGTCGCTGGGTCGGCAGTTTCGGCGGGGTCGCGCGCGTTACCTCGCTGAACTAAGTACCAGTCACTCTGCGGGAGTCGCCGTGATGAATTCGCGATAGACGAATTCGGTCACATCCGCGATGTCCTGGTCGCTGAAAACCTTGCTCCAGGCAGGCATTTCCTTGCCGATCACGCCGTCGGCGATGCCACTGTAAAGGCGTGGCCGGTTCAGTGTTCGCTGCGTGGCGGGATCCTTGAAATTTCGCGGCTTGGGGAAAATAAAGTAAGCACGCGGTCCGTTGCCGTCGCCTGCGGTGCCATGGCATTCGATGCAGTTGACGAAGTACAGCGCGCGGCCGCGCTCGAAGTGACCGCTGAGTTCATTCGGCAGTGGCTGATCGTGGTAGTTGCCGCTGGTGTTCGGGTCGATGGCCGCCGTCGTGCCTGCAGCGACGCCGGTATTCATAAAGCGAGCGCGTACGTAATCGACGATGCCCTCAACCTGCTGCGGGCTTAGTTGCGAGGCGAATCCCGGCATTGGCGTGCCGGGGCGCCCGTTCGTGACCGAGACGATCATCCGGTCGCGGGTCAGTTCGGCCTGTGATGCGGCGGATGTGAAATCGCGTGGCTTGGACGACAGGGACTCCTGGCCCCATTTGGCGCCGGTGCCATCGTCGCCGTGACAAACACTGCAGGATTCCCGGTAGATCTGCGCGAATTCTTCAGGAATTGGAGGGGCAATAGCGGCCTTCTTTGGACCGTGCACAAACTCCGCGAGCACGTAATCGGCAAGCTCACTGATTTCCGCCGCATCGAGTTCAGTCGTCCACGCGACCATCGCTGTGCCCGGCACGCCGTTCGTAATTGCGGCAATAATCCGGTCGCGAGTGACCGTTGCGGCAAAGGTTTGCTCCGTAAAATCCCGGGGCGGTGGCACCAGTCCCTGTTGCGCATGCGAGCGACCATCGCCGCGATCGCCGTGGCAGACAGAGCAATACTCGGAGTAGCGTTTTTTGACGGCGTCAGTCGCTGCGAACGCGGCACTGCCGACGAACAGTGAGCCGAGAACAACAATGGAAATCAGCGCGCGGCTTTTCATGGCCCGGGCACTCGTGTTAGGTATAAGCCGATATTTCTGGTGGTTCATGTTAAAAATATGCTCTCGTCTCAAGCCGGGTCTCACCGGCCCACAAACAAATTAAGATCGATGCCGGTACATCATGCGCGGCAGTGCATGATATTGGCTCTTGCGCATGCTGGCCAGAGGCAACAGCTTAAGTCCCGGGTTTTGAGGATACAGTGATCATGTTGAAAAAGAACTTTGCGATAGCCGCCGTCGCCTGCCTCCTGGCGGCCTGTGCCGCGGGACCGCAGTCCGCCGATCGGCAGAGCGCATCGGCAATCGTCTATCCGGCGCCACCCGATGAACCGCGATTTTATTACGAGCGCACCATCGTCGGCAGCGCAGATTTCGAGATCGTCAGTAGCGAAACCAAGTGGCGGAGGGCGCTAACCGGGGAAGTCGCGACGTCTGCGGGCTTTTCGAAGCCCTTTGATGTTGAGGTTTGCCACGGAACGATGTTCGTCAGTGACTCGGTCAGTCGCCAGGTCTATCGACTGAGCGCGCGTGATGGCGATTTTTCTCAGATTGGCCTGCGCGAACCGGGGCAGTTGCGCAAGCCGCTCGGCATGGCGACCGACGAGGACTGCAACCTGTACGTGGCGGACCAGACGGCAAAGCGCATCGTCAAGTACGACCAGAACGGCAATTATCTCAATGCGTTTGGCGGCTCAGACATGTTTGATCGGCTGTCCTACGTGGAGGTCGACCCCAGCGGCGAGCATATTTACGCCGTCGATACCGGCGGTGTCAGTTCCGACAGGCATCACGTTCGGGTTCTGGATGGTATGACCGGTGAAGTGCTGTTCGATATCGGCCGGCGTGGCGCCGGTGATGGTGAGCTGAATCTTCCGAGGGACATCGCGATGGCGCCAAACGGTGACCTGTACGTTGTCGATGGCGGTAATTTCCGTGTCCAGGTGTTCCGGCCCGACGGCGCGTTCGCCGGCAAGATGGGCAGCATCGGTAATCGCACCGGCCAGTTCTCCAGGCCGAAGGGCATCGATATCGATGCCGATGGCAACGTCTACGTTGTGGATTCGGCGTTCGGAAATTTCCAGATTTTCAATGCCAGCGGTCAGCTGCTGATGTTCATCGGCAACCGCGGCACGGACGGTGGCCCAGGCATGTTCATGCTGCCCTCCGGACTCGCCGTTGATGAAGACGGCAGGGTCTACATGGTTGACCAGTACTTCAGCAAAGTAGACGTCTTTCGGCCCGCGGCGCTAGCGGCAGACGAAGGCTATCTCGGTGTCCTGAGCTCGCGCTGAATCCATCGGTCAGCGTCCCGACTAGACTTTAGTACGGAAGTTCTACGTAGTTTCCCCTAGTTGGTGACTTTGTCACTGGAGCAAAGCCCTGCCGCCCGGTAAAGTTCTACGCAGTAGTATAATCTGCCTTCGGGCCATGGGGATAAAAAACCAATGAATTGGACAAAAATTTCGCAGGGAGTAGCAGGTGCCGCGGCGCTGATGCTGCTTTCCTCCGCCGCAAACGCGCAGGTTGCGGGCAGCGCGCACGACCTTTCGACCGATGGTGGGTCGCAAACCAACGAGGTTTGTGTGTACTGCCATACGCCTCACGGTGCTGACGTCTCGGCTGTCGTTCCCCTGTGGAACAAGACGCTGCCGACCTCGACTTACCAGCGCTATTCGGATCTTAATACGTCGACGCTAGACGGCGCCGAAGCCGCTGTTGGCTCAGTGTCGCTTGCCTGCCTGAGCTGCCATGATGGCTCGCAGGCCATGGATAACGTCATCAACGCGCCTGGCCGCGGCATGAACCCTGGCGCCATCGGTACGGTTGGTACTATGTCCGGAACGCCTGTGCCGATGCTGGGCACGGACTTGCGGAACGACCACCCGATCAGTATCCAGTATGCCGGTGGTGGCCCATCTGCTGCGAATGCTGACGGTGTCTACGGTGGCGTTCTCGGCGACCCTGACTTTACTCCACCGACCAAGGCTACGATTAACACCAACCCGGCCTGGTGGGTTGACTCGGAAGCGACACCTGACGGCGTGCGCCAGCGCACCGACATGATCCTGTACACCCGAGCCGATGCTCCGGCGGGCCCGGGCGATGCAAGGCAGCCGTTTGTCGAGTGTGGCAGTTGTCACGATCCGCACAACTCGAGCACCTTTAATGGTACGGCACCAAACCTGTCGGTCGGGTTCCTGAGAATTCCGAATACGAACAGCGATATCTGTACAGCCTGTCATCTGAAGTAGTTATGGTTGCAAGGGCTGAGCCCAAGGCCGCCAGAAGTTGACAGCAGGACTTACAGAGCCCGGGTGGCAAATGCTACCCGGGCTCTTTTGTGTTAATTGAGAGACCAACAATGCGCTACATCGCCAAATTTATGACTTTCGTTTTGCTCGCACTGATCGGTTTTTCGTCGCCGGCGAACGCAGAAGGTGCAGGCATCGCGACTATCGATGGCGAGTTCGTGTCCTATGACGAATTCGAACGCATGGTCTATACCGAGGCGCGGCAGACGTTTTATCATGCCGCGATGCCGGATGAGGCGACGTACCTTGCGTTTCGTCGTGGCGTTGCCGAAAAACTCGTGGAACGAAAGCTTAAGCTCCGTGAGGCCAGGCGCCGTGATCTGCAACCCAACCAGGAATACATCGCCCTGGAGCTCGCGAAATACGAAGCGCAATACGCGGGAACGGAGCAGTGGGAGGCGGAAGGTGATGAGATGCTTGAGCGGCTTGCGGTTTACTTCGAAGAAGAAAGCCTGTTGCAGCAGATTGACGCAGAGCTTCGACACGTTAATGAGCCAAGCGACACGGATATTCGTGAGTATTACGAAGCGAATATCGAGAAATTTACGGAGCCAGAGCAGGTCAGGCTGTCGGTAATTCTCTTGCCGGTGGTTGCCTGGGCTGACGGTGCAACCTGGGATGCCGCTCGGGAGAAGGCCGCCGGGATCCTGGCGGACATTAATGACGGGCAGGATTTTGCCGATGCCGCGCGCGAGTATTCGGGTGATCCGAGTGCTGCCAACGGCGGCGACATGGGCTACCTGCATGCGGGTGTGCTTGACGGCGAATTGCTCAGGGTTGTCACTGAGTTGGACGCCGGCGAACTGTGCGCCGCTCCGGTGACTGTGCTCGAAGGCGTGGTGCTGGTGCGTGTGGAGGATCGCCGCGTACCCCAGCGACATGCTCTTGAAAAAGTGCGGGACCGGGCAGCGGGGTTGTGGCGGCGCGATGCCGAGCAATCGGAGTATGAGGCAGCGATTGCGCGCCTGAGAGACGCAAGCGAGATCGTCATGGATGACGCTTACCTGGAGAAGCTGCCTAACTGAGTGGATACGTATATGGCTGGCGGAAAGATTTGAAATCAGCCTGCGACAGATCGGGTGCCGGACTGCGCAAAACGATCGCAGGGCTCGCGCTCGCCTTGTTTTCCTGTTCCGCCGCTTTCGCGCAGGTCGGGCCGATCAATCCGACCGGGTACCTGGAGTACCGCTATCTCTACCAGGCGGGTTCCGGTCGTGAGGGCACAGGCGCGAATGGACTGGTGCTGAGGACGGATGTGTCCACCTATTTCTGGCGGCCGTGGCTTCTGAGCGCGACAGGATCCTTGATGGTCCAGGATTTTCGCGGGGATACGGAGAGCGGGCCGGCGACGAGCTCAATCGTGCAGGGCGGCCTCTGGCTCAACTTCCTGGCGCGTAGTCAATATCCGCTGACGATCTACTACGAAGATTTTGATGCCGACTACGATAGTGAGCCCTTTCGACGTACGGCGCGAACGCGCAGCCATGGTTTTCGTCAGCAATTGACGTCGAAGCGCTATGGCACCTACTCGCTTGAATGGCGCAATGGCGAGACCGATTCGCTGTACCTCGACGGTATCAGTTTGCCGACCCGCAACATGAACGATAAATGGGAACTGAAAGGCCGCCAATCATTCGGACGCAATAATTTCTCCTTACTGTCGCGCAAACTATTGGTGGATGCCAAGGAGCCCGATATCAAGACGGATTCATTGCGCCATGCCATGCGGCACTGGTTCAGAGCAGGGTCCCGCTTCGAATTACAGAACACGTATTTCATAACTGACGAGCAGGTCAGTTCGGAGTTTCTGCAGTCTGACAGGAACTATCAGCAACTCTACAGTCTTGCGACATGGCGACCGGGTTCGGACAATCGCTGGTTTGTTACCGGTCGCGGCTTGTTCCAGGACAACGAATCGTCGAATCAGACTGTCGGTTCCGGGCAATCGAATGTGTCGCTGAGCGCTACGGCCAGTTATCGAATGACGGAGCGGGTTTCCCTGACGGGAGCAGTCGGCGTTTCCAGGACAAAAAACGGCGACATGGTCGCCCATTCCGATGCCGGCTACCAGCAACTCGGTGCGTCGTATGCATCGATCGGTTATCCGCTCTGGGGTGGCATCTATCAGTTCAGTGGTCGCGGCAGCATCGAGAACCGGACCGAGAATGGCGCGTTCGAGTTCCACGAGCGGCAGCAACTGAAGACTGACGTGGGACACAGTCTTGGCCGATCTTTCGAGACGAACGGCGGAAAACGCATCGACATTCGCGGCATACAACGCGTGACCACGTCGCATGACTCGTTGGGCCGGGAGCTCAACTTCCTGCGGACCAGCGTCTATGCAACAAGTGGCGTCAACGAAGAGCAGCTGTCACGTTACCTGCGTTTTTCAGTGACCGACCAGCGCAGCTTTGGCGATGAGCGCCGCAGCTTCCAGCTAATTGATCTGCAGTACAGTTTGCAGGGAACGATGGGCAGAGACCGCAGCTGGAACCTCGACATTTCCACTCAGTACGGCCTGCGAAGTCTCACCAAGCCGGAAGACATGCGCAATGAAAGCAAATCACTGGCCTACAGCGTGAGTGCAGCCTATCGGCACGCCAATTTATTCGATGTTTCATTCTTGAACTACACATCGGACCTGCAGTTCCGGAGCGATGACTTCCAGTCCGAAGATCCGTTTGATCCCGATTTCGATGTTGATCGGCAGCAAATCAGTTCATCATGGATCAATCGCCTGGAGTACAGAATCGGTCTGCTGCAGTTGCAGAGCGACCTTAATATGAATGAAGTGGACGGCCACTGGTTCGCTTCTTTTCGACTTACCGCACGCCGATTTTTCGGTATGAGATAATGAGCACCAATGGAACAAAGCTACAAAAATATGAAATCTAGATTATCAAGCATCGCGTTCATTGCCATTCTTGGCGCTGTCGCCATCGCGATCAATTCCCTGCCGGATCGAGCGGAGGCTGAGTACGGTGATGTCGTCATTAACGAATATTCGGACGATGCCGGCATGAGACCGGTCGTGTTTCCACACTGGTTTCATCGCGTTCGTTTTCGCTGCAAGGTTTGCCATGGCGATCTGGGCTTTGCATTCAAGGCCGGCGCAAACGAAATTAACATGGTCAAGATCATCGACGGCCAGTACTGCGGCGCCTGCCACGACGGCGATGTCGCCTGGTCGATCGAGAACTGTGAGCTCTGCCATTCAGGGCAACCGAATACACCGACCCAGGTTCACCACAGTACCGTGCAGCAACTCATCAATAATGCAGAAAGCAGGATGGAAGACGACCAGGGGGCGAAAGAATGAAACGTAATTTCGCTCGAATTCTTATTGTAGCCAGCGCACTGGTTGCGGGTCCTGGCATCGTTGTTATGCACAGTGCAATGGCCGACGATAATCCCAACGCGTTCAACCGCCTGATGAAACCGGCCAGCGAGCGTAATGCTCCACCGGAGTCCGATGGAATTCACGACCCGACAGCGGACGGTACGATGATGCTGCAACCTCCGCGCGACGCATTTTCCGGATTACCGAAATCGCGCTCAGGGAATTACGTAGACTGGAACCGGGCGATTGACGACAAACTGATCTCGCCCCGATCCGATATTCGAAATGCCGATATGAACGCCATCGTACTTGACCTCAATATCGTGCGGGAGGTGAAAGGCTCGATGCCGGACGTGGTTTATCCGCACAAACAGCATACACAGTGGCTCGATTGTTCGAACTGTCACCCGGCCATCTTTATTCCGATGAAGGGCGCGAACCAAATCAGCATGGCTTCAATTCTCATGGGTGAGAAATGTGGCGTGTGTCATGGCAAGGTCGCATTCCCGGTCTCCGAATGCCGACGCTGCCACTCAAAAGCGAAGCCGGTTGACCAAAACTGATCAGGATCTCAACGCATGCGAAGCAAGATGAAATTGTTATCAACCATAGCGGCACCCGCCGTCCTCAGCCTGGCGCTGCTTTTTTCTGCACCGACGGTGGCCGCAGCGGCAAGTGATGATCCCCTTGCGAAGCGCCTGGCCATGGTTCACACGCTCCTTTTCGACTCAAGTGCCGCGAAGCAGATTGAAAAAAGCGGTGCCGAGCCCGCGCTCGCCAAGCGGCGCGAGGCCATCGATATTTATGAGAAAGTCGTGGCGGGCGGTGACATTGAAACGCGGCGTGCACAGCTAAACCAGGCGGTTGCGATGCTCTACGAAGCGGTTGGCTTGGTGTCAAACGGGGCCGGCGGCGAGCAGAAAGATCTGCGGGACTTCGAGAATCGCCAAAGCAGTCTCGATGCCCTGTTGGCGGCGCACGAACGCATCATGAAGGAAAAGGGCAAGTCGCAACTGCACACCTTGCTACTGACAGAAATCGAGGAAGATACCGCCATGGCGGATTCCTTAATGGCGGACGGCAGAATCGAAGAGGCGCGTGTTTATCTCGACAAGGCTTACGAGGTGACGATGCTGTCGGTCGAACACTCCCGCACGGGTGAAACACTGACACGCGAGCTCAAATTTGACACGCCCAGAGATGAGTATGCGTATGAACTTGATCGCAATGACACGCACAGGATGCTGGTGACGATGCTGCTCAAGGACAAGCTGGAGAATAAAAACACCCAAAATCGAATCGCCGGTTTTATGGAGGCCGCTGATTCGTATCGCGACGCGGCGCTGAAGCATGCCGATGCCGGTAATTTCGACGAAGCGATTGGCGCCCTGGAGTTGTCGACGGGTCAACTCGTCAAAGCGATCCGTGGCGCCGGCGTTTATATTCCCGGGTAAGTGGTGCCGCGCTCTGTTGTTCTCGCTACTCTGATCCTGCTCGGCATAGGCTTTGCAGCTACAGGGCTGTGGGCGGAAAACTGGAGTTCGCTCGAGCAGGATGGCCTGCATGACCCATCCAATCCGTCACTGCGTTTGTTGCAGGACCCTGAGCAGGCGCTTTCGCGGCTGGCGCCCGACGGCGCGGGCAACAAGGTGGATTGGGTTGCGGCGGTGCGCCAGGGGCAAATCCAGCCGCGCACGAGCATTGACGGCGCGCGCGTACCCGAGGAGCACGACAGCGATATCATCATGAAGAACACGCTATCGTTGCCGGCGGTTCGGTTTCCACACGATGCCCACAACCTGTGGATGTCGTGCGAGATGTGTCATGACAAAATTTTCAAAGCGGAGATCGATAGTAACCCCATCACAATGAGCAAGATCCTGGATGGTGAGTACTGTGGCCTGTGCCATGGTGCCGTGTCTTTTCCGCTGACTGAATGTGATCGTTGTCACAGCGTGCTGGGCGAGGGACAGCGCCCGGCGTCACGTAGCGGTGTGGAGCTGGACCGGCTATGACTCGGCGGAGGCGGTTTTCGTTGCTTATATGGCTTGCATGTCTGACGCTTCCTGCAGCGATCGTCTGGGCGGAGTACGGCGATATCATCATCAACGAGAAGGCTGAGCGGGAAGGTATGTCGCCGGTAATATTTCCGCACTGGTTTCACCGTGTGCGCTTCCAGTGTTCCGTCTGCCACGTGGACCTCGGTTTCAAAACAAAGGCAGGCAGCAACTACATCACGATGGACAAGATCAGCCAGGGACAGTATTGCGGTGCGTGCCATAACGGGGAAATAGCCTGGTCTCCCGAAACCTGCGATCTGTGCCATAGCGGCGAACCGGGTCTTGAGACCGGCATCAAAGGTGGCCACCAAACATCAGGCCCCGGGATTTACTGACACGAATGGCAATGCATCTGACAGTGGACAACAGGCACGGGCGAGGCACGCCTCGCAGAACGATGCGGCCACTTTTGTGCGGCCTCCTATTGCTGGCGCTGGCCGGGTGTGCCGCATTGGACGAGCCTCCGCCTGCGGATTTCGACGGCGCTGATTACTGGGACTCGGGGCTGGTCTACCACCAGCATATTGACGTCACGACGCTGAGTGCGGATTTCTCTTCACCAGAACTCATGTTGTCGGGTTTTATCAGCGCTGTCGCGGCCAGCGCCAATGATCTGTACTTCGTTGACCAGGGTGCAGGGCAACTTGTGCAGGTCGATCTTGCAACGAAGACAGGGAAGGTACTTACGGATCTGCATAGCCCTTCCGTGCCGGGCTTGTTTGCGGACAGTGATGGCAAGGTTTATGCGATCGATCGTGCGCGCCGAAGGCTGGTCATATTTGACAGCTATCTTGCCGACATCCACTACCTCCCTCTCGGGCCGACGCTCGGCAATCCCCTGGACATCGCGGTAATCGGTCAGGGACAGTCGCTGCTGGTGCTCGACGGTCTGCAAGGCACAGTCGCGACACTGGAGATGTTCGGTGGCGTATCCCAAATCATGCGACCGGAATCGCCGTCCGCGATGTCGTTCATCAGGCCGCGGGCAATGGCCGTAACCGAACACGGCTTCCTGGTTCTGGATGGCGGTGCCGACCAGGTCATCGGCTTTGACGCTTACGGCAGGACCGTTGGCGTCTTTGCAGAAGAGGATCTCAGTCAGGCGACGGCGCTGGCAGCGGATCTCTGCGGCCGACTTTTCATCGCCGACGCTGACGGGCTCTACCTGGGATTCGCAGACATGAATTTTCCTGGGCGCCGTGCCAACATACCGGAACTCGTGGGCAGTGATATCAGTGACCTGTGGTCCGATGGCGCTTTTCTTTTTGTCGCGACACGCGCCGACGGCATTCACATGCTGTTGATCGACCCAGTGTGCGGTGAGCTATGAGATTTGTAGCCTCTCTGGTTGGTTTGCTACTGCTCGCGGGGTGCGCCGCTGCGCCCAAGGTAATCGACTACTATCCAGAGGGAGTAAACACGCAGGCACCTTTGAGCTGGCCGGGGCCAACGGATATACCGAGACTCGAATACGCCGGGCAGTTGCTTGGCGAGCAGAATTTCGTGGCCACCGAGGCAGAAAGCAGTGGCGCGCGTTTCCTGCGCTGGCTGACGGGCCTCCGTCGCGGCGGGGATCGCATCGTTCAACTGGTGCGGCCACAGACGGGGATCGTGGATTCGCGCGGCCGCATACTCGTCACGGACGGAGGCAGCCCGTCAGTGTTCGTTTTCGATGAGGTCAACGGGTCGTACGCGGTGTGGCGAGAGGCGATGTCAGGTCTCGATTTCCTTTCGCCGGTTGGAATTGCCGAACTCCCGACCGGTGGTTACCTCGTCGTGGATGCCGATATCGGCGATATATTCGTCCTGTCGCCGGAGGGCGTTCCGCTCGGCCGGTTCACGGCGGACACACTATTACGTCCGACCGGGCTCGACATTGACCCGGATAACGGCGAGGTGTTTGTTGCCGACAAGAGCGCGAGCCACGTCAAGGTCTTCTCACCGGGTGGTGTGCTGCTGCGTACCATCGGCGTTGCCGGAGATGGCGAAGGTCAGCTCAATGCGCCAATGCATATTCGCATCAGTGATGACAAGCTATTCGTCTCCGATGCCCTGAACGCCAATGTCCAGATTTTCGCAAAGAACGACGGACGATCGCTTGGCCAGATAGGGCGGCGCGGTCTGTACGTCGGTAACCTGGTACGTCCCAAGGGCGTGACAACCGACCGCGACGGCAACGTCTACGTGATCGAGTCCTACTACGATCACCTGCTCATCTACAACCAGGACGGTGAACTCCTGTTGCCCATTGGCGGTACGGGTAACGACATCGGACGCTTCTTCCTTCCTGCGGGTGCCTGGTCCGACGCACGCGACCGGATCTTTGTCGCCGACATGTTCAACGCGCGAGTCGTGATCTTCCGCTACGTGAGTACAGGCGCATGAGTTTGCAGCGGACAGTGTTCGTTTCCATCACGATGCTCGTCGGGTTGGGGCTTGGCGCAGCCGCGCTCGCACAGACGGGCGCCGATGTGACGAACAGCAGGCACAACCTGTCCGTATCGGGTCCGGGGCCGGTAACCACAGCTGATGAAAATCAGGTGTGCGTGTTTTGCCACACGCCTCATGGAGCAACCATTTCGCCGGGCGCGCCGCTCTGGAACAGGCAGCTGTCGACTCAGACCTATACAACCTACACATCGTCGTCGCTCGACGCAGAGACCATCGCGGGTCAACTCCAACAGCCCGCCGGCAGTTCGAAGTTGTGCCTGTCCTGCCATGACGGATCCATGGCGATTGGCGCGGTCAACGTCTCTGGCGGACAGCAGAACGTCACGTTTAATATGGCGGGCACCGGCGCGGGTGGCGAAATGCCCGCGGGCGACGGTACGCAGACAGGCTATACCCGAAACCTTGGGGTCGACCTCACCAATGACCACCCGATCTCGCTGACGTTCGACACGACGCTGGCGATCGCCGACGGCGAACTGCGTGACCCCGCAACGAGTGACGAAATTGGCCTGCGCAGCCCGGGAGTGCGCCCGCTGTTTCCGCTGGAGCCCACCGGGCCTGCTAA
>Ga0316201_10002165_pt1 | contig 13850 bp, 10 predicted proteins | sample CS6wburrow_MG_FD_204516 | JGI IMG/M metagenome (GOLD analysis project Ga0316201, IMG submission 204516) | Coastal sediment microbial communities from Delaware Bay, Delaware, United States - CS-6 worm burrow | ecosystem: Environmental > Aquatic > Marine > Coastal > Sediment | place: USA... | reverse complement strand
AAGCAACTAACAACGGCCTTATTTTTTCGCGCCAATCAATTGTAATTTCTTCTAGTATTTTTGATGACTCATCTGATCCTATTAAAGCCTGTTTGTTTAATAAGACACCGGTCGTTAAATCATTCTCGAGTTGTTGTAAAAGCAGATCAAAATCTTTCTTTTGCTCAGGGGTTTTGTTTTCAATTTGCGCATAACTCGCTAGTTTGAAGCTTTGCATACGCAAAGAACCAGAGGCATTAATTGAAGCCGCGTCTGTTTGCGCTCGATCACTAATAAAAACGGAACTAAACATGCTAGCAATAGCTAAAAAGCTAATTAAGAACATAAGAGCCGCTATTTTGAATACGGTGGAATGAAAGAAGTTCTTTATCATATGATGCACCTAACACCACAATTCTTGATTCAGAGGTGATACCCACAAAGAATAATAGCTTTAATTTTAAGTTGTTAGTTTTCTAGCTCTCAGTCTATACCCCTTTAAATCAAAGGAAAAGGCATAAATTATGATCTACCTACTTGGGGGTATTTCATGTTTTATATCACTTTTTCGGCCTCTTGTTTACTTATCCTATATAGCCTTTAATCCATACATAGCTTTAATTTGCAGCAATCTAATACTCAAAATTTTTGTTGCGATCATATCAACCAAGGAGTCTGGCGTGAGTCACTTTTTAGACAGATTACAGTTTTTTAAACGCAAAGAAGAGTCGTTTTCTGAAGGTCATGGTGTAACTACCGATGAAAATAGAGATTGGGAGGACGGTTATAGACGTCGTTGGCAACACGACAAAGTTGTGCGATCAACTCATGGTGTGAATTGTACCGGCTCTTGTAGCTGGAAAATTTATGTGAAAGATGGTTTGGTGACTTGGGAAACCCAACAAACAGATTATCCACGCACACGTCCAGACTTACCTAACCACGAACCTAGAGGTTGTCCTCGAGGTGCAAGCTACTCTTGGTATATTTACAGTGCCAACCGTTTAAAGCATCCGAAAATTCGCAAACGTTTAGTCAAATTGTGGCGCGCTGCCAAATTAGAGCACAAAGACCCAGTACTTGCTTGGGGTTCAATTGTTGAAGATCCAGTCAAAGCAAAAGAATACAAACAGCAACGCGGACTTGGCGGTTTTGTGCGTGCAAATTGGAACGAAGTCAATGAAATTATTGCGGCTTCAAATGTATATACAGCCAAAACTTATGGACCCGATCGTATTACCGGTTTCTCACCTATTCCTGCTATGTCTATGGTGTCTTATGCGGCTGGTGCCCGATACTTATCGCTCATTGGTGGCAACTGTTTAAGCTTCTACGATTGGTATTGCGATTTACCGCCGGCCTCACCACAAGTGTGGGGAGAGCAAACAGATGTGCCCGAATCTGCAGATTGGTATAATTCAAATTACATTATTTGTTGGGGTTCAAATGTGCCTCAAACCAGAACACCTGATGCACATTTCTTAACTGAAGTGCGTTATAAAGGCACCAAAGTTATAGGTATTACACCCGACTATTCAGAAGTCGCAAAATTGACCGACCAATGGTTAGCTCCGAAACAAGGCACCGATGCTGCACTTGCAATGGCATTCGGTCATGTCATCCTAAAAGAGTTTCATTTAGAAAATCCATCTGAATACTTCACCGATTATGTGAAGCGTTATACCGACTTCCCAGTATTAGTTATGTTAGAAAAAGCAAAAGACGGCTCATTACACCAAAGCCGATTCTTACGCGCTTCTGACTTGCAAGCCAACTTAGGTCAAGACAACAACCCAGAATGGAAAACTATCTCAATTAACGACACCGACGGTGAACTTGTATCACCAACAGGGTCAGTTGGTTACCGCTGGGGCGAAAAAGGCAAATGGAACATTAAGCAAACTGATGGTAAGTCAGGTGCTGAACTAGACTTGCGCGTCAGCTTAAAAGGCTCTCATGATGAACTAGTTGAAGTTGGCTTTCCTTATTTTGGTGGTGCCGAGCATGAATTTGGCTATTTCCAAAATACTGAACATGACGACATTTTACCACGCAAAGTACCCGCTAAAAAAATCAAATTAGCCGATGGCTCAGAAGTATATGTGGCCACTGTATTTGACTTAACCCTTGCCAACTATGGTGTAGACAACGGCTATGACGATCCGAACGTCGCCACTAGCTACGACCAAGACATCCCATATACGCCAGCGTGGCAAGAACAAATTACCGGTGTTCCACGTTCAGAAGTTATCAAGATAGCACGTGAATTTGCCGATAATGCCAATAAAACACGTGGTCGCTCTATGATTATTGTAGGTGCAGGCATGAACCACTGGTATCACATGGACATGAACTACCGTGGTCTAATCAACATGCTAATGATGTGTGGTTGTGTTGGTCAAAGTGGTGGTGGTTGGGCGCATTATGTTGGTCAAGAAAAACTACGTCCACAAACCGGTTGGCAACCACTAGCGTTTGGCACAGATTGGCAACGCCCACCTCGCCATATGAACGGCACCTCGTTTTTCTATAACCATTCAAGTCAATGGCGCTACGAGAAGTTAGAAATGACCGAGGTTATTTCTCCCTTGGCTGATAAAGAAAAATGGTCAGGTTCCATTATCGACTTTAATACACGCGCTGAAAGAATGGGTTGGTTACCCTCAGCGCCGCAACTTGGCATGAACCCCTTGCAGCTCTGTAAAGATGCAGATGCTGCGGGCAAATCACCAAAAGATTATGCGGTTGAGCAACTGCAATCGGGTGATTTAGACTTTGCTTGTATGGAGCCTGAAAATCCTAAAAACTTCCCACGTGTTATGTATATTTGGCGCTCTAATTTATTAGGATCATCAGGTAAAGGACACGAATACATGCTACGTCATTTGCTCGGCACTAAGCATGGCCTATTAGGTAAAGATTTAGGTGAGCAAGGTGGTAAAATGCCTGAAGATGTTAAATGGGTAGATGAAGCCGCTGAAGGTAAAGTCGACTTGTTAGTCACCTTAGACTTCAGAATGTCTACTACCTGTCTGTATTCAGATATTGTGCTGCCTACGGCAACTTGGTATGAAAAAGACGACCTGAATACTTCCGACATGCACCCCTTTATTCATCCATTAAGTGCCGCGGTCGACCCAGTTTGGGAATCGCGTTCTGATTGGGATATTTTTAAAGGGATAGCTAAACGCTTCTCAGAAATGACCATAGGTCACTTAGGCGTAGAAAAAGACTTAGTTACCGTGCCTATTTTGCACGACACACCCGCCGAAATTGCGCAGCCATTTGGCGTAAAAGCTTGGTGGAAAGGCGAATGTGATTTGATCCCTGGCGTAACTGCACCAAACATGGTTGTAGTGGAGCGTGATTATCCTAATACCTACGCACGGTTTACTTCTATTGGGCCTGCGCTAGAAAAATTGGGTAATGGCGGAAAAGGCATAAGTTGGAACACCGACAAAGAAGTCGCATTCTTAGGTGAGCTAAATCGTACTCATAAAGCAGAAGGCGTTAATAAAGGTCGCCCTAGGTTAGAGTCGGCAATAGATGCTTGTGAAATGATCCTCTCGCTAGCACCTGAAACTAATGGCCAAGTAGCCGTAAAAGCTTGGGCAGCCTTAAGTGAATTTACGGGTATAGACCACACCCATTTGGCGAGACCGAAAGAAGAAGAAAAAATTCGCTTTAGAGATGTGCAAGCACAACCGCGTAAAATAATAAGTTCTCCTACTTGGTCGGGCTTAGAAGACGAACATGTGTCATATAGTGCGGGTTATACCAATGTGCACGAGATGATTCCATGGAGGACTATAACGGGTAGGCAGCAGTTTTATCAAGACCATGAATGGATGCGCGATTTTGGGGAAACTATGTGCTTGTATAAACCGCCTATTAACTTAAAAACCGTTAAGCCAATTATGAATACCGATCCTAACGGAAATAAAGAAATAGCGCTTAACTTTTTAACGCCGCATCAAAAATGGGGTATCCATAGTACCTATTCCGACAATTTATTGATGCTTACTCTGTCGCGAGGCGGTCCGGTTGTTTGGATGTCTGAAGTAGACGCTAAGCGTGCTGACATTGTCGATAACGATTGGATTGAAGTATTCAACATAAATGGTGCCATTGCCGCCAGAGCAATAGTGTCACAGCGCATACCTGAAGGCGTAAGCATGATGTACCACGCTCAAGAACGCATAGTGAATGTGCCGGGTTCTGAAATGACCAAAACCCGCGGAGGTATACATAACTCGGTAACACGTTGTGTTATGAAACCTACTCACATGATAGGCGGATATGCACAACAATCTTACGGCTTTAACTACTACGGTACCGTAGGCTGTAACCGTGACGAATTCGTGATTGTACGCAAAATGGCAAAAGTAGATTGGCTTGACGACGACAGCGTTGATCAAGGTGATAAAGAATTCAACAATACCCACGCGGAGGGTTCATCATGAAAGTAAGAGCGCAAATAGGCATGGTGTTAAACCTTGATAAATGTATAGGTTGTCACACATGTTCAGTTACTTGTAAAAATGTGTGGACCTCGCGCGAAGGTGTTGAGTATGCATGGTTTAATAATGTAGAAACCAAACCTGGTATTGGTTATCCCAAAGAGTGGGAAAACCAAGAGAAGTGGAAAGGGGGATGGAAGCGTCATGACAACGGTAAACTTACCCCAAAGCAAGGTGGTAAAATAAGAATTTTAGCAAATATTTTTGCTAACCCCGACTTACCGGGTATTGACGATTATTACGAACCGTTCGACTTTGATTATCAGCATTTGCACAAAGCCGGCGAAAGCAAACACCAACCGGTTGCTCGCCCTCGCTCGCTGCTTACTGGCCAACGTATGCAAAAAATTGAATGGGGACCCAATTGGGAAGAAATTCTTGGCACTGAGTTTTCGAAACGCCGTGCTGATACCAATTTCAATGAAATGCAAGCTGACATGTATGGTGAGTTTGAAAAAACATTCATGATGTATTTACCGCGCTTGTGCGAACATTGCATTAATCCAGCTTGCGTAGCTTCTTGTCCTTCAGGTGCAATATACAAACGCGAAGAAGATGGCATTGTGTTAATTGACCAAGACAAATGTCGTGGCTGGAGAATGTGCGTTAGTGGCTGTCCTTATAAAAAGATTTATTACAACTGGAAAACAGGTAAGTCAGAAAAATGCATTTTTTGCTATCCAAGAATCGAAGCCGGGCAACCTACTGTTTGTTCTGAAACTTGTGTAGGCCGTATACGTTACTTAGGCGTAATGTTTTATGACGCTGATCGTATTCAAGAAGCCGCATCTGTCGCAAACGACAAAGACTTGTATCAAGCACAATGCGACATATTTTTAGACCCCTTCGATGAAGCAGTGCAAGAAGCGGCTCGCAAAGAAGGTATTCCTGACGCATGGATTAAATCGGCGCAAGAATCACCGGTTTATAAAATGGTAATGGATTGGCAAGTAGCACTGCCACTGCATCCAGAATATAGAACTTTACCTATGGTTTGGTATGTACCACCACTAAGTCCTATTCAAACTGCGGTTGAGGCTAATAAAGTCCCAATGAAGGGAGTTTTTCCTGACCTGAAATCACTTCGTATTCCAATGAAATACTTGGCAAATATGTTAACAGCGGGCGATGAAGTTCCTGTAGAGCGTGCTTTAGAACGCATGATGGCTATGCGTATTTTTAAACGTTCTCAACAAGTTGACGGTGAAGTAAATTTGGAAGCACTTGAACAAGCCGGCTTAACAGTTGATCAAGTTGAAGAAATGTACCGTTATATGGCCTTAGCAAACTACGAAGACCGATTTGTTATTCCAACAAGTCACAAAGCCTACGCTGAAGATGCATATGACATGAAGTCAGGCTGCGGCTTTAGCTTCGGTAACGGTTGCAGTAGCGGAGAAAGTGAAACCGACTTATTTGGCGGCAAAAAACAAGTTGTTCGTCAGGTAATTCCAGTGGAGGTACAAGACTAATGAAAGTACTTAGCCTACTCTCTCGACTGATTGATTATCCTAACGATGAGCTATATGCGCTTAAAGCGGAAATTTCAGAATATGTCGCTAGTAACGAGCATCTTAATGAAGCTGACAAAATCGCTTTAGGCGCCTTTGTTCAGCAACGTTTTACCGACAGTTTACTCGATTGGCAATCTGACTACGACGGACTGTTTGAACGCGGGCGCTCGTTATCGCTATTAATTTACGAACACATCCATGGTGAATCTAGAGACCGCGGACAAGCCATGGTCGATCTACTCAAGCAATATAGAGCGGCTGGTTTAGACATTGGTGTACGTGAATTACCCGACTACATTCCCTTATTTTTAGAGTTTGTGAGCACGCAAGGTGATGAAAACGCTAAAGGTTGGTTGCAAGATATTGCGCCTATTCTTGCCTTGCTTACTGTTCGTTTAGAAAAACGAGAATGCAACTATAGCGCTATATTTCAATCCTTAGTTAATTTAAGCGAAGCTGAAATAGATTTGCAGGCTTTGCGTGAACAAGTGAAAGACGAAAAGCGCGACGACACCAAAAAGGCCCTAGACAAAGTTTGGGAAGAAGAAGCGGTTACTTTCGGCGGCGACGCTGTTAATGGTGGCTGTCCAACCGACACTGGCAAGCCATCGGAGTCACAACGTCGTGATCAAGATGTGCCCATTCAATTTATAGATGCAGCCAACAAGCTGAACAACGAGAGCGTAAGGAGTTAGTCATGAATGTTATCGATACCGTATTTTTTGGGATTTATCCTTACGTGGCAACCGGTATTTTCTTTTTAGGCAGCTTGCTCCGATATGATCGAGAGCAATATACATGGAAAACCGGCTCTAGCCAGATGTTGAGCAGTAAAAACTTCAGAATTGCGAGTATTTTGTTCCATGTGGGCATAATCATGATTTTGATGGGTCACTTCGCCGGCTTGGTAATACCGTTCGAAATTTGGCATGCACTTGGTATTACCATGGCAGCTAAGCAGATTATTGCGATGGGTGTAGGGGGTTTCTTTGGCGTGTTATGTTTTATAGGCCTAACTATGCTAGTGAAACGTCGTTTGTTTGACCCAAGAATTAAAGCGACAAGCAGCAGAATGGATACCGGTATTCTATTACTAATATACTTACAGTTGATAATAGGTATGTTTACTATTTATGTTTCAGCAGGTCATATGGATGGCTCAGTAATGTATAACCTAATGAGCTGGTCCCGGTATTTATTAACCTTCCGGCCGGTTGAAGCAGTAGAATATATGTCTAGCGTACATTGGATATACAAAATGCACGTGACTTTGGGTATTACACTATTTGTACTCTTCCCATTTAGTCGCTTAGTCCATATTTGGAGCGTGCCCGTGCAATATGTTCGCAGAAGCTATCAAATAGTGCGTCAAAAAGGGTAGTTTCCTGATTCTGTAGATAGATCAGCTAACGCCCTGGGCAAGGATGCCCAATATTTTACGCTAACACAGTTTTTTAAGGAGTTATGATGTCATTAACTAATACCCCAGACATTATGGTCAACGGCATAGCTATTCCAGCTTCAGCCATTGATACTGAAGTACAATACCATCCCGCAGAATCGCGCAGAGATGCCATGGTGCAAGCTGCTCAATCATTAATAATAGCAGAGCTTATTGCACAAAAAGTCCACGAAAAAGGCTTATCAGATGTTGCTGATAGAGAACGTTTAGAAAACGAACCTGCATTGATTGATAGTTTGTTTGCTCAAGAAGTCGACATTCCTGAAGCAACAGCGCAAGAATGCGTTCGATATTTTGAAGCAAATCCTGAACAATTTACTTCTTCTCCATTGGTAGAAACCAACCATATTTTGTTGGCGGCAGATCCTAAAGACTTAGAGCATCGTGCGGAGATGTTATTAATCGCTGAACAGCTCATCAAAAAGTTGCAAGCAAAAGATATCAGTTTTGCTAGCGCAGCAAGATCGTATTCAGTTTGTCCTTCCAAAGAACAAGGCGGTAATTTAGGCCAACTATCATCTGGGCAAACGGTTAGCGAATTTGAACGACAAGTGTTCGCCGCAGATATCGGTTTGATGAACATTCCAGTTGAGTCGAGATTTGGCTATCACATTGTGGAAGTGGTTAGGAAAGTAGAAGGCAAACCGCTTACCTACGATTTAGTAGAAGATAAAATCATGAAGTATCTAAACGATAAAGTACACCGAAAAGCGATATCCCAATACCTGCATCGCTTAGTTAGCGAAGCAGACATTAATGGCTTTGCATTTGATATTGACGAATCACTTTTGATGCAATAGTGCTTGAGTTAACAACTTAGGTGAATTAGTAATTACAGGTATTACAAATTCAAATATTGCATTACAACAGCACCCCAAACGAAGGTTTATTGGGGTGCTGTGTGCCCAAAGGCTACATAACTCTTGAGAATAAACGTCTTTTACTACCAGAACTTCGGTTGCGTCGCATACCAGAACGTAGCTCGCTTCTTTTACTCGTTAACCAACTGTCTCTATTAACATTCGCTTCATCACCACGACGTCTTTCTTCAGTTGCTCTAAATGTACAAAATTGCTTGTAAGCGTTTAAATCTTGTGACAATTCTTGGATAACTAATTCAATCATTATTGCATCATCGACATACCCTAAACCTGGAATATTGTCTGGAACTAGGTCATCGGGCTCGGTGAAATATGCTAGTGATGTAAGAATTTCATTTTTTTCATCTTCTGGCATTTGCCATTCTGGATCTTCTAATGCCGATATAAGCGTTTCTAGCGACTCTAGCCTTTGCTTAACAAAATCGGGCAAATTAGCTTGTTCCATTTCAGTACAAACAGTACGTGCTTTCGCTAATACTTCTTCTGGTGGATACTCACTGGCTTTATCCATGGCTAATTTCATCATCGATCGAAAATGGTCTAGATCGGTATCAGAAAGTTCGAAACTAATTTTAATAGGCATTATGGCAATCCTTTTTATATTTTTGAGTTATTACATTAATTAATAGTCAAGAGTCTGTCAATTTCACTATTTAATTATTATACATATTCATTGCATAATTGATATTCAATTTGATCCATAATGAAATAGGTAGCTATTTATACGACTGTAAGTCCCCAAACTAAGGCTATTAATGCAGTCATACTAATTAGCACGGTATACGCTATTCCTAAAATAGCGTATTTAAGGGTGGTTAATATATAGCCTTGTTTGTAGACGCGCTTTTGCATGATGAATAAGTAAATAGGTATCCACGCGAACAGGCATATAGACACAATATTAAGTGGCGGTTCTAGCCATTGCCAACTGCTGGCTAAACGGCCTTGCACCAAACCTATAATTTCAATCAATAATATGCTGATAAAAACAAAGCTGTGACTATGCAAAGCCACGGTTAAATGCTCCATATAAAGGCGTTTAGAAAAGAAATACATAATTTTTAATAAGGCAGCAAATATTGGTAACAATACAAACATCAATTGCGGCAACTTACTAATTACTTCTTCTAACAAAGGTCTGCTATCACCTTGAAGTACTTTCGACGCTTTTTCCTCTAGTTGGGTAGCAAAATCGTTCAGAATGATATTTTTTTCTGGTGACAAAAATGGAAAAGACAAAGTGCCATCGCTACTATTACCAATAGACAGTAGATTTACTTTTTCGCCATTTCTTACTTTGGCCAGTTGCCGAGTCAAATTTGCGTATTGTTCTTGGTATCCTGCGTTCAGTGGTTTACCTGAGTTAAATTGTCGAAGTTCTAAACCAACCAACTCTGCGGCAATAGCCTTTTGTACTTTATTACTTTCATTGGCAAGGTCACTTTTATAGAGATTAAATTTTTCTAATTCTTGCTTAAGCGATAGCAGTGCTTCTGACTCAATTTGTTGATCTTGATTTTTTTCCAGAAGCAACAAATCCCGTTGTTGCTCTAATTCACCAATGTGAGAAGTGACTTGGATAATCGTATTATCATCGGTACCAATGTTAATAATATTAGTATTTTCACTGACCGCAAAAAACTCTAAAGTAATGAAGAAGATGATACTGATAAAAAAATACAACCTTAAGGGCGGCACATAATGCACTCTTCTGCCAAGTATGTATTCATTGGTAAGAAATCCTGGGCGGCTTATTAATGGCCAAAGCGTGCGGCTTGCCCTAGAGTCAAAACTAAAAATATCGTCAAGCAAATGTAACAGCACTAACCAGAAATACTTTATTGTTGACTCTGAACTTTGCCCGCATTGAGAGCAATAAGCGCCAATTAGCGGTGCTTTGCAATTGCTACAAACAGAGAGTTCTGCATCCGCTGCAGGTGCTACAATTAATTGAGTATCTTCTGTTTCCGTGTTCTTCATAATGATAAAAGTACCTATGCAAGCTCAACTCAGGATGAATACAATAATTCTGAGTAGCGTCGCGTAGCAAAGTTTGGCTTACTCAGTAAAACTTCTTTTAATAAACATAGCATCTCCATAGCTAAAAAATCGATATTCTTTATCTATAGCTTGTTTGTAGGCTTCCATCACATAATCCCGACTTGCGAAAGCACTAATTAACATCATTAAGGTTGATTGTGGCAAATGGAAATTTGTGAGCATACAATCGACTACCTTAAAAGTAAAACCTGGGTAGATGAAAATACTAGTGTCAGACAAAAAGGTCTCAATAAGGTCTTCCTTCGCCGCTTGTGCCGCCGACTCTAACGACCTTACAGAGGTAGTACCTACCGCAATAACGCGTTTTCCATTTGCTTTAGTTTGTTTAACTTGTGCTACCACTTCACTAGTCACTTCGGCATATTCAGCGTGCATTTGATGATCTTTTATGTTGTCGACGCGCACAGGAGAAAATGTACCAGCCCCTACGTGTAGCGTAACATAAGCAGTATTAACGCCTTTGTCCTTGAGTTTTTGCAAAATAGCGTCGTCAAAATGTAAACCCGCCGTTGGCGCTGCTACTGCGCCGGGTTTTTTGTTATAAACAGTTTGATAACGTTCTTTGTCTGAGTCTTCGTCTGGTCTGTCTATGTAGGGAGGTAATGGCATATGACCATATTGTTCGAGTAATTCAAATATGCTTTTTTGACCATGCGCCGACACATCAAACTCGATGTGAAATAAGGCATCTGAGCGGCCTAGTATTTTAACACTTACATTACCTTCTAGTACTAACTTGCTGCCCTCTTTTGGTGACTTGCTAGCACGTATGTGCGCTAAAGCTGTATTGTCGCTCAATACTCTTTCTAGCATCACCTCAACTTTTCCCCCGGTTTCTTTTTGACCAAATAGTCGGGCCGGTATCACTCTCGTATTATTGAAAACGAGCAAATCACCAGGCTCTACCATGTTTAAAATGTCGGTAAATTGCGCATGCTCAACTTCTCCAGACGCACCATTTAAGCAAAGCATTTTAGAGGCTGTACGCTGTGCAGTGGGATATTTCGCAATGAGTCTTTCGGGTAATTCAAAATCAAAATCTGTTAATTTCATAAAGTATTTTTGTTGATCAATTTATTCGTTAAGGAGCAAGCCTTATCACTGGGCTTACGTATTTTACTGTATACCTACTCATGCGAACACATACCCGCAAAAGGGTGCGCAGTATACCCGATTACACTATGATTATCGAAAGTTTCAGACATCTCCCTATGTCATATTTTTGCCCGGCCTACATTGCCGGGCTTTGTTTTTTACCACTTTCATTTTTTAACTCAATAATTATTAATCACTACTTTTCGATAAAATACTATCAAGCGCTTGTGTTTGACCGAAAAGTTTTCCACACTAGCCCTATTATATGTAATTTCTTCACCCAACAGAGCCCATATGCACACTTGGACCAAAGTCAGAAAACTAATGAAGCAGTATTTTTCTAACATGCGCTGGTATGTATTGGTTGCTATGTTGTCGTTCTATTCTGTTTCTACTTATTTTTTCTTATATTTAGCAGATGAGAAAGCCTTACTTAATATACACGACTACGTTTATTGGTTAGTTGTTACAGGCTCAACGGTGGGTTACGGTGATATGTCGCCTAGCACAATTGCGGGGAAGTGGCTGGTGGCTCTTTATGTAATACCAATGGGTTTATCAATTTTCGCCCTTGTTTTGGGCAGAGTCGCAAGCTGGGTAAGTCAACAATGGCAAAGAGGAGCAAAAGGTTTGAATGCGTTAAATGTAAGCAATCATGTGTTAGTAATAGGATGGAATGGTAAGCGCACTGAGCAACTCATAAAGCTTTTGCTCATTGAAAAAAGTAATTCTGTAGAAAAACCAGAAATTGTACTTTGTGTAAGAGCCGACATCACCAATCCGTTCCCCTCGGCGATAGAATTTGTGCATGTTGATTCTTTTAACAACGACAACGATATGGACAAAGCTTGTGTAGAAACTGCCGCCACTATTTTAATTGACAACCCGCGTGACGATATGACCATGACTACCGCTTTATATTGCTCAAAGCGCAATAAAAAGGCGCATAAAGTCGCTTATTTTGAAGATGAAAGTTTGGTACCTTTACTGCAACAGCATTGCTCTGAAATAGAGTGTACCCCAAGCGTTGCCGTTGAAATGTTAGCTAAATCGGCATTCGACCCAGGCTCAAGTTTGCTTCACCACGACTTACTCGATGTATATGAAGGACAAGCTCAGTTCTCTGTCATTATTCCTGAAGGTGTAGAAGTAATTAGTGCCAAGAATTTGTTTTACCAATTAAAGTCCCTCTACGATGCTATTTTTATAGGTGTGGCCGGCAATCATGACATACATAAAATTGTTGTGAACCCACCTCTTACTTCTACTGTAAAGGCGGGTGACAAAATATTTTACATTGCAGAAAATCGTATTCATGATTTCGATTGGGCCAAGTTTACCAATGTTGATTTTGCTAAATAATTGTAAAATAGCACTTAGTTATAATTAACTGTTTAATTAAGGTGACAATTCAAGGCTAATCTGCTTAAAATGATCTACTTTTCTAAGCAGTAGAGTAAATATTAGTGAGCGAAAACGCGAAGAAGCAGCAATCAGGTTTTTTTGGTAATCTAATTTTCAATATAGCGATCCCGGTATTAATCATGACTTATGCAAGTAGTGATGAATATCTTGGGCCAGCGTGGAGCGTAGTATTTGCCTTAGCATTTCCCTTAAGTTATGGATTATTGGAATTAAAGAATACTAAGAAAGTAAATATGTTTTCAGTGCTTGGCATTGTTAGCGTGTTACTGACCGGTGGCATTAGTTTGCTTAAACTGCCCGCAGAATATATGGCGATAAAAGAAGCCACCATTCCAGCAGCTATTGGTTTAGCTGTATTGATCACTCAATATACCAAAAAGCCTTTAGTGAAAGCGCTAATACTTAATGACCAACTAATCGATTGGGATAAACTCAATAAACGACTTGAAGAAAAGCAAGTAGTAGAACTCTTCAATGCAAAAGTGGCTATAAGTTCTTATATAGTAGCAAGCTCGTTTTTTCTTTCTTCAGTATTAAACTATGGCTTGGCCAAATGGATACTAGTGTCAGAACCAGGTTCTACAGCTTACACCGAAGAACTAGGCAGAATGACCGCTTTAAGTTACCCGGTTATTGTTATTCCAAGTATGGTTTTATTGGTCACTGCTCTGGTGTATTTATTCAAGCAAATCTCTAAGGTTACTGGCGATCCCGTAGAAGATTTTATGCAGCAATGAAGATATATACTCAACTCGCTATTGAAAGCCTTTCTAATAGACAAAAAAACACCTGTAATACAGGTAGTGCTTTTTGTTTAAGCTAAAAAACAGGTCATCCTAGAGCCGTCGAGGATCTCCTTGGAACCAGTGGAATTATAAATATGTCATTGTTTTTATTGATAATTCTTCAGTAT
>Ga0316201_10002164_pt1 | contig 13854 bp, 13 predicted proteins | sample CS6wburrow_MG_FD_204516 | JGI IMG/M metagenome (GOLD analysis project Ga0316201, IMG submission 204516) | Coastal sediment microbial communities from Delaware Bay, Delaware, United States - CS-6 worm burrow | ecosystem: Environmental > Aquatic > Marine > Coastal > Sediment | place: USA... | reverse complement strand
CCCTCGTGCTGGGCGGCGGTTCTATTGGCGCCTTTGCCGCGTTGATGCTGAAAGAAAAGGGTTGTATCGAAATCTGCCTTGGCGACACCAATCCTCTGCGAAGGCATACGGCGGAAAAGCTGGGGTGTTGCACGGTCTATGACCCCTTGGGGGATGACCTGCCTGAAGCGAATAGTTTCGAACTTGTTATCGATGCCGTCGGCAGTGGTCGAACACGCGCAGCGTCGTGCAGCTTTGTTTGTTCGGGTGGCGTTATTTCACATGTTGGCCTGCAGGATAACGAGCCGGGTCTGGACACTCGCAGGATGACCCTCGAAGAAATCACCTTCCTGGGCAACTATACTTATAGCGCCGTTGATCTCCGTGCCGCTATTCATGCTCTATACCGTGGTGCGCTGGGCCCACTGGACTGGGTCGAGACTCGACCGCTGTCTGATGGTGCGGCAGCGTTTCGTGACATCCACGAAGGCAAGGCGGCCGCGCCGAAAATTGTCCTGCGGCCATGAGGCTGGAACAACTCTCTGACTGCGCGCAAAAACATCGGGCAGGCTCATTTGGAAGCCGCCTTTATTTCGCGAAAGGCAAACAGCATGGCAATTAAGAATCTTCTCATCGCATACAGCGGCTCTGAGTCATCTGACGCCGCCCTGGATGCCGCGCTATTCATGCGTGACAAGTACGACGCACACCTCACCGGCCTCTTGGCCCACAATTTTGCGCCGGTGAATCCCAACGTGGGTAGTTGGATACCGGAAGACGTTCGGGACAGTATTAAGAAAGCGCAGGCGCAGGCCACCAAAGATATTGAAGCAAAGTTCAAACAGCGTGTCGCGTCAAACTCGGCCCCCGACAAGATTCACTGGATATCGAAGCGTGGTGACGGCAATGCCACGGTAGCGACTTATGCGCGACTCTTTGACTTGACCATTATCGGCCGCTACGACGCGATACGCGGGGAAGATGACGAGTTGCACCCGGACCTGGTTGCGATGGTCAGCGGCCGACCGGTCCTGCTGGTGCCCCGGGAATTCGACATGGCGACATACAATGAGCATGCCGTGCTCGCCTGGGATGGGAAACGGGCTGCGGCGCGCGCGGTCGCGGACGCCATGCAGATTCTCAAGACCAAGAGCCTGGTGACGATCATCACCGTTGCTGACGAATACTCAGAATCGCTGCTGCCCGAAATCAATGTGGAAACCGCTTTACAGCGTCATGGCGTTAAGACCGAGCATGTCAATATTAAGCGCAAGGGCAAATCTGTCAGCTACCGCATACTGGAATTTCTCGAGAAGGCGCAACCCAGGTTGTTGGTCATGGGTGCCTATGAGCACAGCAAATTCCGTCAGTCAATTGTGGGTGGGGTCACCAGTAGCGTGCTTAGAAAAGCGAAGGTCCCGATCTTTATCTCCCACTGATCGGCGATCGACGCATGGGGCGGGGTGCGTGGTCAGAACCGGCAGTGCCGTGGGCGACTACATGACATGGGGCAGGCGTGTTGGTGAGCGGATACACTATGGCCGGTCATATAAAATGGATGAGCTGGGTTACGGGTGCAGTCCCCATGCTGGTTGGTGGGAGAGGCCTCTAACAAAAAGCCTGCAATTTGACCTTTTTCGAGTTTGATAACAATAGAGATGCGAGGAGATTAAGATGAAACTGAAGCAGTTTGCAGCGATCGCTCTGGCGATGATGATCCCGACTTACTCGGCGCTTGCCGAATATCCCGATAAACCGATCAGCTACATCATTCCATTCGGGCCTGGTGGCGAGTCGGACATCACGGCCCGACATCAGCAGCCGTTCTTCAAAGAAAAGTTCGGCCAGGATGTGGTCATTTCGTACAAACCCGGTGGCGGTGGTGCGGTTGGCTGGGCACAGCTAAATAGCATCAAGGGCGATGGCTACACGATCATGGGCACCAACCTGCCGCATATCATCGTCAAGCCGTTGCAGAAGGATGTGGGCTTCAAGACCGACGACATCACCAACGTCTACATGTTCCACTACACGCCGGATGCGCTTGTCGTCACAAAGGACAGTCCATTCAAGACGCTCCAGGACTTGATCGACTACGCCAAAGAGAATCCCGGCAAGCTCACGCTGTCGGGGTCGGGAAAGGGCACAGCCAATCACCTTGCCCAGATTCGCTTTGACGGCATGGCCGGGGTCAAGTCCACATACGTCTCGTTCAAAGGCACGGGTAAGGCGGTGGCCGCTGTGTTGGGTGATCAGGTGAAGGCGAGTTGGGGCTACACCTCCGTGGGCGCCAAACATTCCGAGCAGGTACGCCTGTTGGCCGTGGCGATGGAGGCGCGCCATCCGAAATTCCCCGACGTTCCCACGTTTAAAGAACTTGGCTTCGACCTGGTCTCCGGGGCCTACCGGGGCATTGCGGTTCCGAAATCGACCCCCGAGGCTGTCCGTGTGAAGTTGTCTCAGATGATCGGCGAGATCAACGCCGACCCGGAATTCCGCAAGCGCATGGAGAATGACGGCATGGCCCTCCTGGATGTCGACTACGCCGGCATGGGTGCCTTCATGGAGGAAATGAAGGCGGTGTATGGCAAGGCGGCCCGCGAGGCCGGCATCATTAAATAGTCGCCACCGCGACTCTCTGATCTCTGGACCGGGAGGGCAGCTACCATGCCTGGCATCGAACACCTGCTGGAGGCCTTGACACCGCTCAACATCATGCTGGCGCTAGCCGGTGTGATTGCGGGAACGGTGATAGGCTCTTTGCCTGGCTTGACCGCCACCATGGCCGTTGCCGTCCTGGTCCCGATCACTTTTACCATGGCCCCGGCCTCGGCGCTCATCCTCATGGGGGCGATCTACACCGGGGCCATCTACGGCGGCGCCTACGCTGCCATTCTGCTGAATACGCCGGGAACGCCATCGGCTATCGCGACCACCTTTGACGGCTTTCCGATGGCCAAGCGAGGCGACGGTGACCTGGCCGTCACCCTGGCGTGCCTGGCGTCGGTTGCCGGGGGGCTCGTTGGCGCGGTGTTCCTGCTGATTCTGGCGCCACCACTGGCGAGCGTGGCTTTGGCGTTCGGGCCGGTCGAGTATTTCTGGCTTGCAGTCTTTGGCCTGACGCTGATCTCGGCGCTTTCCGAGGGCAACCTGTTGAAAGGCCTGATCGGTGCCTGTTTCGGTTTGCTGCTGTCTTGTGTGGGCATTGCCGAGATCAGTGCCGACGTACGCTTCAACTTTGGCAGCCAGACCCTGCTGGGCGGCATCGAGACAGTCACCGCGCTGATCGGACTGTATTGCGTCCCGGTACTGATCGATCTGGTGGCTACACCGGACAAGCACCTGAAGGTCACACACGAGCCGCGCGGTTTCCGCCTGCGGGAAGCCCTGCGTATATCGTGGAAGGGCAAGTTCAACCTGGCGCGCAGTTCCGTTATCGGCACGCTGGTCGGCATCCTGCCCGGGGCAGGGGGGTCGATTGCGGGTCTGGTCGCCTACTCGGAGGCCAGACGGAGCTCCAACCGTACCGAACATTTCGGCCATGGCGAACCGGAGGGTGTTCAGGCGACGGAGTCGGCCAACAACGCCACGGTGGGCGGCGGATTCATACCGACCCTGGTTCTGGGTATCCCGGGTACGCCGCCGGATGCGGTAATCCTAGGTGCATTGCTCATCCAGGGAGTGCGCACTGGTCCGAACCTGTTCGCCGACGAAGGGTCGATTGTGTACACCTTCATATACGGCCTGTTTCTTGCGACCATCCTGATGCTGCCGGCCGGCCTGGTGATCGGGCGGTATGCCTACAAGACTATCGTCACGGTACCCAAGGCCATGTTGGTCCCGACGGTGGCCTTTATGACCATGATCGGCACCTTTGCCATCCGCAACAATGTGTCCGATGTGGTCATCATGATCGTATTGGGCGTGATCGGCTGGGTGTTGAACCGTTTTGGTTTCAGCCCCTCACCAATCGTGTTGGGTCTGATCCTGGGGAGTATCGCCGAGCAGGGCTTCGTCCAGGCCTGGACGATCGGCGCCGCAACCGATGATCTTGCGGCCATGTTTTTCGGACGCCCGATCAGCTTGGCAATCATAGCGCTCATCCTGTTGGCTTTGTTCTATCCTTTGGTCCGGGCGCGCTGGCTGGGTAGGAGGAGAAAAGTCAATGCCGACTGACTCGGATGCAAAACAGAGGCCGCGCGATGTGCCCGGCATGTTGATGGCGGTGGTGTTTATCTTTGTTGCGGCTTTCGCCCTCTGGGATACGACCAACATGGCCGACTCGGATTCCTACGTCTTCCCAAGTGCGGTAGCGATCGCGATGATCGTGTTTTCGATCGCACTGATTGTCTGGAACCTCATATATCCGTCTGGCAGTAATGGCGAGACGATGCCCGGTGCCTCAACGCCAAGGCGTGTCGCGCTGGTGGCAGCGATGCTGATCAGCACGGCCTTGATGCCTTACCTTGGATTCCTGATATCCGGCGTGGCCGCCTTTGCCGCGATCATGCTGATTGCGATGTATGACCCATGGACGCGATACCGAAAGATCGTCTATCCCCTGGTTTGCGTCGGCGTGGTGGTCGGCTTCTACACGATGTTCGCCAAGGTACTTCTGGTGCCGCTGCCTGCAGGTCTGCTGTTCGAATAGCCGGCGTCTTTGTTTGTTCATAGTTCATCTGGGCAGGAGGGCATCCGTGGCTGATATTGTGATTTCCGAATTCATGGACCAATCAGCCGTGGACGGCCTGGCCGACGAATTCGACGTACTTTATGATCCGAACCTGGTAGACCGTGCGGACGATCTTGCAGCGGCCGTCGCTGATGCCCGCGCCCTGATCGTCCGCAATCGGACACAGGTGAGTGGTGCACTGCTAGCGGCGGCCCGGACGCTGCAGGTTGTAGGGCGGCTCGGTGTCGGCCTGGACAACATCGACCTGGAGGTCTGCAAGCAACGTTCTATTGCGGTGCATCCAGCCACCGGGGCCAACGATGCGGCCGTGGCCGAGTATGTCATCGCGACCGCAATGATCCTGATGCGTGACGCCTACGCGGCCGGTCCGCAGGTAATTGCCGGGGACTGGCCCCGCCAGCGCTGCATGGGGCGAGAGATCGGTGGCAAGGTACTGGGCCTGATCGGCTTCGGTGGTATCGCGCGGGAAACGGCGCAGCGCGCGCGCGCCCTGGGGATGTCCGTCATGGCGCACGACCCCTTCGTCGCCGAGACGGATCCTGCATGGAAGGGCGTTGAGCGGTCGGAGTTGAATGAGCTGATGGCGAACGCCGATGTTGTCAGTCTGCACCTGCCCTTGACGGACGGCACCAGAGGGCTGCTCGATGCACAGATGATCGCGCGGATGAAAAAGGGTGCTGTTCTGATCAACACGGCACGCGGTGGCATCGTTGACGAGGATGTCGTTGTCGAGTCACTGTGCGCGGGGCATCTGGCTGGCGCCGCCTTGGATGTCTTCGGGACCGAGCCGGTGAAGGCCGCTGCCGGGGGGCGTTTCGCAGGCGTGAGCAATCTTGTGTTGACGCCGCACATCGCCGGGGTGACGCAGGAATCGAACGTCCGCGTAAGCGCGGTGACCGCCGAGAATGTTCGCAAGGCGCTGAGCAAAAAATGAGTACGGTCACGCTTGGCCTCGCAGATGCAGAGTTGCTCGCCAAAGACATCCTGGTCAGGCATGACACGAGCGAGGCCAACGCGGAATGTGTTGCGCGCGCGCTGGTCGCAGCAGAGGCCGATGGTCAGAAGGGGCACGGGCTTTCGCGCCTGCCCTCCTATGCGGCCCAGGCCGCCTCTGGCAAGGTCGATGGCCATGCCCTGCCGACCCTCGAACAGGGTGCGCGCGCTGCATTGCGCATCGATGCCAGGAACGGCTTTGCCTTTCCAGCCCTGGCGATGGCGGTCGATCGGCTGTCGTCACTGGCTGCGGAAACGGGGATTGCAGCCGCCGGTGTGCATCACTCACATCACTTCGGGCAGGCCGGTTATCACGTCGAACAACTGGCGGCGAGCGGCCTGATAGGACTGGTCTTCGGCAACAGCCCCAAGGCGATCGCGCCCTGGGGCGGCAGCGAGGGCGTGTTTGGGACCAACCCGGTTGCCTTTGCGGCGCCGCGCCGAACCGGGCCACCCCTGGTGATCGATCTGAGTCTGAGCAAGGTGGCCCGCGGCAAGGTCATGGTGGCGGCCAAGCAGGGTGAGCCGATTCCGGAAGGTTGGGCGTTGGACCGACATGGCAATCCGACGACGGATGCCGAGGCGGCCTTGCAGGGCACCATGCTGCCCATGGGAGATGCCAAGGGCGCCGCCCTGGTATTGATGGTCGAGATCCTGGCGGCTGCATTGACCGGTGCAAGGTTCGGATTCGAGGCCTCTTCATTTTTCACCGCGGAAGGGGAGCCTCCGGCCGTCGGCCAGTTTCTCGTCGCGATCGATCCCCGCGTTTTCTCGGGGGATGCGTTTGCACAACGACTGGAAACCCTGATCGGCGCCATCCTCGAGCAGCAGGGAACCCGTCTTCCGGGCGCGCGGCGTCTCGGGCTGCGTGCGGAATCCGCCCGCAACGGCGTAGTTGTTCCCGCCGCGCTTTATGATGAGCTGAAAGCGTTGTCGGCGACGGCCTGAGTCTTTGCCGGCCGTCCCTCAGGCGGCTTCGGTGTGGAGGATTTACTTTGACAAAGAACTACAGGGTCGCCTTGGTGCCGGGCGACGGGATTGGCCGCGAGGTCGTTCCTGAGGGTGTGAAGGTGCTGGAAAAGATCGCGGATCGCTTCGGCATTGCGTTCGCCTGGGATGAGTTCGACTGGTCGTGCGAACGCTTCGACAAATGCGGGGCCATGATGCCTGAAGACGGTATCCGGCAGATCGCCGGCCACGACGCGGTGTTCCTGGGTGCCGTTGGCTTTCCGGGCGTACCCGATCACGTGTCGCTGTGGGGGTTGTTGATTCCGATCCGCCGGGATTTCCATCAATACGTCAACCTGCGACCGGTCCGTCTTTTCGAGGGTGTGCCGTGCCCACTTGCGGGACGCGCGCCCGGGGACATCGATTTCTACATCGTGCGGGAAAACAACGAAGGCGAGTATTCCGAGATCGGTGGGCGGCTGTATGCGGGTACCGCGCACGAAACCGTGGTGCAGGAAAGCGTTTTTACCCGCCAGGGTGTCGATCGTGTTTTACGCTATGCGTTCGAACTGGCGCAAAGCCGCGCGGCCAGGCACCTGACGAGCGCCACCAAGTCCAATGGCATCATCCACACGATGCCGTTCTGGGATGAGCGGGTCGAAGAGATGGCCACAGCCTACCCGGACGTCTCCGTCGACAAGTTCCACATAGATATTCTGACTGCGCACTTCGTGCGTAACCCGAATTGGTTCGACGTCGTCGTAGGTTCAAACCTGTTCGGCGACATCCTGTCCGACCTCGGCCCGGCCTGTACCGGTACGATCGGGATTGCCCCGTCGGCAAACCTAAACCCGGAACGTGAATTCCCGTCGTGTTTCGAACCTGTGCATGGTTCGGCCCCCGATATCGCGGGCAAGGGTATCGCCAATCCGATCGGCCAGATCTGGTCGGGCGCCATGATGCTCGACCACCTGGGGCACCGGGACGCGCATGATGCGATCGTACGCGCTATCGAAAGCGTGCTCGCCGATCCGGCCGCGCCGCGCACGCCGGACATGGGGGGCATAGCGACCACCGCGGAGCTGGGTGACGCCATCGCTGAGCTTGCCTGACCGGGCCATGGATGGCAGCGACTCCTGCATGCAAAATGCAGCTTAGTTCTCTCTTGTCGGTCCTGCTCAGCCGAGCCCGTAAATCTTGGCCCACTTGAGGGAATCTTTGGTTGCGTCTGAATGCGTGCCATGGGGGCGGTATTCGCAGCCGACCCAGCCCTGGTAGCCGAGCTCGTCGATCAGTCGGAGGAGATAGGGGTAGTTCATCTCGCCTTCGTCGGGTGGCGTTCGGCCCGGCACACCGGCGATCTGCATGTGCCGGACGAGGCCGATGTTTTCGGTCAGTGTCGCGGTCAGTGAGCCTTCCATCAGTTGTGCATTGTGAAAGTCATACTGAATGGCAAGATTGTCGTGCTGGACGCGCGCCAGCGTTTCGCGTGCCTCACACGTCAGTGTCATCAGATAATTCGGCCGCTCGTAGGTGTTGATCGGCTCGATCAGCGTGCCGATGCCGAATTGTGCACATTTGTCTGCTGCCCAGGCCAGGTTCCCGCAGTACACCTCTCGGCAGCGTTCGACAGATTCGCCGGGCGGCACGATACCGGCCAACACATGAATGAAGCGGCTGTTCAATGTCGTCGCGTAGTCCAGCGCCAGATCGATGCTTTCACGGAATTCGGCCTCGCGCCCAGCGAGGCCGGCAATACCGTATTCGCCGGCCTGCATGTCACCCGGCGGGGCGTTGAGCATGATGAATTCAAGCTCGGCGCCCTGACAGGCATCGGCAAGATCCTGCGCGCCGAAATCGTAAGGGAGAGGGCATTCGACGGCCCTGAACCCGAGCTCGCGCGCGAGTTGGAAGCGCTCCAGCATCGGGACTTCCTGCAGCATCCAACCGAGGTTTGCGGCAAAACGTGGCATGTCTGTCTTCAGCCTCCTGTCTGGCCGTCTCATAGCCGGCTGGATATGATGACGTCCGCGCCGGAGCAAGTCCAACGGCCAGGCGACAAGAGGCGGCAGGGCGTTAAACGCATCTATCGCTTGGAAGGTTTAGGATGCTGGCCCACGGCATCACCAGACCTCGGATCGGCGCCTTCCGCTATTGTCCGTAGTGGGCGAAGTGGTGATATCTTGAGGTGTCATGGAGGATTTTATCCAAAGACTGAGAAATCGGCTGGCCGGGGACCTTCCGGGTGAAGAGGCCCAGTTCCTTATGGCGCCCATGGCTCGGCCACGCATGAGCGAAGCACTGGCCATGACTGTGCAGCAGCGTCAGAGCGCGGTCCTGCTTTATCTTTTCCCGCAGCAGGGCGACTGGCGAATCGTGCTGATGAAACGTCCCGACTACGAGGGTGCGCATGGCGGCCAGGTGAGCATTCCCGGCGGGAGGCTCGAGTCTGGTGAAAAGCACAAACAGGCTGCGTTGCGGGAGTTCGAGGAAGAGACCGGAGTCAGCGTAAGCAGCCGCCAACTGCTGGGTAACCTCAGCGAACTTTTCATACCACCGAGCAACTTTTTGGTGAAGCCTTTCGTCGCTTACGCCACCGACCGACCCTGCTTTGATCCGGACCCGGTGGAGGTCGAGGAAATCATCGAGCTGCCGATCCTCACTTTGATGAGTGATGTGACGGTAAAGCGGGATCAAGTGTGCCTGAGCAGCGGCGATTGGGTAGAGACGCCTTGCTTCGAAGTGGAAGGCCATATGGTCTGGGGTGCAACCGCAATGATATTAAGCGAACTCAAGGAGATTTTGCGCGATATGTGCTGAGAAAAAGCAGGGCCCCGCGGGGTGCCTGCGCCTGTTTGGCCGTCATGTTTTCGGGCCCTATGCGATTCTCAATATCCATAACCAGATACTGACACTCAATACCGAGACTCCCGTTCCCAACAACACCGTACTGGCGGCTGTGCTTTGGCCTCGGTGGTACATGCTGGCGAACAGGTAAGCGTTTACTCCGGGAGCCATGGCTGCCATCAGGACCACCGCGCTGGTCAATTCGGCCGGCACATCCAGTAAACGGCAAACGGCAAAGCTGATGCCCGGGTGGAGCACCAGCGATGACGCTGAGATGCTGCTTGCCTCGCCGATCGATGCCTTCAACGAATACTTTGTGAGTGTGCCGCCAAGGCCGAACAGCGCAGCAGGTAAGGCCGCGCGGGCCATGATATCTACCGCTGATACCAGAGCCTCCGGCAATGACAGGCCACTGAGATTAACAATGAAACCCAGGCCGATGCCGATCATGAGGCTGTTACGAAACATCGCCCGAACAACCACCTTGGCAGTTTCGGGCAGTGAGCGCCCGTCGGCCCTCAACAACTCCATGCTCGTGATGCCTAGCAGATAACAAAACGGTGCGTGTATCGAAACGATGGCATAGGCCGATGCCATTGCAACCGTGTCGGCACCCCAGGCGCGCTCCGATATAGGCAGGCCCAGCAGCACCAGGTTGGAGAACAGTGCGCCGAACCCCACTGCGACCGCTTCTCCGGGCGTTCGGTCAAACAATTTCCAGGCCAGTAGCGTCGCAACGGCAAAGCTGGTCGTAGAGCCGATGTAGTACGCACTCATGAGCCGCCAATCGTAAGCGGTCCCAAGGTCCATGGTTGAGGTGGCACGGAACAACAGACATGGCACGGCAAACTGGATGGCGAACTTCATCAGCCCATCGACCATGTCGTCGCTCAACAATCCGCGCCACACCGCCAGATAGCCGGCGCCTATAACGAGAAAAACGGGTGCGACGATATCAAATATGATGGATAGCATCAGGGGAGGTCGTCAGGCATGGCTGGCATTGGTGCCTGGATGTCCAGGTATTAATTCTTTGGCTTGCGCTGGTAGTCGAGCAACTTGTTGGCAAAATACTTGTCACCCAGCTCAGGGTCGATTTTGTTGCCCTCCATGTCGACCAGTGGCAGGTCGTATTCGTTCCAACCGCGCAAGCCGGTTTTCAGCGAGGTGACGTATTGGTAACCCATCTGCATCAGTGTATAGGTGGCAAAAACACTGCGGCTGCCGGAGCGACACACCACAACGATCTGTTTGTCGCGCGCTTCCACCAGTTCCGGTTCGGTTTCCTCGTGATCCCATTCCACGGCGGTTTCAAGAATGCCGCGTGGTACATGCAGGGAGTCATCGATGTGCATGGTGTCGTATTCCTGGTTTTCGCGTACGTCCAGAAACAGAATCTCTTCTCCAGCTTCCAGTTTTTCTTCGACATCCCAGGGAAAGCACTCTTTGATCTGTGGCGCGATCTCCGCCACCATGTCCTGGTAGGTAATTCGTTTCATAGCCGCTTTTCGGGTTGATCTGTGGGGAAACTATTGTAACCAATTCCTTCGCTTTTCCTGCCGCAAGTGTCTGCCGGAAACGCGAAGTGAGTTACTTGGGCGGAAGGGCCGGTGGCCTCTGGCCACCGGTCAAAAGAAGTTTTTCAGCCTTAGCTCGAATACGGCCCCGGAGGCCAAAAAATGGATCTCCACATCCAACTGCAGTTCAATGCGGAGTTTCTTCAATGCCATTCCCTGGCCGCCGGTGTAAGCAATGTCGCGCCTGACGTCGCCTTCTTCCTTCTCAAAAAAACGACGCACCACCCAGTCGACGAATCTCGACGCAAAATCGTCGCCATACTCTTCGCCTATGTGTGACTTTTTCGGTTTTGTGATATTTGCCCCATAGCCATTGTCCATCACCGCCAAAACCATCCGTTCGCTGACCTGGTCTATGAACAGGATGATTTTTACCCCGGGAAAACGGGTGATATATTTTTTCTGAATAAATGCGGCATGCGAAAAACTGTCTATTGCGTTTTGAACGGCGTCCTTCACCACACTCTTTATCGTTTGCTCGTCGCCAGCCGTCTTGCCGATAGGCCCTATCAAGTCACCATAGACCTTCGGCATTATCACCTGTTTAGAGAGTGAGTCACTTTGCTCCGATTTGCTCAGCGTGTGCCACTCGGCAAATTTCGGATCGTTATAAATCAATGAAAACTGGCCGATGATAGATATGTCTTCTCTGCGGGTGCCACGCTCCTGCAGATACATTTTGAATACGTGATTGAGCTCGGCCAGCGTTAGATTCTTCTTTGTCCTGTCTTCATCTGACAGAAGGTCTTCCAGCTGGAAAATGACAGGCCCATCCTTGAGAGTCCGTCCCCTCGATTCTTTTTCGTTGTATTCTTTCACTTGTCAGTCAACGCTCAAGTTCGTCATACAGTTGCACATCATCCATGCGGTTGATGACCTGCAGCAGGTATTCGGCACGATATCGCAACGGAATCATTTCGCCGTTGCTACTCGTATAAACGCCTATCCAGGGAACATTCCCGCTGAACACCACATCGTGATGCTCGATGCCGCCCACGTTCGACCACAGGGTGTCATGTCGCGTAAGGGGGGTATGGCCAACAAACAATTCCGCTTTTCCACCCAGTTTCAGGGTATTGCGAAAGCGCTTTACGTCACCTTTGGTATAACCGGCCGGCCGATTGGGCCGGCTCAATCTGTTGCAGGTGACCTCTTTCATCAAACCCGGGTATTTGTGGATATTGACCAACATATCCATGCCCACTTTTCCCTTTGGCGGCGCGGCATGGCAGGCCACGTAGTTTTTTGACAAAACCACGAAGGGCAGCAATTCGTAAAAACGATCCATGGCCTTTTTGTAGGCTTCCCCACGAGTATCACGCAACGCCTTGGCCCACAGGAGCCCCTGAGGGATTCCGCTCTTGCCGATCTCTTCTGAAAAACTGTCATGGTTGCCGCGCACATAGAACACCTGCTGTGGAAACCAGAGTTTGAGGCGAAGAATCAAGTCCATTATGAGGAGAGAAGTTTCCATCTCCTCCATGCACCCGTCCATTTCGGAATGAACGGCATCACCCAGAATCACCATGGTGGCTTTGCCCTCAGACATCGCCTCAAGAAAATGATTTTGGGTCAGCAGGGTCAGCAGGTTGTCCACCTGGGCATGCAAATCGCCGATGATGATCGGAACCATCTTCTTGGGCAGATTGACCACCCCTCCCGGCATTCCACGGTCATCTTTCGGGCGCAATGGTTCGTTCTCGAGAAGGTCATTCACCTTGTTGAGGTCCTGCAATGCCTGGTCTGGCGGCAACAACTGGATTGGGCCGCCAAAAATCCTGAATATCTCCCTCAGATTTGCTAGACGTCTTTCCGCGATGTTCAGTCTATCTTCAACGATCGGCGCCAAAACAACGCCAGGATCCCCGGTCAGGTCCTTGAATATCAGCGCATCGCCTTCATGCACGATAGAAAAGAGTCTCTTGGCCGTTGTCTCGGATAAACCGAGCATCGCCTGCTGATGCTCATCTTCCGGCCCTACGATGAGATGATCTCCCACGGAGATCCGTACAAAACCACTGATCCTGGTTTCAAAATCTTCCGGATCCAACAACAGAAATGCCGACCCGTCATCTCCATGCGCCTCTCCCAGAAACTGTTCTCGGACGAGACTCAGGATCTTCCCTCCACAGTCCAGTGAGATCCCGGTGACACAGTTTTCAAGCGGAATCTTCGCGCTGTCTTTTTTTAAATGGAATGATGTCGCCAGGGATATCTCCTGGCATCGTGCAGAGTTTCCAAATACCGATTTGAGTCGGCCCAAAAATCCTTTCTCGCCTGTAACCTTGGTTTTCATAGTTAGATGCTGATGCAATAGCTGAAGCCCGAACCGACCTGGAAATTGTACTCTGATTGATGCCGGCTTTCCGGTATGCGGGCTGCCGTGGCGTTTTTTTGTCATTTCATGCCGTTGTGGCAGCGCATGTCGGCCGCACTGTGGCATGCTGATCATCACTGGCGCGGTCGCGATGGTTTCCGGGGTGGGGTTCCGGATGGATGCGGCAGGGTGAGCCGGCTTCGCCGAAAAACAACAAGGTGGCGAAATGGGTCAGGCGACCCCGACGCCATAGGGGGACAGGTGTCCAGGACTAGAATCTTATTGCTGCTTGTGATCGTGCTCGCGGTTGCCGCATTTTTTGCTTTCGATCTCGGGCGCTTTTTCGACCTGGGCTTTATCAAGGCCCAGCAGTCGGCGATCGAGGCCTATCGCCAGGACCATCCGTTACTTGCCGCCGGGTTTTTTTTCGTGATCTATATCGCGGTCACCGCCCTGTCGCTGCCCGGTGCGGCGATCATGACTCTGGCTGGAGGTGCTAT
>Ga0316201_10002163_pt1 | contig 13863 bp, 11 predicted proteins | sample CS6wburrow_MG_FD_204516 | JGI IMG/M metagenome (GOLD analysis project Ga0316201, IMG submission 204516) | Coastal sediment microbial communities from Delaware Bay, Delaware, United States - CS-6 worm burrow | ecosystem: Environmental > Aquatic > Marine > Coastal > Sediment | place: USA... | reverse complement strand
CTTGCTCAAGAGAGAGAAGCGCCTTTTCAAACCGCCTTTCCAACTCGCCGGCAACTAAACGATTGTCAGGATCAACCGCATCGTATTGTCGCCGCGCAAGATCAACAGCGTAGCGGGCACCCTTAATTTTTTGCTCCCAATGCTTACATTGCTCCGTATTGTCCTGCGCATACACTTTGGCTGCTTCAATCATCGACGCTACACCAAGCGGGCTGAGGCATTCCAACAAACGCTTTTCAAAGGTCTGCTCTAATCTTCGGGCTCCAAATCCCTGGAACACCGGTGCTCCGGTTTGTTCGCGCGCCTTGGTACAACGATAACGAACTGAGCCTGCCTTCTTGCCATACGCTACACTCATCCGCCTGCCGCAACGGCCGCATACGACGAGGCCCTGGAGTAAAGACTCACCCTCCCTCGCCGCGCCAGGGCCCACAGAACCATTACGGTTAGCCTGAATGCGCTTCTGGTTCCGCTCAAAATCCTCCCAGCAAATAAATCCTTTATGATGATCTTTTATCAACACATGCCAATCACTTTGTTCTACCTTTTTAATCCGCTTTTTCGGCTGCAATCCTTCATCGACAATTTCCTCGACCTGACGACGACCATACACATAGGCGCCGGCGTATATCGGATTATTTAACATCCTGCGAAGCTGCTCATAGCTTGGACGATTCCACGTCAACCCCGCTGCTCAAGCCCCTGCCATGGGCTGCGCGCACCGGCAGCTGTATGCCTTCTTCGACTAAAAAAAGATGTGTCTGATGGATCGTCCCGACGGCTTCAAAGCGATGAAAAACCAGATCAATGGCCGCTGTCACCCGCTCATCCGGATCCTTTTGTAACCGATCAGCATCGTCCCATATAAAGCCTGCGGGAACACGGCGGCGTAGTTCTCTCCGCTCAGCTTTCTGCCGCATCGAAGCCACAAGACGTTGCTTAATCATATGCAATTCGGCTTCGCTCATGGTTCCTTTCAAGCCCAACAACAGCCGGTCATTATACGTTTTAGGATTGTATAGACCTTCTACATCCCCAATCAGCGTACCTGTGATTGCGCAAATATCCAGCAAATGGTACCACTGCCGATTGGCTCGGGCAAGTCGAGAAACTTTAACCGCAAGGATAAGTCCTATTTTTCCCAAAGCCGCCATAGACACCATTTGCTCAAAGCCAAGACGATCCCCGATTCGGTTAGCAGATTCTCCCATATCTTCATCCACAACAACAATACGATCTGAATGCCACCCCAAGTGGACGGCGCGTTCTACAAAACCTCGTTGACGCCGGCCGCTTTCCACATTGAGGACGACCTGGTGAAGCGATGATTGGCGGATATAGACCATGGCCAGACGGCTTCGCTGCTGCTCGGTAATTTGATCACGATTCATCTTTTCCCCCCTTCTGCTTTCTTCTTTTTTCGACCTGCAGAGCAGCTTTTCCCATTCGGGCCAGCGTGTCGATGATCTCCTGTCGTTGAGGTTCCTGAATCGAATTCAGCACCTTCAAAACCCATACGCTGCTTTCCTCTTCGAAGAGTTTCATTTGTTTGCTCATTTCCTCCTCCTTTTTTAGATATGCCTGAGCAAACCTCGCACGCATTGCTGTTGTCCACAAGGGCTCTTAGCAGCCTGATCAGTTCTCTCAATACTCGAGGAGGCGTTTTCGAATTGTCACGTTGAAATTGATCCGGTTCATCCCGGATTTGTGTCCACTTGTCCGGCAGGTAGCAGTGGGAGCCGTCGGGGAGTTCTACGAGCCACATTAGTGTCCCCGTCGGGGATGGTTGAAACCCCTCGCCTTTAGGCGAAGAAAAGTTTAAAATTGTCGCTATGCGACGTTACAGACTAGGTGCTCACACAAAAACAGATTTAAAAGTACACATAATCTGGATTCCTAAATACCGCAAAAAGGTACTAACGGGTCAAGTAGCGGTGCGGACTCGAGATGTTTTACGTCAAATAGCCTTTGAACATGAGCTAGAGATTATATCCGGGAAGGTAGCGAGCGATCATGTTCACATGTTCGTGGGTCATCGGCCAACTCAGAATATCAGCAAAATAGTTCAATGGTTAAAAGGAATCAGCTCGCGTGTATTGCTTTCAGAATTTGCCCATTTAAAAAAGCAATTCTGGGGCCGGCATTTATGGGCTAGAGGTTATCTAGCCGTAAGCTCCGGAAACATAACCGACGAGATGATTCAACAGTATATTGAAGAACATGAGGGTGAACCAGTTGCCCCTGACGACAGTCGATTTCAAATCGACCCCTCTTGAACCCCTCGTCTTAAAGACGAGGGTTGTTTAGTTGCCTGTATTGACGACGACGGCCGAGAACTTTCAGGGTTTTTCCTTTATGGGGATGAAGAGGGTAGGTTATAGAGATTGATAGGGGAAGATCATTATCCCCATAGGTAGTTTGTGTGGCAGTATGGGCACGTTAAAGGATCAACTTCCCAGATCTTCTTTATACATTCCCGCCACATCAGTTGCGGTATTCGCTTTGGTTTGTAATTCCGGATATCGATGACTCTACAGTCTTCGGCTGCCACCCCGGCATACTTTCCATCTTCCCTCTTTTCCTGCTTTTTCCTATCCCCCCGCATTCTATTTCTATACCAACCGTAGTATCTGACCAACTGGAACGAGGGTTCTGGGATATGTTGCGTTATCGCTGCGATAAACTCCAAAGGAGAAAAGATTTGAAAGTTTCGTTTGTTCTTCCCATGCGTCATCTTGGAACGATAGATGACTGATGAATCACCTGTTTTATATTTGAGCTTTTCCAGGGAAAAAGTATTGCGGATAATGTACTGAGAAAGGTTTTCCATCCCTTGGTCATCGTCGGGTTTTATCCTTACCTGGTTATGGACATTAAAACCTGAAAAAGTGTCATCAATAAAGCCCTCCTTCTTCAACATCTTGTGCACATGAGCACGGAAGAGCTCACGCAATGGACACAGATCTACCTTCGGCATAACATAAAAATAGCCGCTTTCAAGAAACAGGCCGTCAGCAACCAAAGCGTGAAGATGTGGATGAAACCTTGCATAATCGCCAACAGTGTGCTTTTCGCGGTGAAGGTCTGAATAGCCGCTACGATCCCCGGTATCCCTATTTTCTTGCCAAGGGTAAGCTTGAAGAACTTCGCTAAGCTCTTTGAAGCACACTGGCTAAGCTTGCCCAGCAGTTTGCGGTCGTAGAGAAAAAACCTACGTAGTAATTTTGGGATGGAAAAAACGTATTGACGATGGGGAACAGGATATAAGGTTGGGACGAGCGAGCCAGGCGGGTATGGATGTCTTGAAATATCACGGATAAGCTATATTGTTTAGAAAATAACGAGGAAGCGAGTATTCTGCTCTTTTTTTTAAGCCTGGGTAAAACTTGACACGTAATGAATTCTTTATATTGAGATAACAACAGGGGGTGTCATGTTATGGATTCATCTTCAAATGCTTCAGAATCGGTTCATGCGCGACTAAAAAACTGGTTTCAAGACAGAAAGACAGAAAAGCAGCTTATTGACCGTGTTGTTGCATCCGTTGAACCCGGAATAGAAAATGCCAGGGGATACCGTAAAAAGCTGAAAAGACCAATAGATGTATGCCTTGAGCATTGTAAATCCATGGTGGCGGCTATCCCAGGGCCTATATATTTGCAAAATTCAAAAGATCTTGATCCTCTTATTAGTGCCGCTTTTGTAGGAAATGAGAAAATTGAAGATCTTCTTCAGAATCAGGAACTCACTTTGATCCCTGACATATCAGGGGAATCTGATCGTTTTGCTCTTCTTTCCATGACCCACAGGGAGACAACGATTTTCGGTTCTAGGCAAGAGGGTGAAATGATTGTCGCTGATGCCAGATTAACGGCGATTACATTTGCTGAACACAAAATTGTCGGACTTTCAACATCTCTGGAATCCGCACGCAATAAACTCGAGACGCTCTGTTTCGAGATTATTCTTGAAGCTATCTCAGAGGAAATTGCAGCAAAGAGAACCGATCTGGGTGAGTTGCGGGAACATCAGAAGAGACTGCGTGCTATGTCCAAAATGTTTTCAGGTGGAAATAACCCGAAAAATTTTTTCGGGCATGGAAATTACGAAGACCGCAAAAAACTTGAGAAAGTGGAACAGATGCTCATAGAAAATGAGGCTGAGCTCGCTCGTACTTTAAAAGGAAATGAAACACCGGAAGACTGGCTGGATGTTTTGGTTAACTATTTACTGCAGCCTGAAAAAATATTTACTATCCATAATGTTGCAGTACGAGTCGACTGGAGAAATGTTCTTGTTAGTGACTCCGAAAAAGAAGCAAAAACAATAACGTTTGCCAAGTGTGAGCTTTCTGAAGATATGTTTCGAGATGTCGTGCTAATTTCGTATGCGAAAGGGAAATAACACAATAGTTCTTCAAAGAAAATTGCCTATTAAACCGGAATTAAATGTAAAAACATCCTCAAGGGCGTGTCGGACACCCAGAAAACAATATATTCGTGCCTCTATTGCTGGGTTCGTAAATATTCTTTAATACCCGTTGTCGGTATAACTCATCATGCTCTGGGGGAATGGGTAGTAGGAATCAGAAAAAATGGGCATGATATTCTGGCAATACAGACCACCCGCAATCAATTGATTGCTATCATTTTCAGGGCATCAACTTCTTTTTTATAACTCTTGGGGCCTTAAGTGTGGCATTTCGATCTGTTAATTTTATGGGATGCTTGGGTATTATCTGTACATACCAATGCACTGTGGCTGTTTGGCTCAATCTGGATGCTGACAAGTTGTCTCATTCCGGTTGCAGTACTATATCAACTTGACCGCTAGGCCTAACAATAATAGCTTTATTTCTTGCGCGTAGAGGGGCACAATCAAATTCATTAGTTGGACAAGTCTGGTGCAAAAGTAAAGAAAGTCATTAAAACAGCTTCTCTGTATATAATACAAAATTCAACTTTCTTGACGTGTAACTAAAATTCAAAGGTGGAAACCCATGAAAAATGGAAAAAATTACATGAAGGAGATTTTGTCTTTAATCCTGTTCAGTATATTTTTATCCAATTCATTATATGCCCAGAATACAAATGATACACTGCAGAGTATAAAAAAGTCAGGAGTAATAAAAATTGGTTACCGTGCCTCTCTTCCTCCATTGTCCTACGAAAACAATAAAGGTATACCTGAAGGTTACTCTATCGACCTGTGTACGTATATTGTCGATGGTGTTGAGAGGGAGCTTGGAGAGAAAATATCAATAGAATACATTGCAGTAAATGCGGAAAATCGATTTGAGGCGTTATACCAGAAGGAAATCGATATACTTTGCGGTGCTGCAACTGAGACCATTTCTCGCCGGAAAATTGTAGATTTTACTCTGCCAATATTTGTTACAGGCGGCTCATTCATGGTCCGAAAGAGGACTGATATCAAAAACAATTTTGCTGGTAAAAAAATAGGGGTTGTCAGTAATACGACAACAGCTATGGCACTAAAAGATCTCTTTGAGGATACCAATATTAGTGCTGAAGTAGTACCATTCAAAACCACGGCGGAAGGATTCAACAGTCTTCTTGATGGTGAGATAGCAGCTTTTTCTTCTGATCAAGTGGTATTGATCGGTTTAGTTGTGGCAGCAAAGAACCTCGGCGATTTTAGAATTCTCCCAGATTTGTTTTCATTTGAGACCATTGCACTTGCCGTCAGGAGAGACGATGCTGACTTCCGTCTTATTGCAGACAGTGTCCTGGCCAACTTATACCGCTGTGATGAGATACAGACTATTTTTGACAAGTGGTTTGGCGGTATTACAGAAGGGCAAACACCTGCTCTTAAGTCAATGTTTCAATTAAACTCGATGCCGGAATAGATGTTTTAGCAATTCTTTTCACTATGTATCGATGTGTATAATGAGTCGCCAGATTACAAAACTAATAATGAATAGTGTACTCTATTTATTTTCTAAATAGTTATGTTGTGCTTGGTTGGTGTTGAGCTCTTAAATGAATGTAACTTTAAAATACAAAATTACTTAAACTTACCTCTGATATTAAAAATAATTAACACCTACAACTTCTATGTGTTTGGTGATAAGAATTCGCTTTGTAAGCCCGCCCTCACTTTTCCGCAATATTCATCAAAATAGCCATCGATATACACAACCTTAACTTTTACAACCACCATTTCAACCAATTTTGAGCACTCCAAGTGACATTCAAAATATGCAGCGGAAAAAACTGATTCCTCTCCCCTATTTTGCTGTTTTTGAACAGACCTATCCATTGACAGTCTCTTGGCTTTTTAAAATTCGAAGCCCAGCAAGCGGGACTCAGTACAGTACCCCCCTGAGGGGTATAACTTCAACAACGAAATTCAAATTTCTATTTCACTAAACCGCCTCATCGTGTTCCGGCCAGCCATCGTCGAAAGGAACAATTACCGGTTCGGTATATTCCGGTTCAACCCTCGGGGGTGCTCTCTGATTTTTCTTTTCTTTAAAAATATTCAGATGGGTGAGAATCTTTTTGATCACTTTCCTCTGGTAGATAAAGCTGATAATTTTCATCTCACCAGTGCACTTAGGGCAGGTCAGTGGATCGACCTCCCATACCTTTTTGATGCACTCACGCCACATCAGTTGTGGTATTCGCTTTGGCTTGTAGTTCCGGACATCGATGACCATAACGTCCTCGAACGCCTCACCTTCTTCTCCCCTCTTCTCTTTTTCTCTCCCCTCCTGTTTCTTTCTGTCCCCGCGCATCCGATTACTGTACCAGCCATAGTACCGGACCAACTGAAACGATGGTTCCGGTATATGCTGCGTTATTGACGCAATAAACTCCAAGGGCGAAAATATCTGGAAGTTTCGCTTGTTCTTTCCATGGGTCATCTTCGATCGGTAGATTACCGAAGAATCTCCTTCGTTATACTTCAGCTTTTCCAGGGAAAAGGTATTACGGATAATGTACTGTGAGAGATTCTTTATACCTTTGTCCTCATCCGGTTTGATCCGCACCTCATTATGGACACTAAACCCAGAGGTATACCGCCACTTCATTATCATTGTTATGAATGTGTCATCAAGCAAACCCTCTTTCTTCAGCATCTTCAATACATGAGCGCGGAAGAGTTCACGTAGGGGATGCAGGGCAACCTTTGGCATCACAAAAAAATAGCCACTTTCAAGAAAAAGACCATCGGCCACCAGTGCGTGTAGGTGGGGATGCCAACGGGCGTAGTCTCCGAAGGTCTGAATGGCCACGACGACTCCCGGAATACCTGCTTTCTTGCCAAGGGTAATAAAGCGATAAGACAAGCCCCCCTGTTCTTTCAACGACCGGTGTAAGAACAGAGGGATAAGTTTTAATATGGTTCGGTCAGTCGCCAAACACGCTGTCCAGGTCGCTATCAGTGATTGTAAAGGTCGTGTTTGTTGGGGCGAGAGGCTCTGTTCGAAAGAATTCGGGGAGTCGATCATCATCTTTAGTGAGACCAGCATTCCGATTGAAACTGTGTTCAGTTTTCAGGCACCTGGAGCCCATCTCCATCATATCTCCTGGTCCGAATGGTCGTCCCAACAGGGCGCTTATGGATGAGAAAAAAGCCTTGCCGCCCTCCGGCGTCGCCAGGGCAAAGGCTCCAAAAAGGCAAATACCGGTGCAGTCCACAAAGGCCATTACCGGTTGCAATTCTTTGGAGGCTTCTACATGTCCCTCTGGGCTGTCCACTTTCAGGGCTCCTCCAAGATATTCTCCAACCAGATTCGCGGCAGTATGATCTGCTCCCATAGGGGAAGTGGCATAGGTTACTCCGTTAGCAGGCATCGGTCTGGGATCGTAGGCAGCTATGGACTGATTTTTTACCACTGGAACTCGCGGGTTGTTGAAATGTTTGCCGACAGCTGTCGGGCCTGTACCGATGAGTTTTCCAATTTTAGTACCATCAGCCACTGCTTCAACCATGTCGATTGCTGCCTGTGCATCACCAAACTCCTTGTAACCTGAATCCATTGCCACCGCGACAGCCACCCCCGTGTTCATTGTATCCAGTCCAATGTCATCACAGAGGTAATCGAGTCTGGCTATGGTATCAAGATCAGCGATTCCGGTCATTCCACCCATTGCCCAGATTGTTTCATACTCAAGCGAGCTCGTCATATATTTGCCGTCTTTGTCGTTATAAACATTTGAACAGCGGATAATACATTGGGAACAACCACGGTGCGTCGGGTTCCCCCCTCTCTTCTCAATAATTTCAATCATGGCCTCGCCGCTTATTTTTTCCCAACCTTCCATGGTTCCCTGTCGTGCATTGAAACAGGGAAACCCCCCTACGGAGTTAACCGGGGCTACCATTGATGCAGTTCCGTATTTTGGCATACCCTGACCACTTACCGGATGAGCCTTTATAGCTAATGAATAGTTTTTTAAAGATGTTTTGAATGCATCGGGATCGGCAATGGCTGGGCTGTGTTTTCCACCCGTCTCTACAATTATTGCCTTTAAGCCTTTGGAGCCCATAACCGCTCCCAGCCCCCCCCGTCCCGCAGCCCGACAGGGTCGGCCATCAACATCAGAGGCCTGTATGGACGCGGAAGCAAGCATCTGCTCGCCAGCCGGACCTATGCAGAGTACGGCTATTTTATCTCCATGTGCGGCTGTCAGCCTCTCCATGAGTGCATATGTCCGAAGTCCTCTATATTCGGCCGCTGAAAAAAATGACCCATTTCCTTCTTTATCAATTTTTAAAATAAGCTGTTCCCCTGACTGCGGCCCTCCTTCTATAATTATCGCTTTAAGACCTGTTTTGCCAAGTGCAGTGCCTATGGTACCACCGGCGTTGCTCTCTTTTATCCCGCCGGTAAGTGGGCTCTTGGCCCCCACTGAAATACGACTTGAATTAACAAAAATTGTGCCTGCCAGCAGTCCCATGCCGAGAACAAGTTTATTATCAGGCCCCAGGGGATCGCAGGTCGGAGGTACTTCACGACTTATTATTTCAGCAGTCAAACCTCTTCCGCCAAATTCTGCTAGATCCTTTGGAGATGGCTCAATTCTAATTGTGTTTGTTGACATATCAACCCGTAAAATTTTCATTGTATCTCTCCTTCTGAATAAAATTGACAGCTAACACGTTGATGGTGTCTTTGAAGGCTGGTTACGATTTTGCGCTAAGATGAACAAATACTATAGCACATACTCACCCAAAAATCCTAGATCCATCCCGATGAGATTGCTGATTGATGAATCTGTGTTGACCAAGACACGAGAATTAGAACGAAATATAAACAGAGCAGGGTCAGAGATGACCTTGCCCTGTGAAAAAGAGGTGGTCAAGTACAAATGGATATTTTCCTTATGCTGCTTGATCCAATACAATCTAAACCTTGAGTTCCACAGGGATGGCATAGCCAAGAAAGGAATGACGCCTTTTACTGTTAAAGAACGCTAAAATATAATCAATTACATCACGCTTTGCCTCTGCTCTGGAAGAATAGACGGCTTAGAACACGTGTTCTGATTTCAGACATCCAAGGTAGCTTTCGACAGCGCTATTATCCCAGCAGTCTCCTTGCAGATCATGATGCTGGTTATAAAATTCTTCTTCTATAATTTTCGAAATTCATTACTGCAATAATGACTGCCACGATCTGAGCGAAAAATCAGAACAGGAGATGGGGGGCGGCATAATGCCATTTGCAAAGGCTTGATAACGACATCCTTCGCCATTCTCTTGTTGAGTGACCAGCCAACAACCCTGCGGGGAAATAGATCTATACTAACCGCGGGATAAAGCCAGCCCTCAGCTGTCCAGATAGAAGTGATGTCGGAACATCAAACGCATTAGGGGATGGACGCCGTACAGTTGCGCTGCAACAAATTTGGGGCGACAGGAAGTTTCTGTCGGCTGTTGGTTGTAACCTTGTACCGTCTCTTTCGTTTTGCACTCAGGTTGGCCAAACCTCATGAGCGCGATGGCTTTTGCTCTGCCACAGATCACTTCCTTATGGGTGGAGTTCAGCAGAGATCCTTAGGCCCCTTATGATCCTCTGGCTTGTCGGTGGATTGCTTGTACTTTGGGCACCAATCGGTTACGCTCCTCTTCACGCTTTGACTGTGCTGAGGACCTCCAGGAATAATAATCTCTGCGGCTGACCGGCATCATTTCACATTAGATGGAGATAGGATAGGCCTTCTTTTCTGCATCAATCAACCGAGACCTTACCCCTGTTATCTGGCGAAGAAGGGTGCCACCTTTTTTGATCTCTCACTCCATCTTGAGCTGCTTATTTTCTTTGCGAAGACGTTTGCGTTCAACTTGCAATGGCGCCATGTCCCCAGATAATTTGCCGTCAGCTGAAGATTGTTCTGATTCTTTCAGTGACCGAACAAGCTGACGTTTACACTTTGGTTTCGGGCTGCGTCTGCAAAGGAATACCTTTGGTCTTTAATATGCTTGACTACCTCTACTTTACATTCGTCTGGGTAGTTACGTGATTTTTCACTCTTAAGAATGCGTCCATTATTTTCCTGCCACATGAATTTCAAGTGGCAGCAGAGCTGCGGACAAAAAAGCGATTATCCTAGATGAGCTCAACAGTGCTCTAGGCAAGCCTGCTGATATCTCGCGGCTGCTATTATCCCGATGATATGCCAGCTGAAAAGGCATGAGGCCCGACTCTGTGTTTAAAGCCATCATGGAAAAAATGTGATCTGGAGATGGTCATATCACAGATCTGTATCTATGAAGCAGATCTATCTAAGATGGCACTATGCTGCCTCTAGTTGTGAAATTTAATTCTAATATATGTAATAATATCAATTGTATGATCCAGTTATAGGGAAATGTTTACGCCCGTTATGGCCGTTTCGGGAAGCTTTTCAGGACAGGGTGAAACTCGAATATGTTTGTATTGCTTCAGAGGATTTTCAACTTTCTTCCAAATCTGTTGGCAAGGGGCACTGCACTGAAACCATGGGCAAATATGGAGAGGAAAACCGTCAGGACAACAACGGATAGTACTCGCTCATTTCCTTCTGTTCCAATCTCTTCCAGAGCAATCAGAAGATAAAGAACCGAAGCGATGCCTCGCGGACCAAACCAGCCTATAAAACCTATGGTTGCTGTTTCCAGACGAAGTCCGATTAAGCAGACGAAAACTGGAAGCATACGAATAATGGTCAAGCTGAAGACTGCATACAAAACAGCTCTGAAGTCCCAGTACGGCAGTGCCAGGGGAATCATAAAAAGAGCAAAGCCCATGAAAACCATGAGAGAAAGCTGCTGTCCTTCTGCCTCCCCATATTCCTGCAATATGTCTCGTGTTGCTGATGTCTTAACGCCCAGCATTAACCCACCGAAGAACGCTGCAATAAAGCCGTTTCCATGAAAAAATTCTGCACCAACATAACATAACAGTGCTAGTGAGGTTGCAGATAGTCGCTGAAATGTGGTGTTCATCCAATTTTTAGCCGATGCTGCCTCGATCAACTGCCCGCCGACCCAGCCAATTGCAGAGCCTATTATAGCCCCAAGAACAAGCTGCTGGAGCATAAACATAGACCAGTATTTTAAGCCTGCACCAGAAGATTCAGCTGTCAATGCAGCAATGCACACGAGAATAAAGGGCAGAACAATACCGTCATTGAGACCACTTTCAACACTTACCCATTGTCGAATTTTTTCGGGAACCTTTTCGCTCTTTATTATAGCCTGTCCAAGGGCGGCGTCGGTGGGAGACAGGCAGAGAGCCATAATGGCTATCAACCAGATATCTTCACCTGGAAACATTAGTCTGCCTAAGAAGATACCAAGACACATTGTCATGGGCAGTCCTAATCCAAGCAGCCGCAAAGGGACCTTTTTATCGTGAAAAAAAGTTTTAGGCTCAAGAAGAGACGCATCAATAAAAAGGATCAGTATAAGAGCCAATTCCGTTATGAGGCTTACCAGTTCACTATTTGCGTCGAGTTCGAAAAGGTTGAGACCTACAGGACTTACGAGGGCACCTATTGCTACGAATACCATTGGCGGCGTTATTGGCAACTGTTCAAATTTTTTGGAAAAGAGGCCAAATACAAAGATCAACAGTGCGGTAAAAATTAGAGCTGGATAATCATGCATTGTTAGTCACATCCGTTTTTAGAGCTTCAATCTTGAAAAAATGTCGTCGACTACCATTGCTGTATTATAAAGTATGACGGAATAACGGATAAATAGAGGCCGGGAGAGCTTCTTGTGTTAGAATGAAATTGGGAAATATCAATTAAAAATAAAAGAAGATCCGAGCGATGATACATTCTAGCACAATCCTCACTCTAAATATATTTCTTTTCCCAATATATGAATTCAGGCAGCTGGCAAAAATGCGTTCTATCGATCAAAAATTTTCCTCCTTCAACAGCTTGACAGTCAATCACCAGGGTAAGAGATACGAACCCCCTGGCCAGACGAATACAGATGGTATCCAACGCCCAAACCTGGTTCGCCCGGTCAATCTTTTGTGCTCAGTCTTCCCAATTTGGTGAGCGCACTTTATAAGAAATCGTTCTCCAGCACCAGCACCCATCTTTGGATCGAAACTCAGAAGGTCAACGTCATTTTCTTTTGCATCGGGCATGAAAAGACTGTTGCGGCATTTTCGGCAGTTGCTTCTTCCAGGTGGTAATCTGATTCGGGGATACTTCAAATTGCTGTGCCAGTTCTGCCAGCCTCTTATCGCCGACTATTGCCGCCATGGCTACTTTTGTCTTGAAGCACTCTGTTATTTTTCACTGTTTCCTTTTGCCATGTTCTGCTCCATTTTTTTAAATTTTCCTGATTCTATTGGTAGCATATTTTCCACTTAACAGCTTGTCCAGTTTTTGGCCGCCACCTCTTCCTTTCTCCATGAGGCTTGATGGCTATGTGTCTGGCCAGACCAGATATATTCCAAGTGGCCCATATATAATTTCAACCATCATGAGTCGATTGATCGCATGGCAAAGAGATATCAGCATGCAGATTTATTTTCCGAGTGTACAGCTTGTCTTGCCCACTGTCTAATCTTATACTTATAACACTGTAATTACGGCCACAAAAAGTATCAAATCTAGAATACAAGAGGAGAGGTCGAGAATGAGATCAAATAGAGGGGTTACGAATAAGAATAGAACGATCGGGTTGATACTAACCATAGTTGTTTGTTTTTTATACGGTTGTTCCGCTATTGGAACCCAAGTAGCGGAGTCAAAGAGAATTGCTTTAACCGGTAGCCAGGAAAATTCAGGAACCTTCAAGCAAGGGATGCTGACCATTGACTATAACTTTCGTCTGTCTGGTGATAACATAACTCTATCAGGTAAAGTGGGGTATTTTGGTGGGGTTGATTCTCTTGATGTTCGAGTACTGTTTTTCGACCAGCAAGGCACAGTTATAGAACAGAAAATGGTCTATTCGGTACCATATAGAAAAGGAGCAGACTCCTGGGGAGGGCGAAACTTTGAGAAAGAATTAAAAGTGCCAGCAAATGCTGCAGGTTTTACTTTTGACTATAGCTCCCAAGATAGAAGAAACAAAGGGTAGGATTTTACAGCAATAACCGTTTACCTTCAAAATCTCCTGAACAAAGGGGTAAAAAATACTAAAGCAAAAGTATCTATTGTAAACAAATTGCACAATAACGAAAATTGAAGAGGGATCTGCGGTATTCTTTTTGGGAGTTGACATTCCGTCAGGCAAAGTTGTGAGGGGCACAAGCACTAAACGGGATTAAAAGCATGACAGATTACAACAAAACCGAGGACAGAGAAGAAGTGGCAATCCCTCAGGAGGCAAACCGCGATCCTGTCCGCATGTGGACATTCATCCTTATGGGCTTTG
>Ga0316201_10002162_pt1 | contig 13863 bp, 10 predicted proteins | sample CS6wburrow_MG_FD_204516 | JGI IMG/M metagenome (GOLD analysis project Ga0316201, IMG submission 204516) | Coastal sediment microbial communities from Delaware Bay, Delaware, United States - CS-6 worm burrow | ecosystem: Environmental > Aquatic > Marine > Coastal > Sediment | place: USA... | reverse complement strand
ATGCGTGCCAGCGGTGTTGCACCGCTTGCCCGTACATCGAGTACTGTGCTGCGCGATGCGCCTTGCTGGCACGCATTTCGGACAGCAACGCGGCTCGCGCGGGATTATGAGATAGGTTCTAATGCCCTGAACAAGGCATCTCTTTACGAATGGGTGAGATTGAAAAGTTATAAGAATTAAGCCTTTCGCTTGATCAACAGACCGTCATTCTGTGTTCAACTGTAACCGGCTTGCGCCTCTGCCCTTTGCAGGGGGATGGTAACGACATTGTCCAGCACAAACCCCGATGGCTCGCCCAATTCGTCGTAGTTGATACATCTGCTTCCATCGAACAGAAAATCGCCGATGTAGCGGTGGGTAATCTTGTGTTTAAGGTTCTCGGCATAGGGTAAGCCGAGAAAATGACTGATAAATCCCCTGATGACTCCGGCATGCACCACGACCAGAATCGTCTCATTTCGACGCTTGGCGGCCAAAGCCGCAAGATAAGCAACGCTGCGCCTCTGCATCTGTGTGAAGCTCTCACCGCCCGGATAGACGAACTCGGGGTCCTGCTTGTGCTGCGGAATATTCTGCTCCACCCACGATTTGCTCTTACGGAACAGCTGACCATAATTGATTTCGTTCAGCGACTGGGTGTCGTGCAGCAGATGAATGCCCCTCTTCCGCGCATAGAACATTCCCGTCTGGCGAGCTCTTTCCAGATCGCTGGTGTAGACCGATGTATACCGAATGTCTTGATCCCTGAGTATCTCATACACATAGGTGAGATCGGTCTCCCACTCGCTGACCCGTGGCGCGTCGCCCCAGCCCAGAATCTGGTCGGATGCGTTGATAAGCGTTTTATAATGCCTGACGATGATGGCGCGCATAATCCAATACAGAACTTTTCAATATAATCGCGACGAGAACTAAACCCCCATCGATTCAAATATCCCGACGGGCATGTATCCCGTATTTGGCGCATGGCCAAACCCGGTTATAACGCAGAATGTAAGTTCAATCGAATATCAAACAGCTCTTTTCGGTCAGATTCTATACACTGCCGCTGGCTTCTGACTGTGACTGTCGTTTTGTTTTCAGTTGTTTATTACAACTTTATAAACTAAATCGATCATTATTGAAACATTTTCCCTATCTGCGTGTCGCTCTTCCCGCCAGCCAAGCCTAAACAGTCCCACGAAAAAATTGCCGGCCAATAGGTGAAATGGCTCGCCGATTTGAGCAGGACCCCGCCGAACCTCCCCTGTTCGAGCGGTTCCGCCAGCGGCTTATCCAGGCGCGTAACGATGAGGCTTTGATTCCTGGTCAGGCCCCTCACACAAAATTGAATAGCTTTATCGCCCTACCCTTTTTCTGATTACCCTTGAGACCCAGCTAGTGGGTCAGGAGGAGAGAGCTGTTGCTTGCAAATACTCCCGGCTTGAATTGAAATTGAACTTTGCTTGGCTATCGGTCGACAGAGTTCGGTCCCTCCGATACTCCTTATTATTCAAGCGGTCTATAAAATGTCATCACCCTCGAAACGCCTTCAGGCATTGCTCAACGGCCCGGATTTCCTGTCAATGCCCTGCTGCTTCGATGCCTTGTCAGCGCGCCTGGTTGAGCAGGCCGGTTTTCCCCTCACCTTCATGAGCGGTTTCGCTGTCTCTGCCGCCCGGCTGGCATCGCCGGACACAGGGCTTATTTCGTACGGAGAGATGGTAAGCCAGGGACGGGATGTCTGCGCCTCGGTATCCATCCCCGTGATCGGAGACGGGGATACCGGTTATGGGAATCCCGCCAATGTCAAACGTACCGTGCAGGGATACGCCCAGGCCGGCTTCGCAGGCATTATGATCGAGGACCAGTTGGCGCCAAAACGCTGCGGACACACCCGAGGCAAGCAGGTGGTGGAGCGCAGCGAGGCATTAGAGCGTATGCAGGCTGCGGTCGACGCCCGCGACGATGGCGCGGACATCCTGATCATGGCCCGCACCGATGCGCGGGCCACCCACGGCATGGAAGAGGCCCTCTGGCGGATGCACCTCTTTGCCGACATGGGGGTCGACATCCTCTTCCTGGAGGCACCGCGGAACGAGCAAGAGATGAGCGCCTTCTGTGAACGGTTGCCGGGCCCCAAGTTGGCCAACATGTTGGAGGAGGGACTGTCGCCGGTGCTGCCACCGGCCCGGCTTGAGGCCATCGGCTACAAGATTGCGGCGTACCCTCTGACGCTGCTGAGCAGCGCCGTGTTCGCCATGCGGGAGGCGCTGGAGAAGCTGAAGCAGGGCCGCATCCCGAGTGACAGAGTCGACTTCGAAACCCTGCGGAGGATTGTCGGATTTCCGGATTACGACAAGCTGCTGAACCAATACACCGACCGCTTTCGAGCGGAAGAGTGATCGGGTTGTCAGCCAACGCCTTGAAGAGCGAATGACGAAGAGCGGTGGCAACTGCCATCGTTCCTTATCCGACCATGGACACCACTATCACCCTTTTTTTCACAGGGAGCCCGAGCGCGGATCTCTGATTTTGGACAGGGTAGTACGACCTTTACTGCCTATCCGCCGGGTCTTCTGCAGGGCTCCTGATCAGGCTGGACCAACCAGCCCAACCAGTGCTATTAGTATTGCATCAGGAAAACCCATCGAGAAGGAGAACTCACAATGATAAAGCTTGGAATGTACGATGCCGGTTGTAAACCCGCCAACCCGGGCGCTTACTTTAATCAGATTCACGAAGCCGGCATGGCTTCGAAAAGGCAATTTCGGGGAGAGCGGGATAATGAATGGCTGGGATTCACCTCTGCTCCCGAAAACCGGGTGGCAAGCGTACAGTCTTTTCTCAAGGAGCGGGGATTCTTTCCTTTCGGAAAGATCGACGGCCTGTGCGGTTACCGCACAGCCTCTTCCATGCGACTGTTTCAGGAGTACGTTCGCTCCGTTGAAAAGGATGACTCGATTGGAGTCGCGGATGGTGTATTCGGCAGAAAAAGCCTCAGTCATATGAAACGATGGCAGGATCTCTCGCTGCATGCAGATTGGAATCAAAATTCCAGCGTCGATCCACAACCCGAGTACAATAAATGGATGGGCCTGCTATCAGCAGTAAAGTCACATTATCTGGCACATCCTACCGCGCTGTTGCGGCGAATCAACTCGTATACCGGCAAGACCGATACGCTAGGCGTGAAAGATTGGGATTTTGATCCACAGCGTATTCATATGGTTGGGATCCGGCGCGATGAAGCCAGACCCGGCAGGCGCGAAAACGATGATGTGTTCATCCTGCTTATCAACGGAATCGTGTTCAAGTTTTACGGCACGACTGATCCGGGGAAATCAACTCGTGCAGATGGGGCTCCATTCCTGCTGCACGGCCAGCACCGCTACCGGTTTGGCTGGCACAAGCAATCGGATATGAAACACGTTTACCGCGCGTTAAAGCCCAAGTCCCGTGGAGTTCTGATCGTGCGCGACAGCAACCGCGACGATGCGCTAACGCAAACCGACCTGGAAGGTGAACTGGAAAACAACAACTCGATCAATGTCCATTGGGGCGGACGCGGATTCAGCAACTGGTCGGCCGGGTGTCAGGTGATTTGCGGTGCGCGCTATGTCAACCATCACAACGAAATGGTCGATTGTTCAGCGTTTGCCGCAAGCAGGTACCAGTATCTGGGTACAAAGGTCAACAATATCTATCAAACCAAAGGGGCCTACAGTGTGCTCGTCGATCTGGTTACCGCCTTTTCCGGCGGCGATCATGCGCTTGACTATATGCTTGTTTATGAGGATGACTTGAAGATTGACGCTGGATTCGGTGCCGATATGGCGGCCAGGATCAATGCTGTGATGAATAAAAAGTAGCAGCTTTTTCGACACCGGCTTTCCGGCCCGCATGGCCCACTGGTGCTATCTCTTCGGGATCGGAATGCGCAAATCGTAGTACAGAAACCCGGGAGTGCCTGCCCTGAACCGCTCAGCGGCACGCCGCCAGGACAGACCCGGCTTGCCGGGTACAGCCTCCCAGGTATTTGAACCGGGTTTGATATCTTCGAGCTCGTTCAGGGAGAGAGGGTCGATTCGCTCGTCTGAGCGGAGTATGCGGCGGTCGGCTTTCTCTCGCAGGCGCTGATATAGCGGCTGGTGCGGCATTCGCCAGGGCGTGGGCATGTTTTTATCGGCGGCTGCACGGTCGACCGGGATCATGGCGATGATGTCGGACATGAGTTCAAGGCCGTAAGCATCTCCGCCATTCGCAGTCGGGCGTCGCGGATCACTCTTCACGGTAGCGTTATGGCTGCCATGATGCCCCACCTTGTATAAAAGCGTCCTGCCGAGGAGATCATCCGCGGTGCAGATCGTCTCCCCCTCACCGTATTGCTGGCCGCGCCACGACAACCAGTTACCGACCTGTGCGTCCCCGACGAATAGCAGCACAGGTCCAGCACCCGGCTCGCCCAGCTCAAACGCCAGCACCAAGCTCGTGTTATTGGTATCTCCGTCGAGATTCAACGCAACTGTTTCCGCCGAGCCAAGCCAACCCCCATCGATTCGCCGCCAGGCGGAGTCACGCTCCATGTAACTGTTCCGGTAAAGATGCGGTAGCGATGTCTCGCTGCCATCTGTCTTGCGGCGGAGCTCCTCGGCAAAAGGATAGCGAAGATCATCGTACACAGCCGCACCTATATCGAGCGCCGGACTCAGCGCGAAGGCGAGCGACGCGGACCCGCCGCTCAGGTAGGTCTCGATATACTCATGCTGCTGACCGCCAGGGATCTTGCTCGGTTTGTCCTGCTTGAGCAGCTTCTCCTCATGCGGCGGGCCCAGTACATAGGCCCGCACATGGGCGACATCCGGAACTTCCAAACGCTGGCCGGGTTCGCAGTATTTGGGATCCGCCATCATAGCCAGCAGCCCCAGCGCCAGCTCGTTCGAGCTGGCACGGTCTCTCTTACCGGCATTGGCCAGAGCGGTGGCGGGGGGCGGATCGAAACGTCGCATGTACGCAGCCAGCATCGCTTTTCTGGATCGATCGCCCTCGGCCAACGATCGGATCCTTGCCTCCACGGCTTTCCGCTCCACCGCATCGAACGCCTGGGCATCGGGCTTTTCGAATTCGAGGATTCGCTCAATTCGTTCGGCCAGATCATTCATCCCGGCCATACCCTGATTTGCGCGCTCCCGCGCCTTCTCGATCGCCTGCTCAATGACTGCGCGCGCACTTCCCCGCTTTGCCCGCAGCTGGTCGGCCTGGGTGGAACCATCACCAATCTTCTCGGTCCACGCCAACCACAGGTTGTCGATACTTACCTGATCACCCTTCAGGAACGGCGAGCCCTTCTGCACGAAGCCAATCAGATGATCCGCATGCTCATGCGTAGGCACCACTACGTGCAGATGATTGCCGGTAGTTGCAATCAGGTCCTCCATCACCTGGAGCAGACGCTTCCTGCCATCGGTCTGACGCATGTGAACGCCACAGTCGATCAAAACGTATCGAGGATCTGCAGGATTGTCCGTGGCAAATGCCAGCAGAAAACAGTCGCCGAGACCCTGGCGATACATTCTGACTATCAACTCGCCGGGTTGTGGCAGCAAGCGTTCGGCACTCGGCTTCACAGCGGCTTTTTTTCCAGACTGCTCACTTGTGGAACTCTTTTTGGCCACCCTCCTCTTGACCGCCTTCTTCCTGACCGGCATACCTTTGACTTTTGTACTCTTCACCATTTCAGTACTCTCCGCTGGCTGAGGCCTCTTGGTGGATCACGGCCAGCGGCTCGAAAGCCTCGGCGCTCGGGTTTGTTTCGCCGTTCAACCTCAGTCGTTCGACCGCCAGATGCCCAAACTGAGCCACCTGCGCACACAGAAAGTTCATCTGCCTCTTCTTTCTCTCTTCGCTGTTCAGATTCTTGCTGATGGCGTACTCCACGCTACCCTGTTCGGGATCGATGATCAGAGTGCAGCCACCCCAGTACCTGAAAGTGAGCTTTCCGTGAATGGAGTCCTCCACCTGCTCACCGTTCTCGTCCATCAGTTTTTCATCGCGCCACTGCGTCAGCACGATGAGCAGCTGGGTTCTCGAGCGGCCGCCGGGTACGGTCCGCACCGTTGGCCGCACGGCATGAACTTCCAGCGCCCCTATCCTCTCTTCCCGCCTTGTCGACTTTCCAAAGTCGATACCCAGAAAGCCCTCAACCTTTCGCACCATTCCCAAGCGCTGATTGCGCGCCCGGCAACTTATCCAGGTGCGTAGAAATATGGCGAAAGCCTTGCCGAGCAGATGGCGGTTTCTCCGGTCTTCACCCTGCTTGGATGTACCTCCATCCCCCTTGACCACCGGTCCGTCAATCAGCCATACACGCTCGAGGAAACTCCTTTCGGCGCCCTCGAAGTCGCCTTGTGTCAGTTTGTAGAGATAGTCGTTGCTTTCGCTGAGCAGTTCCCGCCCACTGAGGTTGCCGGTCTCGTAGGCGTAGGCCATGGTTCTGAGAACACCGGCCGAGGGCAGGTATTTCTTGAACAGATCCTCCTTTTGTTCGGTTAATCTATGCCATCGCAGGGAATCTTCAGCCAAGGTCCGTACATCGACCGGATAGATGCCGTGATCTCGAAAAGCCTCGATGAAGGCAAGCCTGTACCTGCGCGGATCCTCCGGCACCAGATCGGCGTCAGAGGTGATCAGGGCACGCAGATAGTCACCAAAGTCGATGTCGACCGCGGGCAGATAATCCAACGCACGAACGCATACCGTCAGCACCCGGTTGGCCGCTTGGGTCGCTTCTGTGGCGAACCGTTTGGCCAGGTCCGGATGGATCTCGCCGGCAGGAAGCACGCCGCTTCCGTTGGTGGCTATCCGGCGCAGGTCCGCGACCCGCTCCCTGTAGATGCGGAAGAACGCGTCATAAACCGCAGCCACGAGGATTCCGCCGCGCTCATGAGGTTCATGGGTCCGACCCAGAGCGGAGGGATCGGGAGGCAACCGGCGCCCATCCTCATCGGTGTTACCGAGCGCGTTGCGCAGCGCATTTCCGCGACCGGTTGAGCGTGCAAACTGCGTGGCAAGCCGTGCCAACAGGTTGTCATGGTCGAGATCCCCCCGGGTACGCTGTATCTGGTCCAGCAGCAGGCCCGGAATACTGAAATGTTGAAAGATCGCGACGATGTCGGCGAACGCCTCGTGAAAGGCGAGCATATCCGGATTGCTCGGCTGCAATAACCGCCTGTGAATCCCATCGAGAATCGCGTGTGTCGTTTCGTGCGCAATGATATCGTGCGACAGGCAGGTGAATACCATTCCGCCGGGCAGCTCCTGCCGGGGGTCCGATGTGGGCGTATTGAAGTAGCCGAACAGGAGCGCTTTTTTCGCGGGTGAGTAGTATGCATTTTGATCGCGCAGCGCGTGCGGGTAGATGCGCAGCCGCTGGACGAATCTGCGTGGATTTAAACTGCTTTCGAAGTAGTTGCCGTTCTCGTCCCGAAGACGCTCGGCCCAGAGTACCCTGCGCCCCAGAATCCGTTCGAAATTGGAAATCGTCAATGAGGCAACAGCATAGACCATCTGCTGATGGAACTGCGGGTTGCCTGTGGATGGGTCGCGGCCATCGACTGCCAGCGCACCGGTCAGGTCGATGGGATCGTAGAAACAGCTGCTGGCGGGATCGACATCTATGACTTCAAGATACTCGCCAACCGGTCCCGGCGATACCTCTTCCCACGGGATCTCGATCACGGAACGGCTGATCAGCGCTTTGTCGAGTTCGATGTCGGCTGCCGGATCGAGTGAGAAGATCTGAAGTCGACGATAAGGTGGATTGGGATAGGAGATGCCTTCTGCTTTGTCAACGGCCATATCGCTCCTCCAGCGCCACTCGAAGCCTTGGCAAAGGCCTTTTCATCTACAGCCATTCGCGGATACTCCCCTTATGCCAGTTTCAGGGCTCCTTGACTGAGCCGTCCCCGGTCACTATCCGGTAATTTCTGTCCAATTCGATAACATTCGGTGGATTGTATTCAGAGGCCATCCTGTTCCTTCTCTCAAACAGGCTATAGTGGATCAAAGGGGGCCTGTCCGAGATCTTGTCATCTACCGCAACATAGATCCTGCGCGGCGCCATAATATCTTTCCACTCTCTTTTCTGAAGCCAGGCGACGTACGCTTTGTCATCGATAACCGTTTGAAGATGAATCTGCCCCTGGATGTCGGGTCTGATTTCCAGATCCTGAAACGTGACTGGCGCGACCTGTGCGTAGTCAATCTCTTCCGGACTCTTGAGCATCACTCCGGCAGACTGCGCTTTATCAAGCATGAATTCGAGGGTGATATCGGATAGCCCATCGTTGTGATAGCCGCCTCCCACATCGCTATGCACCCCGGGAAACCATATCTCGTGGACTCGCTCCTCCGCTCCCATGAGCACCGGTCGAAACGCCAGCCGGGGATCGTCCACCGATACCAGATGATAGGCGGTGCGAATGTTATTGGCGATCCGGCCTTTTTTCTCCTGCACCTCTTCCGCGCTCGTCTGCTTCCGGCGATTGAGATTGACGCCGCCAAATGCGGCCACGGTGTCCCACACCCCCAGAAACGCTATCTCGGGAACTTCGGCCACCCCTTTTCTGTCCCGAACAACTCCCTCATCGGCAATCCGCTGGGCCAGTCGACGCGCCAGCGCCGCTCCGCGGCTGAACCCGAAGATATAGATCGAGTCGTCTGCCTGGTAGTTATTCACCAGATCCTCATACGCCAGGTCCAGAATTTTCTGCGGTTCCGTAATGGCAAAAGCCGAAGACAACTTGCGATAGATATCGGTTGCGCCCCGATTTCCGACCCCGACGTAGTAGAAGGATTGTTGATCGGGATTGTCAGCGGTGTTGGTTAAGGTTCCCCCTGCCAGAATATGCAGCTTCAGCACGTTGCTGATACTGTTGTCTTGCATGAGTCCCGACTCATCGTAGCGATCGATCGCGTCCCCCGGGTCATTGTTGGTTCCATCGATACAGAATATGAGATTTTTTGCCATTACCGGAGAACCGGAAGCAATAAGAAATACAATAAGGAAACATACAGTTCCCGCGATCCATCTATCCATGATCTTCTCCCTGACTGCATTACCAAATCCACCTCTTTGGATTAAGTCTAATAGTCATGATACTTGTTGATGCGCACTCTTACAGACGACATTCCAACTCCAGCCATGCGACCTGAAATCACCTTCAATCTCCCTATAAAAACCATAGCCAATACCCGTTTCTTTTCAAGCAACACTCCAATTCCGTATGTCTCCGGGGCGCGCAGGATGCAACAGAAAATGCGGCAGACAAGTCATCTCTGTTACCGGTCGCAGCCTGGTTCGTCATCTGTCGTGCAGATATCTTCGACTGATCATAGTACCCACAGAAGAGATCAATCCGGTAAAGCCTGGAGCCTGTACATCATCTTGAGCATTTCGCCTTTTTCCAATTTGAAATAGTTGTCATAGATCTCATTGATGCCACCCTTGTTTGCAGCATTTCGATAAAGCTCTGCGATCACCGAATTGGCGGTGTTCAGGAGTAGATCGTTTCCTTTTGCGAGTGCGATAGCGTAGGGCTCGAACGTGAGAAAAGCCGGTGCCAGCACGAAGTTATCTGGCGCTTCCAAACTATCCAGCCGGTTTGCCAGAATAACCCTGTCCGCCACATAAAAATCGGCTTCGTCTTCGCGAAGAGCTTCGAAGGCTTTTATATGATTCTCTTTGGGAAGCGGCACTATGGCGCTGCCAAAACGACTCGATATCCAGTTTTCCGTAGTCGTACAGTCTTCGTATTCCATCTGGTCCGTACATCCGACATAGACAACTATGGGGTTTCTCCGCTTCTTGCGCCCCGCACTTCCGAGAAGGGATACGTCGGTGCCGGCCTTTTTCATAATCCCCGCTCCACTGACGAAGGTCAGCAACGTAAAGTCGACCCGCCTCATCCTGGATATTGTGACTGTTGTGGCGCCGCACATCATGTCTATACGTCCCTTTTCCAGGGCGTCGATCCGTTCAACCGGAGATGTCTCGATAAAATCGGGCTGCCGAATCGCCACGGAAGCACCTGAGTCAGCCGCCTCATAAAGCCTGGCATATTCTCGTTGATACCGGTCGAAAATACGCCGGCAAAGATCAATTGTGTATCCGGTCCAACGACCCGACTGGCGGCTGGAGAGAGGCGCCGCATCCACACGTGCGCCCAATTTGAGTCCGGACGGCGGCTTTGCCGTGTCGCTGCTCAGGGTGGGAAAAGCCGCGAACACAGAGATTGCGATCAATGCCAGCGCAGCGACCTGTCTGTAAAATCCGCTATTCATTGGCCGCTCCCCGCAGGCACCGTTACTTCAGGTGATTCTTTTGCTGACTGCTGATACAACTGGCGCACGAACAGAATAATGATGAAACCGATAATAAGGCCCAACAGACCGGCGACGATGCCGGCATAGAGTTCAAACCCCAATGTTATCCGTTCCCCGGGAAGAGTCGTCATCAAGATAAAACACAATCCACCGGTGGTCATGCCCTGCATGGCGGCCTGGATCAGCATTCGCCCCATAGAAACATGTTCCTCTCTTTCGGCAACGTCCAGCGAGTAGCAGACCCAAAAACCGGTTGCCGCACCGATAAGCCCAAACAGCGGTATCCAGAACTCCTCGTTCGATGGCATGGACAAAGGTTGAACTCCAGTGAACAGCTCCTTCAGAAACCACCACAAACCCAATCCGATAGTAGCCGCCAGAAACGCCAGGAACATTACCGTAAGATACTGAGCGGCCGGAATGCTGGCTGCACGAATATTCATCGGTTTCCAGCTCTTTTGCCGGCCTTCCCGATACCGCCAGGCGGCAAAGGCAGCCGCGCCATGCAGAAACACCGATGATGTCGCCCACTGGAACGCCGCCATGTTGTCCGACGGAAAGAGTTCTGTTGGCGTATAGTTCATCAACTTCAGTACCGCCGGCGTGGCGAAAACGATGATGAAGATGAATACGAAAACGACGAAGAATGCCGCGATGAATGCGTTTGACAGATCCTGCCGCTTCTCCGGCGTCGACATCAGCTTGAGCGCCCGCATTACCTCAGTCAGATCTGTATTCCTGCCGGTACTGTGAGCGATACAGGCTGCGATGATGGCGTGGAGATCGCTCAGGGTGTTGTTGATCTTCTCCTCCAAATGGTCGAAACGGTTCTTGTCGATTTCGTCCGCCTTGTCATAGTTGATGCCCAGAAACTCCGATATCCTGTCATCCGATAGCTCGTATATCGACGACTTTATCTGAGTCCACATACTGGGATAGTGCGCCAGCACATTTGCATCGAAGGCTTCCGGGAGGTCTCTGCGTCTGTTTTCGATGATATTGAACAGAAATTTAAGCCGTATCCAGTTGATTTGCGCGATTCTGTGCCTTTCCAGATTCTTGTAGTAGTCACTGATGCTGCTCAACTCCTGACCTGTCGCGACCTTGTACTTCTCCCTTATAAACTCCTGTTCACTTTCGACCAGCGCACCCAAGTCGATTCGTGCCCGGTTGAGGCTTTCAGCCAACTTCTGGATACCGTCCGGAATCCCTATTATGCGATGAGTAAGTCTGCGAACAATCAGTTCCACCGAGTTGAAGACCGGATAACGGGTCGAGACTCCCGCCAACAACATGACCACGGCAAGTGGAAACCAGACCGGATCCTCGCCCCCGCCCACACGGACGCTGAAGGAATCTTCCACTGAGCCGCTGTCGACCATAGCTTCGGGAGCGAAACCCGCGGTATCCCCGGCGAAACCCTGCATGACTTGCGGACCAGCCAGTGTCACCAAGGTGTAGATGCTCCACATGATGAAATAGTAAATCAGGAACGCCCGCAAAAATTCGGTGTGTGTTGCCAGGTGCCGTGGAACGAGGTTATCGACAAAAGATCCCGGTTTTCGGGCCGGTTGGTCGAAACGCTCAACACAGAACAACAGCAGAAAAACGATTCCGGCAGCGTACGCGAGGAGAAAAGCCCGTGAATACTCGTCTATAAAATCCATTTTTTAGTGCCCTCGATATCAGCGAGGAGGTGTTGCGAGTCTGCGATGAACTAAGCGGCTCTCTCCGCGTTGCCGCCTGCAGCTAATACCTACCGGGCCGGGGCCCATCAGAGGGAGAGTTTCTGGTTTGGGGACGGCTGAGGCAGGAAAAATCCTTTTGTGTGGCATCTGAGTTCCTCTCTCTGAACGTACCTTGTATTTGGTGAGCACGACTGATCCGTTTATAAAACCGTACTTTTTATATATTAAATTTAGGAGAGTAAGCATGGTTTTTCAACCTATTAAACACAGCCCCTACTGTTCACCGCACTATGCCGGCTACAACTTCCATTAAGATTAAAATCCATGCACACACCACCTTGTCGCGATTTACCTGGCGGCCTTTTTTCAAGCCGACTCTAGTCAGACCGCAATGCTGTCCCAGGTGAACTGTTTTGTTGAGTAAAGGGTAGTGATTTACTCCCGAAACTCAGCTAGTTTGGAAGGCCATATGAAGCTGTGGAATTCATATCTTAATTGAGATCCCGCCAATAGCCTGCAATCTTCGCCTTGACATTGCCGGTCCTGAACACAACTCAATTGGTCCAGCCTTGATCGGAGGCTCGTTAGCTTAAGATTTGCTCCAGGCTGCCGCCATTATGCTGCTGGGTCCGCCGGTGGTGGCGGTAGTGATTTTCGAAGTGATGCTGAGCGCCACGGCCATGTTCAATCACGGCAATATCTACCTTCCGGAAAGAATCGACCGGTTTCTGCGGCTGCTCCTGGTAACGCCGGACATGGACCGGGTTCACCATTCGGTGCACGCGCCGCAGACCAATTCCAATTTGGGCTTCAGTCTGCCCTGGTGGGACCGACTCTTCGGCACCTATGTGGCACAGCCACCGGAGGGACATACCGAGATGGAGATAGGTCTGGAGGGTTTTCGAGATCCTCAGCAGGTAGAGAGAATTCAGGGTATGCTGATGTTGCCATTCGTCCACCGACTGGGCGAATACACGATCAACCGGCGCTGGTAAGCATGAACGCAGAACAGCAGCCCTTACCCGTTGCACGGCCGCTTCCGCTGAGAACGGCAAAGCAGTGGGGATGCGGTATACGCTGCCATTTAACATCCCCAACTGGAATCCGGTAGTGGGTGTTCCTGCCGGGATCAACTCTCGGGGGGTGGCTATCGGCATGCAGACCTTCGGGAAACCACAGGCTACAGAAATGGCTCTGCGCATTGCTTGCGCCTTTAGCCAGGGTGATCCAAAATTCTTTACCGGTAGCCTGGTCCCGAAAACGGAGTAAACAGCACAAAGTAGCTCAGCGGATGCCCTGACGGGCACTGATGACCTTTGGCTATTCGAATGACCGGCCCACTCAGGACAACGAATAGCCGCCCTGCAACCCCACGGCTGATTGATGATGCGAAAAAAATCACACATTAATAATGAGGTTCCTCACACGAATGTATGCACAGTCTGGGGTAGAGGAAGGTCGCCGAGACAGTGGTAGAGATTGCGGATGTAGTTCTTTGCGGTTCGGAATCCATAGGCTTTGTGGATGACGAGCTTGGCCCTCGGTGAGGTTCCAGGGGTTCTTCAGCCAAATGAATCGCGTCTTGTACATCAACGCCTTGTGCGCCGGCCCCTTCTCTCGAACTTCGTCACGTCGAACCTGATCGACAGCCTCCATCAGATGACGCACGATGTGGAACTTGTCGAAGACCAGCACGGCCTGGGGCGCCTGTTCCTTGATGACATCGATATAGGGCTGCCACATGTCGCAGCAGATACCATCAAGCGCAGCCGTTTTCTCCGGCCCCAGAAACTCGAAGAACGCTTCGAGTGTC
>Ga0316201_10002161_pt1 | contig 13863 bp, 15 predicted proteins | sample CS6wburrow_MG_FD_204516 | JGI IMG/M metagenome (GOLD analysis project Ga0316201, IMG submission 204516) | Coastal sediment microbial communities from Delaware Bay, Delaware, United States - CS-6 worm burrow | ecosystem: Environmental > Aquatic > Marine > Coastal > Sediment | place: USA... | reverse complement strand
ATTGGGGCCTAAGAGGCCATAAATACAATTCTTTGGTATCACCAGTGAAACATTATTTAGTGCAATCTGGTCACCAAACTTTTTAGTAACATTATTGGCAACTAGGATATTTTTCATGCAGGCAATATTTTTTAAAATCTGAATACATCCGTAAATTATTCAAACTGTGTTTTGGACTTAGACAGAACAAATAGAGCAAATTCTTAATTACAATTTTTTCAATATTATTAATTTCAGAACTTAGCCTCTATTATCATTACTTTTTATAGGGTACCAAAGATATAGAAATGCATTAAAATCGTTTTGCATTCCACAGTATTTTGTTTCTAACCTAAGTGATTTAGAACATAAAGCCTAATTCAATACAAAATATTAAACAATACCAGCGTAGATAAAGACAAAAACAAATAGATCTAAAGTTTCTGACAGGATAAAAGATAATCATTATTTATCGCGAGAAATAATCGATTTAAAGTCATTTCCAAATAAATACAAGAGCTTTGATTTATTATGCCCTAAGGTATAAAAAACAAAACCCACCCTTAAAAGTATTAAGGATGGGAAAAAAATTGCTATGAAAAAGAAAATTAATATTGGTTTCCCAATATTGATTCAAATATACGTTTTTTATTTAAAAAGAAAAGTTTAATTCGTTAAGAGAACATATCTTTTACTTTTTCAAAAAAGGATTTATCAGATTTTTCTGGCTTTGGTTCAAAGTTATCACTATTTCGCATCTTCTCAAAAAATTCACGTTGTTCCTTATTTAGTTCCTTTGGTGTCCATACATTTACATGAACCAATAGGTCGCCTTTACCATAACCATTAATACTGGTAATTCCTTTTCCTCTCAATCTTAGAATTTTACCTGATTGAATCCCTGCTTCCAATTTAATACGAACCTTACCCGTTACCGTATCAATCTCCTTTGTTGTACCTAAAATGGCATCCGAAATACTTATGTATAAATCATAATGAAGATTATCACCTTCTCGCTTTAAAGTAGCGTGTTCCTGAGTTTCTATGGCAACCAGCAGATCTCCAGAAATTCCATTGCCAGGAGCTTCATTACCCTTACCGGATACTTTTAGCTGCATCCCCTGCTCTACCCCTGGGGGTATTTTAATAGAAACTGTCTCTTCAACTATTTTCAAGCCCTCAGCATCAGCATCATTTGGTCTTTTGTCTATTATTTGACCACTTCCGCCACAACTATTGCAGGTGGCTGCTGTTTGCATCCTACCCAAAATTGTATTAGTTATTTTTGTCACCTGACCTGCACCATTACACGTAGCACAGGTTTTATAAGTAACACCAGCCGCTTGCTTTTTGCGCTTTACTTTAACCTTTTTCTCCACACCATGGGCTATCTCTTCAAGGGTTAAGCTAACACGAATTCTTAAATTGCTACCTTTCATTCTGCGTTGACCTCCGCTAAAGCCTCCAAAGCCTCCAAAGCCTCCACCAAATGCACCGCCGAAAATATCCCCAAATTGGCTAAAGATATCGTCCATATTCATTCCTCCGCCACCAAAACCACCACCTTCAAACGCAGCATGCCCATATTGATCGTATCGGGCTTTCTTGTCAGGATCACTCAAAACTTCATAAGCTTCAGCCGCCTTCTTAAACATTTCTTCTGCCTCTGCGTCTCCCGGGTTTTTATCCGGGTGAAATTCTATCGCTTTTTTCCGATAAGCTTTTTTAATCTCAGCTGCTGTGGCGCTTTTTGAAATACCCAATATTTCATAGAAATCCTGCTTCATAAGTCTATTATATGTTTAATTACCAACAACCACTTTTGGATGTCGTATAATTTTATCTCCAAGTTTAAACCCCTTTTCAACAACATCTATGATTTTACCTTTTAGTTTTTTATTAGGAGCAGGAATCTGGGTAATTGCGTCATGGACTTCCGCATCAAAATCATCACCTTCTTTTGTTATTATCTCCTGTAAACCCTTAGATTTAAGTGTTTCTTTTAATTTATTACTGATAAGATCAACACCTTTAAATAATTCTTTATCGGTAGATTTCGAGATCTCTTTTAGGGCCCTTTCAAAATCATCCATGATCGGCAAAAGAGCTACCATTACCTCCTGTCCGGCAGTTTTAAAAAGGTCCATACGTTCCTTGGTAGTGCGTTTTTTGTAATTTTCAAACTCTGCAAATAGCCTTAAGAACTTATCTTTTTCTTTGTCCAGATCCTCCTGCAATTGTTCTTCACTAGATTTCATCTCCTCTTGCTGCTCATTTGCATCTGACTCCAAGTCCTGCTCTTCCTGCATTTCCTCTAATACCTGTTCTTCAGGAATCATTTCATTTATCTCTTCTGACTTATCTTTCTTATTCATTTAGTATTGCTTTTTATAAACCTCAAATTAAGATGGCAAAAGTACTGCCAATTCTTTAAAAATGTCAAAATGTCACAAAAAAAAAACACCCTAATAATAGGATGTTCCAACTGAATCTACTTATTTCAATAATAACTCTATACGTATTCTTTGGACAAAACATCATCCGTATTGTCCTCACTAACTTGCTCCAAGTATATATTTTCCAATGCTCGGCAGATATTATTGAATTCAAAATTAAAGCCTTCTTTTTCTATTTTTTTACTGCTCACACGCTGACTAACAAACAAAAGATAAGACATTTCACCCAGGATAAGTCTCATTGCAAATTGAGGAATATTGGGCAAAAACAAGGGTTTATTAAGGACCTTGGCCAATTCTTTGACCATTTTTCTATTAGTCACAGGATTTGGCGCAACGCCGTTATAAACACCAGACAGATTATTTTCAACGGCAAATAAAAATATCCGCGCAATATCATTCACGTGTATCCACGATTGCCATTGTTCCCCCGAACCAAATGAAGCTCCTAAATATCTTCGTACGGCGTTCTCAATATTTGGTAAAGCTCCCCCTTCTGACGAGAGAACCAGGCCTATTCTTATTTTCGCTACAGTACAATTAAGTTCCTGAAATTTATCCATTTCATTCTCCCACATCTCTGAAACCTCCCCTAAAAAACTTGCATCCACAGTGGTTTCCTTTTCAGTGTAAAAATCAGTTAAAGAATTTGGATAGATTCCTATTGCAGATGCCGATATGAAAGAAATTCTTTCCTCCGGATTTAAATTTTTAATTGCAATATAGAGTGTCTTTAAGCTGTCTATTCTGCTAGATAGAATTTTCTTTTTGTAAGATTTTGTCCATTTCCGTGCAATACTAGCACCTGCCAAATTGATAATTGCCGTAACTCCATCAAAACAATTTGCATCCAGTTCATTTTTTTCAGGCTCCCAATAAAATCCCTGATAATTGTTTTCGTTCTTTATTTTGGATTTATCAGTTGTAAGATAATTAACTGAAATCCCTTTTTCACGACATAAGTCGGTAATGGCTTTGCCTATTAATCCGGTTGCCCCGGCGATTAATACTTTCATCGCATAATTTTCGCTAAAGATATTGGTTTTTAAACCCGCAGCAATCAGGTTTAATTTCGATTTAACAGTATCCTTTATAAATTACCGCTAAAATTTGTTTCCCTTACGCCTTTAGAGCCCTAAGCATTTCCCTCTTACCAGGTGGTCCTGGTAACCTTTCAACAACAAAACCAACAGCTTGCATTGCTCTTCTGACACTTCCTTTAGCCGAATAGGTGACCAAAACTCCATGTGCTTTAAGAGCTTTGTACATTTTATCAAAAACAAGTTCTGTCCAAAGTTCCGGTTGTACCCTGGCACCAAACGCATCAAAATATATAAGGTCATAAAGATTTATGTCAGAGATGTCCCGGAAGTCTTTTTTGTACTTACTAAATGAAAAACGAGGTGTAAGTTTTCTTTTGATTCCCCAGGCACAGTTGTGCATTTCAAAAAATGCCTCTCTATACGTTTCTGCCTCCAAAGTTTCGATATAGTCTAACCGTAATATTTCTTCCACGGTTACGGGATAAGCCTCAATACCCGTATAATCAACCTGCCTCCGTGTTTTTTCGGCCTCAATCAATGTTATCAGCCCGTTGAGACCTGTTCCAAAACCAATCTCTAAAATACTTATGGCCTCATTGGTTAAATATTGGAATCCCTTATCAATAAAAACATGATAGGCCTCATTTACGGCACCGTGCACTGAGTGATATTGTTCCTCCCAGTCCTGTATTTGAATGGTTTTGGACCCATCGGCCGTAGTAATTATCTTTCTTATCAACTTATTGCCTTATTAGTACACCATCTGCCTCAAATGTAAATGTTTTTTCAGGTTTTGTAATCCGTTCAATATCTTCCCGGGATTTGCCGGCATCTTTGGCATAATGCTTTTGATCATCTATGCTCATGAGATCCACAAAAGCAATTCCATTTAAAACAACTTCCTTTCCCTCAATATCCTTAGGTACAAAAAAGCCATAATCTTTGAACTTCACCATTACTTCCTCTTCATTATTTAAATTCAGTTTCATCCAACAACCTTTAGATTTGCAAACATCCACGACCGTCCCAGCAAACTTGGTTTCCAAAGTATCTGTCTCAGAAAGTGTCTCAAATTTAGCTAACATTTCTTCGCTACTAACGGCACCTCCCACATCAATGGACTTACCAAATGAAGCATAATTCTTTTCTTTTAGCACCTTTTCAGATTCACCTGATGGCTTTTGTTGATTCTTACAAGCCATTAACAGTACTAATAACACAAGTAAAATGTTAAAACTTTTCATTATTAATAATATTTATGATTCATCTGCAAAACTGGCGATTTTTCCTCTAAAAAAGAAGTCATTAAAGATGATAATTGTTTAATTTTAATCCTAGAAAAAGCGATTTCAATGGATACAGAATTAAAAAATCTGATAGTGGAGAAGGCAGAAACATCTAAGATTAGTAAGGTTGATTTTGATGATCTTCCATTTGGTTCATATTTTACGGATCATATGTTTGTCTGTGATTATAAAAATGGTGTATGGGAAACACCAAAAATTATTCCCTATCAGCCATTGCAAATGGAACCTTCTTCCAGGGTATTTCATTATGGTCAGGCTGTTTTTGAAGGGATGAAGGCCTATAGGGATGACCAGGGTGGTGTGTGGCTATTTAGACCTGACGAGAACTATAGACGCATAAATAAGTCCAGCGTCCGACTTGCAATGCCAGAATTTCCTGAAGAGTATTTTTTTGAAGGTCTCAAGAAGCTTTTACAGTTAGATGAGAAGTGGATTAAACCTGGCGTAGGTAATTCTTTGTATATCCGTCCTTTTGTTATTGCAACCCAAGCTGGAATAATAGCTTCTCCCTCTGAGGAGTTTAAATTTATTATTATTTGCTCTCCTGCCCAATCCTACTATGGAGGTGAGGTGAGAGTAAAGATTGCTGAAAAATTTAGCAGGGCAGCAGATGGTGGATTTGGTTTTACCAAAGCCGCCGGAAATTATGCAGGTCAGTTTTATCCCACCAACCTGGCAAAAGAAGAAGGGTTTCAACAAGTGGTTTGGACAGATGCGAATACACATGAGTACATTGAAGAAGCCGGGACCATGAATATCTTCATTCGATTGGATAACAAATTAATTACTTGCCCTACCGGGGATCGAATATTGGATGGTGTAACCAGAAAAAGCATCATTGAATTGGCAAAAGACATGGGAATTGAAGTTGAAATAAGGCCAATAAAAGTATCTGAACTGGTTAATGGAATAAAGAATAATTCTTTAAAAGAAATGTTTGGAAGTGGAACCGCTGCTGTAATTAATCCAATTTTGGGCTTTGGTTATAAAGGAGAACGCTTTGAATTACCTAAAATTGAAAGCTCCTATGCAACAATCCTGAAGCAAAAATTAATGGAAATACAATACAATAAGACTGAAGATAAATTTGGTTGGAGGTATAGGGTTCAGTAGTCCGATAAAAAAAATAACAAAAAACAGGTGCTAAATACCAGTCCCTGTTTATTTATCCAGAATAGCCTGAATATTTGGCTTAAAATATTCCGGCCCCTTTAATACTTTCCCATCTTCCCTGTATATGGGTTTGCCATCTTTTCCTAATTTGCTCATATTGCTTCGTTGAATTTCTTCAAAGACCTCCTCTATTTTATGTTGCATGCCGTGTTCAAGAATTGTCCCGCACAGAATATAAAGCATATCGCCTAAAGCATCAGCTACCTCTGCCAAATCATTATTTTGTGCAGCCTCAAAATACTCTTTATTCTCCTCGTCCATAAGGTTAAATCGAAGCTTATTCTTTGCTTCACCAAGATCTGCCTTCATAGAGTGAGACACCCCGAGGCCAAAAGATCTATGAAAAATTTCTACAGAAGCAATTTTATTTTTCATGATATTTTTGTTTTAGTTTTGCGTAAAAATAATAAATATGTTTAGCACAGGACAAGTACTATTTGCCGTAGTTTTTATATTGTTATTCACATTGATTCTGATATTTTCTTATCGAAAAGACAAGAAACTTCATGCTAAAAATTACAGTGGGGTAAAATGGGTGGGGATTGTATTTGTCATATTCATAATATTCTTATTTGCGATTAAGTATATTCTCAAAAATTGACATTATTACTACCAACACTACAAAAATTTGGTAATTCACAACAAACTTGGTATTTCATTCGTATAATACAAGAAAATAAGTAATTTTGCGTTAACCAATTATATCACAATTCTAAAATGACCACTTTTTTAACCATTTTTATTGTTCTAGTCTTATTTAACGCTGCGCTTTTGTTTTTTAGTGTAGCGAACGCGCGACAGAAAGTAAGCAAGTTAAGGAAAAGTATTTCAGAGCAATCATTAACAAAAATTTATCCTCTGGATTTAGATTCGACCAAGTATAAAAAAGCAATTTAGTTTTTTACCTTTAGGGTATGAAACAATTTTTACTTGTTTTTATTGGCGGAGGGTTTGGTAGCTTTCTTCGTTTTGTTATTGGTAAAACTTTCAACGATTATTTTCATAATTTTTTCCTCGGTACATTTATAGTTAATATAATTGGCTGCCTTATAATTGGTTTTATTCTGGGTGCATCAATGAAAGGCAATCTGCTTTCAAAAGATCAAATCCTGATCCTATCTACAGGGTTTTGCGGAGGATTTACTACTTTTTCTGCATTTACATTGGAAAACCATGGATTGCTACAATCCGGTCAATTACTGCATTTTTCTTTTTATACCTTAAGCAGCATTGCAGTTGGTGTTCTTGCAGTGGTAATGGGCCTTTGGCTTTCCAGGTTAATATGAATATTCTGCAATAACACACTACTTTATCTTTATTAGTTAGTTTAAATTGATTTAATCCTTCCATACAAAATGGACCGGTTTAACACTTTCCTACAATTTTAGTTAATACTCCCTCACAAAATCATCATATCTATAATATTTTTCCTTTTTAATATCATACCCCTAATATTAGGGGGGTCTAATTAGTATAATTATAAAAATATACTTACCACCCCTATTTTTTTTAGGGTGTTAAATTATTTAACATATATTTGCGCCGATCAACAATAAAATTTACAAATGAAAAAAGTTGAAGCAATTATTAGAAAATCCAAATTTGATGACGTGAAAAACGCACTTCATGAAATTGAGGTAAATTTCTTTAGTTACTGGGATGTAACTGGAGTAGGAAATGAAAAACAAGGTCATGTCTATCGTGGTATTTCGTACAGTACTACAGACATCCAAAGGAGGTATCTAGAAATAGTCGTATCTGACGAATTTCTGGAAAGAACTGTGAACACAGTATTGGAAGCCGCCTATACGGGTAATGTGGGCGACGGTAAGATCTTTGTATCCGATGTCCTGCAGGCCTATAGAATACGAACCAAAGAAAACGGCCAGGCCGGAATCAACTAAAAAGTCACTAACTAATACTTAAAAGAAATGGAAGCAGGATTATTTACAGCTAATAATGTTTGGATGATGGTATGTACCGCCCTTGTATTTTTTATGCATACAGGGTTCGCCTTTTTAGAAATTGGCCTCACCAGACAAAAAAACACGATCAATATTCTCTTTAAAAATATCTTTATAATCACAGTAGGACTACTATTGTATTATATAGGTGGTTTTAATTTAATGTATCCGGGATTTGGAGAAGGTTCTATGGGTATTTTCGAATTTGCAGGTTTTGGCATTGACGCCCCGGATAATGGGATGACTGCCGAATATGCCGATGGAGGTTATACCTGGTGGACAGATTTTCTGTTCCAGGGAATGTTTGCAGCCACGGCAGCTACTATTGTTTCAGGAGCTGTTGCAGAGCGTATTAAGATAGGTGCCTTTATGATTTTCACAATTATTTATGTGGGTCTTATATATCCCATAGCAGGTTCCTGGCAATGGGGTGGAGGATTCCTTTCAACATTAGGAGGAGATGAAGGAGGTTTTTATGATTTTGCAGGTTCAACCCTGGTACATTCCGTTGGAGGATGGGGCGCTTTAATAGCCATTTACCTTTTGGGAGCCAGAATAGGCAAATTTGGTAAGGACGGGAAACCAAATGCTATCCCGGGCCATAGCATTCCAATGGCAACAGCGGGGGTTTTAATCCTATGGTTAGGCTGGTTTGGTTTTAATGGTGGTTCTGTTTTATCTGCAGACCCGGCTACTACATCACTTGTTCTTGTAACAACCTGTTTGGCAGCTGCCGCAGGCGGTGTTGGGGCGGCAATATTGTCTACCCTAATGTACAAGAATTTGGACCTTACCATGTTCCTGAACGGAATTTTAGGTGGCCTGGTAGGTATTACAGCAGGAGCGGATCTAATGTCGCCTACCGAAGCTGTAATTATAGGTTTTATTGCCGGTTTGATAATTGTACTTGGCGTAGCATTAATTGATAGAATTCGATTAGATGATCCTGTTGGAGCAGTAACCGTCCACCTTATATGTGGAATCTGGGGAACACTTGCAGTTGGATTATTTGGAGATCTTGCCGGAGGCCAACAGTTAATCTATCAGTTGACCGGAGTTGCCGCAGTGGGAGCATTTTGCTGTATCTCGGCCTTCATAATCATTTTTGCACTTAAGAAAACCATAGGAATTAGAGTTCCAAAAGAAGAAGAAATAGATGGGTTGGACTTGGCCGAACACGGAATGGACGCCTACGCCGATTTTAGAATGAGTGAACAATAATAACATATGAGAAGATTAACGGAGCGTTTGGCAGAACGCTCCGTTATAAAACATTTTCAATTAAATCAATTTAAATATCATTTAACGTCTTCCTTATCAGGAAACTAAAAACATTGAATTATGAAAACATTTACAAATACAAGTTACATAAAAAATCTCTTACTTTTGGCATTGCTATTGCTGGGAACAGCAGCTTTTGCTCAGGAAGAAGGGGAAGAAGAGAGCGAAAAGAAATTTTCTTTTAGCGGATCTGCCGATGGCTACTTCAGAGCAAATTTTGATGGACTTAACAAAGTAATACCAGATGATGCTGGTGGATCTTTTGGACCAACCGCACCAGGAACTTCATTTGCGAACAGACCTGGTTTTGCATTGGGTATGGTTAACTTAATTGGAGCTTATGAAGGTGAAAAAGTTGGCGTTGTTGTCGATTTAGTTTTTGGTCCAAGAGGTGAAGAAGCTGTTTTTGGATCCCCTTTTGGTTCATCAAATATTATAAACCAATTATATGTTTACTGGAACGTTAGTGAGAGTATCACCTTGACCTTTGGTAATTTTAACACTTTTCTGGGCTATGAAGTAATCTCACCCACTGGTAATTTTAACTACAGTACTTCATATATGTTTTCATACGGGCCGTTTTCTCATGCCGGCATAAAAGCTGATTTTGACCTTGGGAACGATTGGTCTGCTATGTTAGCCATTATGAATCCAACGGATTTTACAGATATTAACCCATTTAGTGAATATTCCTTTGGTGCCCAGTTAGGGTATTCTGGCCAATTTTTAAATTTCATTTATGGAAAACAAGGGTTTAATGAAACCCTGGTTGCTGGGGTTCCCACTGACACTGACATTAAAGGTCTTTTCCAAATTGACTATACCGGTGGTTTTGATATAGGTGAATCCTTTTTTCTGGGAATAAATGCTACTTATCAGGATACAGATGGTGTTGGCTTTTATGGTGCGGCTTTATACCCTCAGTATACCACTTCAGATACATTTACAATTGGGTTGAGAGGTGAATATTTCAAAGAAAGTGGTGATTTTGGTGCAATAGGAACCGGACTTGAAGATTCCAGTGTATTTGCAGTAACACTTACAGGGAACGTAACGGTTGGTGAATACCTGACATTTATTCCTGAAATCAGATTAGACAATGCATCAGATGATGCTTTCATAAATAATAATTTAGAAGCATCAAAAAGCCTTTCCTCTTTCTTACTGGCTGCTGTATTTGCGTTCTAGATAAAAAATTTAGTTTAGTTTTGTTTAGTTATATAAATGCCGGCCCTGATGTATTACCCTCAGGGCCAATTTATTTTACTGGATTTTAAAACTTTTCACACCTGCAGTAATTTTAGTGTTCAGGAAATTTCTTTTTGGGACTATAGGACAAGAATACTTTTTATTATAAACGCAATAAGGATTGTAAGCCCTATTAAAATCAATTACAATTGAATTTCCTTCAGGGATTTCCAAATCAAGATACCGGCCTCCGGTATAGGTCTCTTCACCGTTTGTATTATCCAAAAAAGGAAGAAAGAGGTATTCTTCATATCCTTCTGCATCTTTCAATTCAAGGTTTTGATATACTTCAAGACTATGTTTATCTCCGTTTAAAACGAAATGGACTATACCGTATACCACTTCTTCGGAAAGGCGTTCAGTTGTAGTAGGCATCATAAAAGGAATTGCATTTGCTGTCCGCTCCAGAGTAGCTATTATCCTAAATGAAGTATCGGGCTTAAAGAAATCCAAACCCTTAAAATCTTTACGATATCTGTCGGGTAAGGGAGAAGTCTCAGGGTTTTGGAATTCTTCATTGAGCTTTTTTTGAAATAATAAAATCTCATTAACAAGCTCTGAATTATCCGCTTTTATGTCCGGGATTTTTGTGTCGTGATATTTGCGTTTATCTGCACAACCCAAAGTGAAAACAATTAAACATATGAGCCCAAATAAGATGTTTTTTTTCATAGCCGCGTATTTCGTTCAAAAATACAACATCTCTTTTTTTTTACATACTTTTACTTTTCAAGAAAAACCATGAATAAATTGTTGATTGTAAGTACTACAAAAGCACTGTGTTCCCCAGGTCACTGACTCTGATATGATTGGAACCAATACCATTTTATAAGTTATTGCCTGGCGAGTATGTCGGGCTTTTTTGTGATTCAGATGGAATGAAATCAATTTATAATAATTACATAAATTCATTTAAGGGATTATCCCAAGAGGTTTGGTGGCTCTCTTTAATTACCCTCATAAACAGGGCGGGGACTATGGTAATCCCTTTTTTGTCGCTCTATCTTACCCAAGACCTTGGGTTCACATTGGAAAATGTTGGAATTATCATGAGTTGTTTTGGATTAGGATCACTCGTAGGTGCCTGGCTGGGAGGAAAATTAACAGATCGCTTTGGTCCATATCAGGTTATGTTAGTGAGTCTTATTTTGACCGGGATTCTTTTTATTATGCTTCAATTTCTTGATTCTTTTTGGTCAGTTTGTGGAGGTGTCTTCTTGTTAATGATTATCGCTGATGCATTCAGACCAGCCACATTTGTTGCCCTTAACTCATATAGTAAGCCTGAAAATAAAACCAGATCGGTAACACTTATCCGACTTGCCATAAATCTTGGCTTTTCTGCCGGCCCTGCTATAGGTGGACTAATAATAGCAACTATGGGTTACGGTGGGTTATTTTGGGTAGATGGCCTTACCTGCATTGCAGCCGGTGTATTACTACTAGTTGTCTTAAACCCTAAAAAAGTAAAAGTACAGGAAAGCATTCAAAATGATATGCCTCTATCTGCATATAAAGATGTACCGTATTGGATATTTATTATATCGATGGTTCTGTTCGCATTCGTATTTGTGCAGTACTTTTCCACAATTCCAATATACTATAAGGATGTACGCGGGTTAACTGAAACGCAAATAGGTTTGCTTTTAGCGATGAATGGCTTTTTAATCGTAGTCTTTGAAATGCCGCTTATTAAATTTTTGGAAACAAGGTCTTTATCGAAAATAGCTCATGTAATGATTGGTTTGTTGCTGGTTACCTTAAGCCTGTTAATCTTTAATTTTGGCACATGGGTTGGTATTCTTGTTATCGGAATGCTGCTAATGACCCTGGGGGAAATGATCGCGTTTCCATTTTCATATGCATTTGCCATGGACAGAGCCCGGAGAGGCAGACCGGGTGAGTACATGGCACTTTATAGCATTTCTTTTTCAATCGCTCATATTTTTGCGCATAATTCGGGAATGAATTCCATAGCAAAGCTTGGCTATGAAACCACATGGTATTTGGCAGCCTTTATAGGCTTACTTGGTATTTTACTACTTTTATGGTTAAAGAAAGTCCTAATCAAAAGTATCCGTAATTAAATCTATGAAATATTTCATCATCCTATTAATATTTGTTGGTTTCACTTCCGGATGCAAGGAAAAAAAGAATCACTTGGAAGCTTTGGAAACTAAGCAGAAAAAAGCTGCCAGAATTAATCCTGGTAATTATAATGTTGCTTTCCTAATTATGGAAGGCACATATAATACAGAATTTACAGCTCCATTTGATATTTTTCAACATACAATATATCGTGAAGGTATAAAAGCCATGAATACCTTTACTGTAGCTAATACTTTAAAACCGGTTACTACTTTTGAGGGTCTGCGAATATTACCCGATTTTAATTACTTAAAGGACTCCCTTCCACGCATTGACATACTCGTAATTCCCAGTGCAGAACACCATTTGGATACAGATCTAAATGATACTGCTATGCTGAATTTTGTAAAAAGGGTAGACAAGAACGCGTTATTTATGACCTCACACTGCGATGGTGCTTTTGTTCTTGCAAAAGCAGGGCTGCTTAACAAAGTTGCCTCCACCACTTTCCCAAGTGATATTGAAAAGTACAGAAAGTTGTTTCCCCATCTGAATGTAAAGGACAGTGTATTATTTGTACATGATGGAAAATATATTACCTCTGCAGGCGGAGCTAAAAGCTTCGAGGCCTCTTTATATCTTTGTGAATACCTTTATGGGAAAGAAGTAACTAAGTCGCTTGCCAAAGGATTAGTTATTGATTGGGACCTTGATTTAATTCAAAAAATTATTCCTCAATAATGGCGTCGTATCGAGATTCCTTTAAGTACTTATTCACTATGGCATTAAATTCAGGCATGATTCTCAATAGTGCCGTATGCTCGAGTGAATAAAGGTGGGCCTTATCCTTATATCCATTTTTCAACAATTCTTCCAGGTAAAATAATGCCGTACCAAAGTCTTCGTATTTGGAACTATCAGATATAATTTTTAAGTAATAAGAATACGCCTTGGGCTCTGTAATAGTTTTCAACATCCAAAGAAAACTCAATGCCTCGTCATTAACCACCGGATATTCCAATTCAATATCTATGTTATCTTCTATAAGTGCATTGAGATAATCTAATAGTCTTTTACCCATTTGTCTTTCGAAAGGATCCGACTTTTTATCATATTTTTTTAGTTCTTCCATCTGATAATTCCACCATCCTAAATTATTGTAATTAAGAGTGGAAACATCTTCATCTAGATTATAATTATAATCTTCAATAATAAATGATTCCCTAAGAAGGACATTATTCAAATTTCGTTTTTGAGCTCTGTATGTATTTGTTTTTTTAAGGATTTTAATTTCCTCCCTCAATGAATCAATTTCCAGATGTGG
>Ga0316201_10002160_pt1 | contig 13866 bp, 11 predicted proteins | sample CS6wburrow_MG_FD_204516 | JGI IMG/M metagenome (GOLD analysis project Ga0316201, IMG submission 204516) | Coastal sediment microbial communities from Delaware Bay, Delaware, United States - CS-6 worm burrow | ecosystem: Environmental > Aquatic > Marine > Coastal > Sediment | place: USA... | reverse complement strand
ACATCCATTCCACGCATGCGCAACTCCTCGGCAACCGCGAGAGCGGGAAAAACATGTCCACCTGTGCCACCAGCCATAACCATTACTCTTGGACCCATGTCACCCTCCGTTCTCGGCCGGGTAACTGGTATTGTTTTCATAATCGATGCGCACCAACATGGCCACTATGGTGCAGGCGACTATGATGCTGTTGCCGCCGTAGCTCATCAGAGGCAGGGTCAATCCCTTGGTGGGCAACAGGCCCACATTGACACCTATGTTGATGAACGCCTGCATACCCAGCCAAAGCCCCAATCCCTGCGCAACGAAGGAAGCAAACCGATAGCCACTGCGCTCGGCCCTGGCCGCCATGGAAAAAGCTCTAACAACAATAAATGCGAACAGAAAAATAACCACCAGGGTACCGGCAAGCCCCAGCTCTTCGCCGATTACCGCCATTAAAAAATCGGTATGCGCTTCGGGCAGATAAAACTGTTTCTGGATACCGCTGCCGAGACCGACACCAAGCCATTCGCCACGACCGAAAGCGATCAGCGCCTGTGCCAGCTGATAACCACCGCCTTCGACATCCGCCCAGGGATCCAGGAAAGTCGTTACCCGCTGCAACCGATAGGAGGAGAAAAGAACCAGGCCCACCATGGCCGAACCCGCCAGGCTTACCAATATTCCAAACTGCCACAGTGGAACACCGCCGAGAAAAAGCATGCCCATTGCAGTTACCAGCAGTACCGCGGTAGTGCCGAAATCGGGCTGTAGCATGATCAGCCCGGAGGCAAGCAACAGCAGCATCATGGGTTTCAAAAATCCCCAGACGCTGGAGGCCACTTCCTGTTGCCGCCGTACCAGATATCCGGCCAGATACACCACCAGAAACAACTTCATGAACTCAGAGCTCTGTAAGTTGAACGAACCGATAGGAATCCAGCGGGTAGCACCATTCGCTTCCCGTCCCAGACCGGGAATGAGTACGAGCAGTAAAAGCGCCAGCCCCAGGAGAAACAGAATGGCACCGGATTTCTGCCAATACTTAACCGGTATGAAAAAAACGACCACCGCGCTGATCAGGCCGAGCAGCAACGCGATCAAGTGGCGATTCAAATAGAAGAATGGCGCATCTCCAATTCTATGCAGCGTTGCCGAAGCCACCATCACCAGGCCCAGACCGAGCAACGCGATGGCGGCGAATATCACCCAGTAGTCGAGGGCCGGCAACAGCGACTGAACGCCGCCTGATGTGGCCTGGTTGCGCCGTTGGCCGGTCACGTTTCCAGCCTCCGCACATAATCGATGAACAGTTCACCACGCTGCTCATAGTTGCGAAACATGTCGAAACTGGCACAGGCCGGCGACAACAGTACGCTGTCACCCGGAAGCGCTCTCTCACCGGCCAGAGTCACCGCGCTGGCCAGATCCTGAGCCTGGAGCACCGGTACTCCCGGGTCCAGCGCCTGCTCGATGATGTGAGCATCGCGTCCGAACAGAATCACGCAACGGGTTGTCTGAGTGACCACAGGGGCCAGAACAGAAAAATCTGCGCCTTTACCCTCCCCGCCGGCTATCAGCACAATGCGGGATTCGTCTTGTGCTGAATACAAGCCCTGAAGTGCGGCTATACAAGCGCCTGGATTGGTGCCTTTGGAATCGTTGTACCAGCGCACACCCCTGCGTTCTCTGACGAACTGGGTACGATGAGGCATACCTCGATAGCGCCGTAGCGAGCCGATCATCTTCTCCAGAGAGAAATTGAGTGCCGTTCCCAACGCCAATGCCGCCAAAGCATTGGCCTGATTGTGACGCCCCTGTATCAGCAGCTCGGAAACCGGCAGCAACAGTCTGTCGCCCACCGCCAGCCAGCTATGGCCTTGATGGGTGCGCAGGCCAAATTCATCTCTTTTCGGTTCGGCGAGTGAAAAAAACAGCGCACTCTCACACTCCCCTTGCATTGCCATCACACCGGCATCATCTCGGTTGAACACGCCAATATCTGCGCCCACATAGACCTTGCGCTTGGCATCGACGTACGACTGATAATCTGCATAACGGTCGAGATGATCGGGTACCAGATTGAGCACCGTTGCTGCTGCGGGTTTCAGCGAATGTGTGGTCTCCAGTTGGAAACTGGAGAGCTCCAGAATATAGAGCTCCACATTCTCAGCCAGCAGATCCAGCGCCGGTTGACCGAGGTTGCCGCCAACCTTTATCTGCAGATTCTGATCTGCAGCCATCTCGCCGAGCAAGCTGGTCACTGTACTCTTGCCGTTGGATCCGGTTATCACTACGTAGGGGGCATTTGCCACCTGGCAGAAAAGCTCGATATCGCCCAGCACCGCAACCCCCTGGGCCATCGCCTGCTGTATTAAAGGCTCATTCAATGAAACACCTGGTGAGACAATCAGCCGCTCTGCGGCGCCGAACGCATCGGCGTTGAATCCACCGAGAAAAAGTGCTGCGTCGGGCAACTCTTCGCGCAGCTTTTCCAGCGCCGGCGGATGTTCGCGGCTGTCGGTCACAGCCAGAGGCACGCCACGCGAGGAGAGATACCGGGCGCAGGAGAGTCCGGTCTCGCCAAGACCGACTATCATCGTCTTGCGCCGTCTCTCAGTTATATTCGCCGCCGACTTTTTCATATAAGGAGTTCCGCCCGTCTCATCTGATTTTCAAACTGGCAAGCCCGATCAGCACCAGAATGACGGTTACGATCCAAAAACGTACGATGACTCTCGGTTCCGGCCACCCTTTCAGCTCGAAATGGTGGTGTAACGGAGCCATGCGGAAAATGCGCCTGCCGGTGAGTTTGAATGAAACCACCTGCAGAATCACCGAGACTGTCTCCATCACGAAAACACCGCCCATAATCAACAGCACCAGTTCCTGGCGGACAATAACCGCCACCACGCCCAGCGCGGCGCCGAGTGCCAACGCCCCCACATCGCCCATGAAAACTTGCGCGGGATAAGCGTTGAACCAGAGAAACCCAAGACCGGCACCGGACAGCGCACCACAGAAAACGGCCAACTCGCCCACCCCCTTGATCTGGGGTATCAGCAGGTAATTTGCGATCTGGGCATGCCCGGATGCATAGGCGAATACAGCCAGTGCGCCTGCAACCAACACGGTTGGCATAATGGCCAGTCCGTCCAGGCCGTCGGTAAGATTTACCGCATTGCTGGAACCGACGATAACGAAATAGGCCAACACCATGAACCACGGACCCATATCGATCACTACACTCTTCACGAACGGAATGATCAGCTGGGTTTCACTGACGGAGCTCGCAGTGCTGTACAAAAAGATCGCCGCACCAGCCCCTGCCACCGACTGCCAGAGGTATTTATAGCGGCTGGCAAGCCCCTTGGGGTCGTTTAGCACCAACTTTCGATAGTCGTCGACGAAGCCGATTACGCCAAACGTAAGGGTGACGATTATCACCACCCATACATAGCGGCTTCCGAGGTCCGCCCACAGCAACGAACTCACCGTCACCGCAACCAGCAGCAGCGCGCCCCCCATGGTCGGGGTGCCGGCCTTGGAGAGATGGGTCTGCGGACCATCATCGCGCACTGTCTGTCCAATCTGATGAAAAGTCAGTCTCCGAATCATTAGCGGACCGACCAGAAAGGAGATGACGAGAGCAGTCAGTACGCCAAAAATCGTGCGCAGGGTCAGGTATTGAATGACATTGAAGCCGGTATGGAACTGCGACAGATAGTCGGCAAGATAGAGCAGCATGTCAGACTCTCCTCTCTGCAGCCAGCGCCAACACCACCCGCTCCATCGCGGCGACGCGTGATCCCTTCACCAAAACCCTGTCGCCTGGCTGCAGCTCTTTGTTGAGCCGGTCAATCATCTGCCGCACAGTTGTAAAATGCTGACCCCGCTGTCCAAGCAGAGTAACGGCGGGACCTGCCTGTTCCAGCGCGAACACCCTGTCGATACCCGAGTTTTTGGCATACTCCCCCATCTCCTGATAGAAGGAGGCTGCGCCTGCACCCATCTCCGCCAGCTCACCGAGGACCAGATAGCGCCGGCCCGGCGCAGAGGAGAGAATGTCTATCGCCGCTTTTACCGAATCCGGGTTTGCGTTGTAAGCATCATTGATCAGGCCGACCCCATTTCGGCCCGGCAGCGGCTGTAAACGTCCGGGAATGGGCTCGAGCGACGCCAACCCGGCTTGAATCTCTTCCCACCCCGCGCCGACCGCCCGGGCTGCAGCAATCGCTGCGAGCGCGTTTAAACGGTTGTGATTTCCCGCGAGTTTGAGCTGGATCTCGACACTGCCGTCGCGTGTAGAGACCGGGAATCGACTGATGAAACCAGACTCGCTCCACTGCAGCGCCAGCGCATCCACCGGGCTGGAGACATCAGCGGGATTTTTCACACCGAAGGTCTTCAGACGGTGCTTACCCGGCCGTACCCTCCAGAAATCAGCCCAGGAGTCATCAGCGTTAACAATAAAACAACCGTCGGGTTTGAGTCCGTCCAGTATCTCGGACTTGGCCCTGGCGACACCCTCGATGGTTCCGAACCCTTCAAGATGAGCACGACCGGCATTGGTTATCAATGCGATATCCGGAGATGCAATTCGGCTCAGGTTGGCAATCTCACCTGGATTATTGGCGCCCATCTCCACCACCGCGAAATCGTGATCCTGGAGACGCAACAAGGTGAGTGGCAGCCCCACATCGTTATTATAATTGCCTAGGGTGGAGAGCACCTTGCCGCTACGGTTCAAAATAGCGGCTATCATCTCTTTGACCGTGGTCTTTCCATTGCTGCCGGTAACCGCTATCAGCGGCGCACCGCTCTGCTCTCGCCAGATTCTGGCCAACCGGCCGATTGCCGTGCGAGTGTCCTTCACCACCAGTCCGGAAACTCCCGCCGGCGGAGGTCGGTTCGCCAGTACCGCTGCAGCGCCGCTCTCGCTTGCTTTTTCCAGGTAGTCGTTGCCATCGAAGTGCGGACCCGCCAGGGCGACAAACAGCTCGCCCGGGGCAATGCTGCGGGTATCGGTGCTTACCGAGCTGAATTCGGTGTCGTTGCCAACCAGTTCGGCCTCCAGCAAGGCGCATAGACGGGATAATCGAAAGGCGATCATTGAATCTGCTCCGTCAGCACCTGGCGCACCTGAACCCGATCATCAAACGCCAGACGGGCTGCACCCACCAGCTGGTAGTCTTCGTGCCCCTTGCCGGCGATTAATACGACGTCTCCGGATTGCGCCTCCAGAATGGCCAGGCGAATCGCCCTGGCCCGGTCGCGCTCCACCCGCACCCGCTCCGGTACCTTCATCCCTGCAAGAATATCCGCAATGATGGCGTCACCGTTTTCGCTCCTGGGATTGTCGTCGGTAACGACGACATGATCAGCCAGCGCTTCGGCTATCGCCCCCATCTCGGGACGCTTACCAGTATCGCGGTTACCGCCGCAGCCGAACACGCAGAAGAGCCTGCCCCGGGCATGGGCCCGGCCGGCGCCCAGCACATGCTCCAATGCGTCCGGAGTATGCGCATAGTCAACTATCACCAGTGGCTGACCACCGCCGCCAAAGTGCTCCATTCTTCCCGGTACCGTTGTCAGTCCAGCCAGTCGCTCGAGCGCATCGCCAAGCGGTATCCCCTGCTGCAGCAATACGGCTACCACCGCAAGCAGATTGCTGACATTGAAACTGCCGAGAACCCGGGTGTCTATCTGACCCTCGCCCCAACTGGTAACCAGGTCAATACGCATACCCGAGTCGTTCGACTGCACCGCGCTTGCCCAAACTGATTTCCTGACACGCCTGCAGTAGCTACGGTCAGCACCCTGGCCGTATCCAACAGTCATGACATCCTCGGGTACATCACTCAGCAATGACCGACCGAACGCATCATCCAGATTAACCACCCAGGCACTTAAGCCAGGCATCTGGAACAGCCGTTTCTTAGCTTCGCCATAAGCGCTGAAACTGCCGTGATAATCCAGGTGGTCCCGACTCAGATTGGTGAAAACCGCGACATCGAATCCAAGTGCGGCGACCCTTCCCTGATGCAGCGCGTGGGACGACACCTCCATTGCGACCGCATCGGCACCGGCGCGTTTGAAATCCGCCAGAAACGACTGCAGCGCCACCGGGTCCGGTGTGGTATGCGTGCCTTGGGCAAGAGCGTCGGGGAAACCTATTCCCAGGGTACCGATGGTGCCGCAGCGTCTGGTGGGGGCCATCGCCCGGGCAATGTACTGGGTGCAGCTGGTTTTACCGTTGGTTCCGGTAATACCGATCAGCAGCATCTCCCGGCCCGGGTGCCGGTAGAACCGGCCGGCAATCTGACTCACCCTTTCCCCAAGACCGACTACCGGAAGTATCGCAACAGAATCCGGTACAGAGAGGCGGCGAACGGAATCGGCGTTCCAGTTTTCAGTCGGTTCCCAGGCGACCGCCGTGGCGCCTTTCTGCAACGCCTGAGAAAGAAAAACCAGGCCATGATGACTGCTTCCCGCACAAGCCAGAAACAGTCCGCCCTTTACCACATGCCGGCTGTCGAGCGTGAGTGAAGTCACCTCCGGGTCGTTCCCGGCGCAGACTTCGGTCAGACCATCGAGCAGCTGGCTGAGCCGCATACCGGATGGCATATGCTCTACCGGAGTCATCCCCGATCCCTTGTTGCAGCCAGCCGAAGACCGCCTTTTTCCATGTTGTCGGGGGCTATATTGAGAAGCCGCAGCGCGCCGGACATCACTTTTGCAAACACAGGTCCCGCCACCTGTCCGCCGTAATACTTCTCTCCGCGTGGATCGTCAATCATCACCACCATGACCAGGCGCGGGTCGCTGACCGGCGCCAGTCCTGCAAACACCGACAGATAGCGATCGTCCGAATAACCGCCCGATATGCTCTTTTTGACTGTCCCTGTTTTGCCCGCCACCCTGTATCCAGCGACCGCTGCCTGCTGTGCCGTGCCTTCCCGGCTGACCACCGTCTCCATCATATTGACCAGGGCGCGGGCGGTTGCACTACTGATGACATAATCCCCGTTAACAGGCTGCTTAACCCGCACCAGGGAGACAGGGCGCTTCAAGCCGCCGCTTGCAAATACGGCATAGGCCTGGGCAAGCTGCAGCGTTGTCACCGACAGGCCGTAGCCGAACGATAAAGTGGCCTGATCGATCCTGGCCCATTGACGGTAGGGAGTCAGCTGCCCCGCGGCCTCTCCGGGAAAACCAACACCGGTGGCGTCGCCAAAGCCCATTTTCGAATAGAGTCCCCAAAGCTGCTCACCCGGAAGATCCAGCGCAATCCTGCTGGCTCCCACGTTGCTGGACTTGCGAATGACAGTTGAGATATCGATTGCACCTAGATTGTGGTGATCCCGGACATGATGCTTTCCAACCTGTAGATAACCCGGCGCCGTATCGATAATGGAAGCCGAATGGTAACGACCGGACTCCAGCGCAGCGGCGACGGTAAACGGCTTCATGGTGGAACCGGGCTCGAATACATCGGTTACCGCCCGATTGCGAAACCGGCCCGGCCTGCCGCCTTTGGAGCCATTGGGGTTGTATGCAGGCTGGTTAACCATAGCCAGTACTTCGCCGGTGCGTATATCGAGCATTACCGCGGAGCCTGATTTGGCTTTGTGTCGCTTTACCGCGCTCTTCAATTCACGGTAAGCGAGGTACTGCAATCGGCGGTCGATGCTTAACGCCAGGTCCCTGCCCTCTTTTGGCGCCTGAATACTCTCTACATCTCGAACCACCCGGGAGTGGCCGTCGCGAATCACCAGTTTTCTTCCTGAGGTGCTGCGCAGCCAGTCTTCATACGCCAGCTCGGCGCCTTCCTGCCCGATATCGTCCATGTCGGTAAAACCGACCACGTGGGCGAATACTTCACCACCCGGATAATAGCGTCGATATCCCCGTTCCAATCCGACGCCTCTGATCTTTCTCTCTTTTAACAGCTCGTTTACCGCAGCCGCAGTACCCGGAGTAACCCGCCGCTTAAGATAGACAAAAGAGCGGTTGTTGCGCTTGGCCAGGATCTGACGCAGCGCATCGGTCTTGAGCCCCAGCGTCTTGGCCAGCGGCTCCAGATCGCGTCTGTCAGGAGAGAGAATCCGCGGGTTTGCCCAGACCGAATCTACCGGTGTGCTGATGGCCAGCGGCTCGCCTTCCCGGTCGGTAATCATGCCCCGGTGCGCGGGAACCTCAACCGTGCGCAGATGACGCCGCTCGCCTTCATCCTGGAGAAAATCGGTTTCGAAAATTTGCTGATCCACAGCACGCCAAACCAGCGCCGTGCAGGCGATCGCCATCAAGCCGATCAGACTCCAGCGACGGGCACGGTAGCTCGGCAACGAAATCGGCTTTCGTCCCGCTGCTTTCGATGCCCGCTTTCTGCTCTTGGAGGTACCGCTGTTTTTCAAGGTCGTATCACCATCACCTCTTCCGCAGAGGGTGTGTGCATGTTCAATTTACCCCGGGCAATCCTTTCCACACGATGCTCGGTAGCCCATGTGCTCTGCTCAAGTTGCAGCCGGCCCCACTCGACATCCAGTTCATCCTGCTGCAGGCGCAGCCTCTGCAGTTCGACAAAATATTTTCGTGAACTGTATTTGGCGTGCACTACACTGATCGACGTCAGCAGTACGGCAATACCGAGTGCCACAACCACCAGCAGTTGCTTCAGATTCATGCCAAACGCTCCGCAACCCGCAGCACCGCACTCCGGGAGCGTGCATTTCGGTTAACCTCCAGCTGCGAGGGCCGTATCGATTTGCCGACCGGCTTTAGCCGCGGATTAAGCTGTGCCTGGGTAACCGGTACGCCAGGCGGAAAATTGTCTCCGCGGGCCTGGTCACGCATAAAGCGTTTGACGATGCGATCCTCCAGTGAATGAAAGCTGATCACCGCCAACCGCCCACCGGGGGACAACACCGTCAGCGTCTGGGCCAGACACTGACGCAGATCCTCCAGTTCTCCATTCACAAAAATTCGAATTGCCTGGAAACTCCTAGTTGCCGGGTGTTTGTACTTCTCCCTGACCGGCACGGCGATTGAGATAATCTCGGCCAGACGCCCGGTTGTGGTAACCGGGGCCTCCTCGCGGGCGGCCACTATTCCCGCTGCAATTCGTTTGGAGAATCGCTCTTCGCCATACTTCTTCAATACATCTGCGATGTCTGACGCCTCAGCAGATGCCAGCCAATCGGAGGCCGTGATACCCTGGGTATTGTCCATCCGCATGTCCAGCGGGCCATCTGCAAGAAAGCTGAATCCGCGCTCCGGCAGATCGAGCTGCGGGGAAGAGACACCCAGATCCAGCAGAATACCGTCTACTCTTCCCAGCCATCCCAGCTGTTCGGCCAGCTCCTGCAGCCTGGCAAAGGAGCCCTGCTCCAGTATCAGGCGCCGCTCTCCGGGTAACTGCGTTTTGCCATGAGCTATCGCATCCGGATCCTTGTCTATCGCCAGCAATCGCCCGTTTGCATCGAGCCGCTCCAGAATCGCGTAACCATGACCGCCGCGACCAAATGTCCCATCCACATAGCGCCCGGCAGGGTTGATATCCAGGCCCGCCAGCGCTTCCTCTAAAAGCACCGGCTGATGTGCGCCAGAAGCCTCCATAATCAGATCGAGAGGTTTTCCAGCTCAGGAGAGAACTTCAGCTGCTCAAGATCAGCCTTCTCCAGCCACGAGTCCTGCTTTTCGGTCCAACGCACCTCATCCCAAAGCTCGAATCTCGCGCCCTGGCCAATCATTACCGTCTGCTTCTTCAACCCGGCGAATTCGCGCAAAGGCGTGGGTAATAACACGCGCCCCTGTCCATCCATTTCAACTTCAGTGGCGTGCCCCACCAGAAGACGCTGTAAGATTCTCGCCGACTCGTTGAAGGTCGGAAGTTTCATCAACACCTGCTCGATTTGAGTCCAGTCTGGAAGCGGATAGATCAACAGGCAGCGGTCAGGGTCGACGGTCACCACAAGTTCAGAGGCACAGCACTGCTGCAGCCGATCCCGATACCGGGTCGGAATAGCGAGACGCCCCTTAACGTCAAGGTTGACTCTGTTGATGCCGCGAAACAAGGCACTCCCCTATAACAATTCCAGATTTTTCCACTTTTCACCACTAATCCCCATAATAGGTACCAGTTTTGCCACTTGTCAAGAAATACAACTGCCTAAAACAGGGAAAGTTCCTTTAAACACAGAGGCTTACGAACACAATCAAGAATGGAGCGCTAGGCATAAAGCACGCTAAAACAGGACGCTAAATTGTGTACTTAAAGTGAATTCTTGATTAGGAGGGAATTTCGTTTCTAAAAATTATTGTGGGAGCCGGCCTATAAGCCGGGTTCTGTCTTGTATAGTCATTCATCTGGGATCCGTGTCGCCAAGGATCTCTAGCAACCTACCCGGGAACCGTGCGGACCACACGTTGCGGCCAAGGCCGGCTGTCCCCCTATTTGGTCTTGCTCTGGATGGGGTTTACCCTGCCACCGCTGTTGCCAGCGGTGCGGTGCGCTCTTACCACACCATTTCACCCTTACCCGAAAAGCATCCCGGGCGGTATATTTTCTGTGGCACTTTCCGTAGGCTCGCGCCTCCCAGGCGTTACCTGGCATCCTGTCCTGTAGAGCCCGGACTTTCCTCTACCGCACCGCTAAATTGAGCGACGCGGCAGCGACTATCCAGCCAACTCCCGACCCCTAAGATAGGACTTATTGGTGAACGAAACAAGTCAATGGTGAAAACAACCTGCTTGTGCCATAAAAAAAATATGGATATCATTCAAAATTTTCGTACGCGAATAAAACCCCCAGAAAATCAACAGGTGGCCCCGGCAAACCAACGAGCAGGGCTGCCTTTTGTTTTTTAAGGAGCCCAATCATGTCTGGCACTTTGATGGCCACATACAAACGGTTACCGGTAAGCTTTCAACGTGGTGAAGGCGCATGGCTCTGGGATACAGATGGCAAACGCTATCTGGATGCACTTTCCGGGATTGCCGTTTGTGGACTGGGTCACGCACATCCAGCGATTAAAGACGCACTCTGCCAACAGGCAGGCAAGGTGCTGCATACCTCGAACCTCTACGGCATTCCGCTGCAGGAACAGCTGGGAGCAGAGCTGACTCGGATTTCGGGCATGGAGCGCGTGTTCTTCTGCAACTCCGGTGCCGAGGCCAACGAGGCCGCCATCAAATTGGCAAGACTGCACGGACACAGAAACGGTGTTACTAACCCCGCCATCCTGGTTATGGAGCAGAGCTTCCACGGCCGTACCCTGGCCACCTTGTCCGCGACCGGAAGCCGTAAGGCCCAGGCCGGCTTTGAACCGCTGGTGCAAGGCTTCCTTCGTGTTCCGTTCGGCGACATCGAAAGATTGCAATCGGTGGCAGCAAACAGCTCCAACGTGGTGGCTGTACTGGTGGAGCCGATACAGGGAGAAGGGGGCATCAATATTCCGCCGGAAGAGTACCTGAACAACTTACGTGATCTGTGCAATCAGCAGGGCTGGCTGTTGATACTTGATGAGATTCAGACCGGTATTGGACGAAGCGGCCGAATGTTCTCCTGCCAGCATAATGGTATCCTGCCGGATATCATGACGCTCGCAAAAGGGCTGGCCAACGGTGTTCCAATCGGTGCCTGCCTGGCACGTGGAGAGGCCGCCGAGGCTTTTGCGCCCGGCCATCATGGTTCCACTTTTGGCGGCAACCCGCTCGCCTGTGCGGCTGCGCTGACCGTTATCAGGACCATTGAAAACGATGGACTGGCAGCGCGCGCCGAAAAACTGGGCGCCAGAATTCTAGCCAATCTGGCTGACGAACTCGAGGGCGTCCTCGGTATCGAGGAGATTCGCGGTCAGGGTCTTTTGATCGGAATCGAGCTGGACCGGCCGTGCGGCGAATTGGTCAACATGGCGCTGGAAAAGGGCCTTTTGATCAATGTAACCGCGGAACGCGTGGTCAGACTTCTGCCCCCACTGACAATGAGTGACTCCGAGGCAGACGACCTGATCAGCCGAGTCTCAGGACTGCTGAAAATATTTCTGAACCATGAGTGACACCAGGCTTTGGAACCCAAAGCCGGAGAACGATAAAATGAAGCACAGTAAAAAGCCCAGGCATTTCCTCTCCCTGCTCGATCTTTCGCCCAAAGAGTTCAGAGCGCTAATTGCGCGAGCCTGCGAACTGAAGGTCAAACTGCGCGCCGGCAAGCCCCACTCTACGCTGCAGGACCGCACCCTGGCGATGATCTTCGAAAAATCATCCACTCGCACTAGAGTTTCTTTTGAAGCGGGTATGACCCAACTCGGAGGACATGCGCTGTTTCTCTCCCCACGTGACACCCAGCTGGGTCGCGGTGAGCCAATCGAAGACAGTGCCCGTGTGCTGTCGCGCATGGTCGACTGCATCATGATCCGCACTTTCGAGCATGAAAAGCTGGAACGCTTTGCATCCCATTCGCAGGTGCCGGTAATCAACGCGCTGACCGACTCGCTGCACCCATGCCAGTTGCTGGCTGATATGCAGACTTTCTTCGAGCAGCGGGGTGACATTGCGGGCAAACAAGTTGCCTGGATCGGCGATGGTAACAATATGTGCCACTCCTATATCAACGCGGCCCGGCTGTTGGGTTTCAGTTTGAACATCGCCTGTCCCCAGGGGTACGAGCCGGAGGAGTCGATATTACAGCCGGCTGCGGACCATTGCCGAATAGTCTCCGATCCGGCGGCCGCCACTGCAGGAGCCGATTTGGTGGTAACCGACGTCTGGGCCAGCATGGGACAGGAGCAAGAACAGCTGAAGCGGGTCAAAGCTTTTGAAGACTACCAGGTGAACGAGCAATTGATGGGATTGGCGAATGCCGATGCATTGTTCATGCACTGCCTGCCGGCTCATCGCGGCGAAGAGGTCAGTGCAGCTGTCATTGACGGAGCCCAAAGTGTGGTATGGGAAGAGGCGGAGAACCGCCTGCACGCACAAAAGGCCCTGCTTGAACTGCTGCTCCTCCGATCAAATTGAAAGCCTGGGGAGCATCTGAATAAGTCTGGATGAATTGAACTGTGCCCAGGATCGGCAAGATCACAGCCAAAAGCGCAGGCCTTTGGCAACGCGCTCAACGAAGATATTGTCGATCCTGAGCACCGGGCAATCGTTTATGGCTTAATCAGAGACTCCCTGATACCCCCCCAAGATTCTTCTTATGCCCGCATCAGAATATCAATGCTTTGATCGCAGCAAACGAATAGGGGTATAAAACCATAACTCTTGCATCTATTTCGTGAAAGCGTCAGGATAAAGTCAAGCGGAACAAATACCGTAATTTAAGGGGGCCCGTTGATTCATCGAACGGGATATCTGGGCATCGGTCCGTAATATAGACCGCATCAATCGTAGTACTCAAAGCATGAACCCTAAAGATCTGGATCCAGTTCGGGAGCATATCGCCTCCTATGTCATCGGACAGCAGCGGCTCATCGACAGCATGCTGGTCTGCCTCCTTAGTAATGGACACCTGTTGGTCGAAGGAATGCCCGGGCTGGCCAAGACTACCGCCGTCAAGGCGCTGTCCGAAGCCATTGAGGGAGACTACCACCGGGTTCAGTTCACACCGGACCTGCTTCCGTCAGATCTGATCGGAACCGACATCTATCGTCACGAGAAAGGTGAGTTCGAGTTCCGCCAGGGTCCGCTGTTCCACAATATCCTGCTTGCTGACGAAGTGAACCGGGCACCCGCCAAGGTGCAGTCTGCCCTGCTGGAAGCGATGGGGGAGTATCAGATCACCGTAGGTCAGCGAACCTACCCGCTGCCGGAACTCTTTATGGTATTGGCAACCCAAAATCCTATCGAACAAGAGGGGACATATCACCTGCCCGAAGCACA
>Ga0316201_10002159_pt1 | contig 13868 bp, 12 predicted proteins | sample CS6wburrow_MG_FD_204516 | JGI IMG/M metagenome (GOLD analysis project Ga0316201, IMG submission 204516) | Coastal sediment microbial communities from Delaware Bay, Delaware, United States - CS-6 worm burrow | ecosystem: Environmental > Aquatic > Marine > Coastal > Sediment | place: USA... | reverse complement strand
TCTATGACTGCATTGAAATTGGTAGGCCAATTACGAAAGCAAGGTATTGCCGCCGAGGTATATCCCAGCAATGCTAAAATGCAAAAACAAATGAAATATGCCAATAATCGCAATGTACCTTATGTGATCTTAATTGGTGAAAAGGAAATGACCAATAATTCATTTGTCGTTAAGAATATGGCCAGTGGAGAGCAGAACACCTTTAGTTTGGGAAATCTTGGTGAATTCCTAAAAACCCTATAATTTTTTCTTAATCGCTTTGATTATCGATTTATAATATTCCACTTCATGTGGAACATACTTTGCAGGATTCGCCATTCCCCAGGTTTCCTCTGAAAATTGAATCAGTGATATTAACTTTAAGCCCTCGACTTCGCTTTCTTGTTTTTTAAGATTGGATAATGGCGTTTTCAGTTCACATAAATAGGTGTGGTGAAATTCACAGTCTATCAAATTATCATGATGTTTTTGTACGGATTTGAAAACCCCTATTTTTTGTAATTCATTTGTTGTGATTTCCAGGCCTATTTCCTCTGAAACTTCCCGAATAGCGGAGGATTCAAAATCTTCGCCAGCTCCTATGTGTCCAGCAACCGAAACATCCCAAAGAAGGGGATGGGTATCTTTCTCCTTTCCCCTTTGCTGTATAAGCAGTTGTCCATTTTGGGTATAAAACCAGACATGTACAGTTGGGTGAAACAGTCCATGTTTATGAGCTTTTGATTTCATGGCAGTTTGGCCTGTGAAGTTGCCTTCAGAATCTAAAATATCTACCAATTCATCCATGTTTAATAACAAATACTTGTCATTCCTGCATAGGCAGGAATCCATTTATGTTAAAAGAAGCTTTATCACAATTAATCAAAATAGCTGAACGTCTCTCCTTCTTTAATATTCAACACTGTTTCGTAAATCAGTCGTATAACATTCTCAACGTCATCCTGATGAACAGTTTCCACAGTAGTATGCATATAACGTAAAGGCAATGAAATTAGCGCGGAAGCAACACCTCCATTGCTATAGGCAAAAGCATCAGTATCTGTGCCCGTTGCCCTTGAAGCAGCCATTCGCTGGAATGGGATTTTCTTGGCTTCTGCTGTTTCGATGATGCGTTCCCTTAATTTATTCTGCACTGCTGGAGCATATGAGATAACAGGACCAGCTCCTATTTCAGTATGACCTTGCGTTTTCTTTTCTATCATTGGGGTTGTGGTATCATGACATACATCTGTGATGATAGCAACATTGGGACTTATTGTATGTGTAATCATTTCAGCACCGCGGAGTCCTATTTCTTCTTGTACAGAATTTGTGATATAAAGCCCAAAAGGTAAATCCTTTTTGTTTTCATGTAATAATCGCGCAACTTCAGCTACCATAAAACCACCAGCTCTGTTGTCAATGGCGCGGCACACAAATTTGTCTTTATTAAGGATGTGGAATTCATCTGGGTAAGTAATTACACAACCCACATGAACACCCATTTTCTCAACTTCATCTTTGTCTTTTGCTCCAATATCTATGAAAATGTTATCCAATTTAGGAGGTTCTTCCTTTGCCTTATTTCTAGTATGGATTGCTGGCCAACCAAATACACCTTTAACAATTCCTTTTTTGGTGTGGATATTCACCCACTTGGAAGGGGCAATTTGATGGTCACTTCCTCCATTTCGGATCACGTAAATAAGTCCGTTATCGGTAATATAGTTAACATACCAAGAAATCTCATCAGAATGCCCTTCTATAACAACCTTAAAATCCGCATCTGGATTAATAACCCCTACAGCGGAGCCATAAGTATCTGTAATGAAAGTATCTACGTAAGGTTTTAGATAGTCCATCCAAATTTTTTGACCTTCCCATTCGTAACCTGTGGGTGCGGCATTATTCAAGTATTTTTCTAAAAAATCCATTGATTTTTTAGTAAGAATCTTCTTTGTGCTCATTTAATGTGTATTTATATACAAACTTAACAATATTCACTTTTAATTAATAATAACAGTGGTGAATAATCGTTAATTTTGGCAAGGCTTTTGCTTTTAATCCAATGATGAAAAAGGAGATCTTATTTTTTGTATTCAGTCTTGCAGTTTGGGTCGTGCCCGCACAGGTGAAGGAACAACTTATGGATTCCATTGCAGAAAAAATGATCATTATTGAAGGTGACTCCATAATGCGGAGCTCTATTGACTTGGATGAAGTTTATGTTTTCAGTAAACTGACATTTCCAACATACAAGGATAAACTCCGATACTATATTTTAAGGAGAAAGACGATTAAAGTTTACCCCTACGCTAAACTTGCTGCTGAACGTTTGAGCGAATTGAATGATAGCCTTACGAATATAAAAAAGAAGCGAAAACGTAAAAAATACACTAAAGAAGTTCAAAAATATATTGAGGGGGAGTTTTCTGATGAACTCAAAAAACTGACCCGTACCGAAGGGCAAATCTTGATAAAGCTTATTTATAGACAGACAGGAAAAACAACTTTTAATTTAGTAAAAGAATTAAGAAGCGGTTGGCGGGCTTTTTGGTATAGTACTACAGCCAAAATGTTTAAAATAAGCCTAAAAGAAGAGTATAACCCAAATGTTGTCCAGGAGGATTATATGATTGAAGATATCCTACAACGAGCTTTTGCCGCAAGCCGGTTAGAGCGCCAAAAATCGGCGTTGGATTTTGATTATATGGAATTGGAAAACAAGTGGGGTTCCGCTAAAAAAGGAAGTAAATAATTTCCATAAGAAGGGCAAGAAAACTTATTTGTCTTTTTTAGAAGAATTAAATAGGGCGTTCATTATTAATTGAACGCTATAAAAACCCATAGCTATAGCTGCTATTGCCAGAATAATGCCAACTATCAATACTGGAATATAAAAGGCGTGTTCCTGATTTTTAAAAGCTTGCCACAATACAAGTGGAGCTAAAAACATTAGAGCAAAAGTATATGCAAAATGCTTAACCCCTTTAATCAATAAATCCTTATTTGTTTTAACCGCTGTCATTTAATTAAATTCCAAAAATATCATTTAAAGCCTAATAATTGTAGTTAAGCTTACTTAATTGTTATTGTTCTTTTGTATTCCTGCACGATAGCAAAATAGCCGAGGGGAAATAAATTAGGTTGATCAACATTATCAAATACTTCTAAGTTATCCAAGTCCGTAACATCGAAAATATTTCCTCGAACCGTTGCAGTAGGTGTTTGAAATGGTCCTTGCGTATCTCCGCTTTGTACAATAATTTGGTCCATATAATTATAAAAGGTCTCATCAGCACCAAGAATACTTACATCGATTTGTCTTCCAGATTCAAAGGTTCTATCATAGAAATATGAGAATTGAAATTGCTGCCCTGGATAAAACTCATCTTCTGTCACCAAAAACTCGTTGAAGTCAAAATCGAATAGATAAAAGTCATCCCTTTCAAAATTATCTGTAAAGGTGACGATTATCTCAGTTTCGTCTCCCTCAAATAATGTTCCATTACCTTGTAGAATGGTATCAATTGGAACAGTTGGCACATACCTTGTCTGTGCCAAGTAGGCACGGCCATCATGCCTAATCAATAAACTGAAAAGTATATTCTTACTAAGAATATTGGTCGGTATTCTTTGATCCGAAGAGAAGTTAGGGTCTGGAATATATATGCCGGAATTTGGTTCTTTTTCACTTAGACTGGAAGAACGGAAATTTATGACAACACCATCCTCATCAAATTCTTCGGCAATAATAACAATACTTTCAGCCTCGGTTATTGGTATTTCTTCAAAGAAATTATTGGTTAATGATACCTTAACTTCTATAGGAATAAAGGCCTGTGAAATATCCACCCTTATAAGAGCGTTCACATTTAGCCGCTGTTGGGTAGTTGGCAATTCAACGTCTATAACATCTTCACAAGAAACCAACACTATAAATAATACTAACACCTTTAAATACTTATTTATGGAATCCATGATATTCTTTTTTTATTAGAATCAGCATTATTGAATAACGATTTGCCCCTTATACTCTTGAACAATAGCAAAATAGCCCAATGGAAAAACATTGGGTTGGCCTGTATTATCGAATACATCCCTATTATCCAATTCCGTGATATCAAAAATATTGCCCCTTACAGTTCCTTTAGGGGTCTGGAAAGGCCCTTGGGAGTCATCTGTTTGTTCAATAAGCTGGTCCATATAATTGTAAAATGTCTTGTCCGCCCCAAGAATACTTACACTTAAGGTGGTTCCAGGTTCAAATATTTGATCATAGAAATAGGAAAATTCAAATTGTTGGCCTTGATAAAATTCATCATCCGACACCAGATACTCCCCAAAATCAAAATCAAAAACATAAAAATTCTCCTCCTCTGCATTATCCTTAAAGCCAATTATCAATTCTGTTTCATCATTGTTCGACGACCGTCCTGGACCTATTGATAGGTTATTTATAGGGGTAGAAGGTACATATTTGGTCTGGGCTATGTATTTGCGGCCCTTATGTTCTATGATTAGGTCATATCGCAGGTCGAATGCAACGGCAGAGGTTGGTATTCGCTGATCTGATGAAAAGTTAGGGTCGGGTATATATACACCAGTTCCTGGTTCCGATTCGGCCAGCGAGCTTATACCAGAACTTTCAATCCCAAGCGAATCGGTAAGGGTAATAACTATTAAGATCCTTTCCAGTGAGGTCACGGGCACTTCACCGAAAAAGTTATCGGTCTCTGTAACCTTTACTTCTACCGGAATAAACTCTTCTGTAATATCGACCCTCATAAGTGCTTCTACAATTAGTCGGGGTTCAGTAGCGGGTAGTTCAACCTCAATTACATCTTCACATCCTATGCAGAGGCAGATCAAAATAAAAATGTACCCTATTTTATTCATGAAGTGTAACTTAAAACTTGAAATTATAGGTAATTGCAGGGACCACACCGAAAATTGATGTTCTAATGGCCTCATTAACTCCTGTGTCTTGGTTTCTTCTAAAATTTATTGAAGCGGCATTTCTACGATTATACAGGTTATAAATGCTAAAAATCCATTCTGACTGCCATTCTCGATTGGCATTTTTCTTGGGGGTAAGTGTTGCACCCAAATCTATTCTATGATAGTCAGGCAGTCTTTCTTTGTTTCGAAGGCCGTAATATGGAACTACAAGGCCTTCAAACTCGAATTGCCCTATGGGGTAATTAGTTGGTTGCCCGGTTTGATAAACAAAATTTGCATTGAAGCTCCATTTGTCATTTAATTCGTAACTACCGAAAAGTGATATGTCATGAGGTTTGTCATAAGGAGTGTTATACCATTCCCCCAGATTTATACCTGTTTCTACATTTGATCTGCCATTATCGGTCTTCGGTGTTCTTCCAGGAGTTCGTTGCTCGGATTTAGACAACGTATAAGCCAACCAACCCTGAAGCTTACCTTCATTTTTACGTAAAAGCAATTCAAGGCCGTAAGCCCTTGCTTCGCCGTTAAGAATTACCTGTTCTATGGCGTTATTGGCAATTAGGTTGGCCCCATCTATATAATCTATCCTATTTTGGATGTCTTTGTAGAAAATTTCAGTTTCAAAGGAAAAATCACCCTCATTGATATTTCTAAAGTATCCTAGGGCGAATTGGTCTAAGAGCTGAGGTTTAACCCATGGCCCACTTGGTGTCCATACATCCAATGGAGTAGGGGAACTGGTATTCGACAAGAGATGAAGGTACTGTGAAAGCCGGGTATAACTAGCCTTAATCGAACTTTCTGAGCTCAAGGTATATGCCAAAGAAATTCTTGGTTCCAAGTTGGAGAAACTGATTAAGGTGTTTTTTCTACCAGGATTAATGGTTTCGATAGGTTCTGCCTCTTGATAAGTCAAAGTGAATGGATTGAAAAGAACAGGCTCATCATTTTCGTAAACATTCAGTTCTTCTTGTCCTAGACGGGAAAAGTAGCTAAATCGAAGTCCGTATTCCAAGCTTAGTTTATCGGTGATTTCATGCTCAAAGTCAATATAGGCTGCAAATTCATTGGCATATTTCTGGGTCAATTGTTCTTCTAAAATACCCGAGTCGCTGCTGCTAGGTTCAATTTTCCCAGGATTAAATTGATAATAAATATTATTAAGCCCATAATTGATTTGAAGATTATCTTTTACATAATGTTTTAAGTCATATTTGACATTGAAATTTTGGATTCCTGAGTTCCAATTAAAGCCTACAAAATCTAATTTAAGGCCGTAATAATAGTCAGAATAAATCAAGGAAAGATTAGAAAAGAGTTTATCGGAGAAAAGATGATTCCATCTAAAATTACCAACGGTATTACCATAGGTGTTTTCAAAGCTATCACTTATGCTGAATACGTCTCTACCAAAATAGCCAGATAGAAATAAACTATTTCTTTCATTAAGTTTATAGTTGATTTTCGTATTTAGGTCAAAAAAATAGGCCCTATTGTCAACATCAAATAGCGGTAGGGCAAGATGTGCATATGAGGCTCTTCCCCCAATAAGGAAGGCTGCCTTGTCTTTTATAATAGGACCTTCGATCAGTAACCTACTTGCTACAGCTCCAATACCACCATTTACTTTTAAATTCTTGCTATTGCCTTCTTTTTGAAAAATATCCAATACAGAAGATACCCTACCTCCGTATCGCGAAGGGATTCCACCTTTATAAAGTTTTACATCTTTTATGGCATCTGGATTGAATACTGAAAAGAACCCGAATAGGTGGGAAGAGTTGAAAATTATTGCCTCATCCAATAAAATTAAATTTTGATCAGCAGCACCACCTCGAACATTGAATCCAGATGCTCCTTCACCGGCATTAGTGACCCCTGGCAATAATACCAAGGATTTGATAACATCAGCTTCTCCGAAAACTACAGGAATTTTCTTTATGGTCGCAACTTGCATGGTATTTACGCTCATTTGTGGTTTCCTGATTTCGAGTTTCTTTCTTGTATCAGTTACAATAACCTCTTCCAATTGTTCGGCTTGTTCAACCATTAGGAAATTCACTTTGGTATTTTCAGTTAACGAGATTTTTCGTGTTTGATCTTGGTAACCTAAATAGTTGACTTGTAATTCATATTCACCTTCTGGAAGTGTAATGGAATAAAACCCATATTCATTGGTTGCAACACCGGTTTTAAGTTCAGGAATAGCAATAGTTACCCCAATCATGGTTTCATTGCTTGATGCTTCCGAAACGGATCCACTCAAAGTGAACCTTCGTTGTGAAAAAACATAAAACGTACTAATTATAAGAAAAAAAAGCAACAGGAAGAATCTCTTGGTCATTAATACATTTTTGAGTAAATGTATAAAGAATACAAGGAGTTCCGTGATTCGTTAACATAAATTTTAGAACGAATAAACCTCTGTCTCATGGCATAGGTTTATCACTTAAAAGTGGAATTGATTAAATACTAGCTAAAATACCATTAAGTGTTTCACTAGGCCGCATAGCTTTTGCAACAAGTTTGGTATTGGGCAAATAATAACCTCCAATATTTTGAGAGGTACCTTGAGCATTTTTTAGCTCATTAATAATTATTGACTCTTGTTCTTTTAAATTAGAAGCCACTTTTGAGAAGATAGTCCTTAAATCTTGATCTTTATTTTGGTTCGCAAGCGCTTCTGCCCAATACATGGCCAAGTAGAAATGACTACCCCGAGTATCTAATTCCCTTACTTTACGAGATGGTGACCTGTCATTCAACAAGAATTTTTCCGTTGCACTATCCAATGCATCCCCTAAGAGCTGAGCTTTCGCATTATTATTTTTCTCACCATAAAATTCCAATGAAACACCCAAAGCCAAGAATTCGCCTAAAGAATCCCATCGTAAATGCCCTTCTTCCAAGAATTGTTCAACATGTTTGGGTGCTGATCCACCTGCACCTGTTTCAAACAGCCCACCGCCATTCATAAGCGGAACAATAGAAAGCATTTTGGCGCTTGTACCAACCTCTAGTATAGGGAAGAGATCGGTAAGATAATCGCGTAGTACATTGCCTGAAACTGATATTGTGTCTTTACCTACTTTAATTCGCTCTAAAGTAAGTTTTGTTGCTTCAATAGGCGATAATATCTTTATATCTAAACCAGAAGTGTCATGATTTGGCAAATAAGCATTGACCTTTTTTATAATTTCAGCATCATGCGCCCTTTCTTCATCTAACCAGAAAATTGCTGGAAGTTTTGAAGCACGGGCTCTTGAAACTGCCAATTTAATCCAATCTCGAATAGGAGCGTCCTTAACTTGGCACATTCTCCAGATATCGCCTTTTTCAACAGAATGTTCAATTAGGGTTTCGCCAGAATTATTATCAACAACTGAAACTTTACCATCTGATTCTATTTCAAATGTCTTGTCATGCGAACCATATTCTTCCGCTTTTTGGGCCATTAATCCAACATTTGGCACTGTTCCCATGGTTGTTGGGTCAAATGCCCCATTTTCCTTACAGAAATCTATTGTTGCTATATAAATCCCTGCATAACTGCTATCAGGAATAACCGCTTTTGTATCTTGAGCTTTACCCTCCGCATTCCACATTTGGCCAGAATTACGTATCATCGCAGGCATTGAAGCATCGATAATGATATCACTGGGAACATGTAGGTTGGTAATACCCTTATCTGAGTTGACCATAGCCAAGGCAGGACCGTTTATTAAAGCGCTTTTTATATCTGTTTCAATCGCCGTTCTTTGCTCCGATGGAAGTTCTTCCAACTTGCTCAATAAATTCTCCAATCCATCATTTGCCTTGATACCTAATTCCTCCAATACTGAACCATACTTGGTGAAAACATCATTAAAGAAAACCTTCATGGCATAACCAAATATAATAGGATCGGAAACTTTCATCATGGTTGCTTTCATGTGTAACGAAAACAAAACGCCGCCTTGTTTGGCATCTTCAATCTGTTTGGTTAAAAAAGAAACCAATGCTTTTTTGCTCATTACGGTGGCATCAATGATCTCGCCTTCTAGAAGAGGTATATCTTCTTTAAGAACCGTTGTGGATCCATCTTGGGACTTTATCTGAATCTTAACGGATGTTGCGGAAGTTAATGTAACCGACTTTTCATTGGATTTGAAATCGCCGTGATCCATAGTTGCAACATGGGTTGCGGAATCTTTGTTCCATGCACCCATTGAATGTGGATTCTGCTTTGCATAATTTTTTACTGCCCTTGGAGCCCGACGGTCCGAATTTCCTTCACGCAAAACCGGGTTTACAGCACTGCCCTTGATCTTATTGTATCTTGATTTAATATCGCGTTCCTCATCATTTTGTGGGTCATCGGGGAAATCGGGGAGGGAATAGCCTTTTTTCTGTAATTCTTCAATCGCATCCTTCAATTGTGGTATAGAAGCACTGATATTGGGTAATTTTATAATATTTGCCTCTGGCATCTTGGCCATATTGCCTAATACTTCCAAATCATTTTCCATGCGCTGGTCTTCTTTTAAAAAGTCAGGGAATGCAGCAATGATCCTTGCAGCCAAGGAAATGTCTTTGGTTTCAACAGTAATTCCAGAAGTATTTGTGAATGCTTGAACAATAGGTAAAAAAGATTGAGTGGCCAGAGCTGGAGCTTCGTCCGTTTTGGTATAGAAAATTTTAGGCATCTATATTAGGATATTTTGATTTAAGAGCTGCAAATATACAATTTTATGGTTGCCCATTTGCTTGTGTTTGATGCATTATTTGTAAAAGGAAATTATATTTTTTGCGAAGGAGTTGATCTGTAAAAATCGAGTGTTTTAAAAAACAAAAGCCATATCATTGTACAAGTACATTTGATATGGCTTTTTAGAAATAGCTTGTAAAATTTTGTTTTGTATTTTCAACAAAACCGCAACCAATGATTGCAATCCACAATGCCATTTCCACGTTGTGAAATACGGTGTTGTTCTTAATTCTTCAACCAAGTAACTCCGGTGTATTTCTTCTCGCTGTCATAATGTTCTTATCTTAAATATAGAACCGAGGTTTTAAATTTAACGTAAAAGCATCCACATACTACATATAAGGGCGATAGCCTTTTAGCAACATGCTCATCTTACTAATCCATATCGGTATGATCAAATCTTACCGACATTTCCTAAAAAGATTAAACAACAATATAAAGAACGTAAACTCTATAATGATTTAATGCTACATCCTGAGATATTTTCTTAAACCATGAAATAAATATAGGGTGAATTTTTCAAAACACAAAGAATTAAAAATCAACACCTTATGAACTAAGGTTGTTAACAATTGTTCATAAAAAAACATCCGCCTATTGACGGATGTTTTTGTGAATATTGTAGTTGAATTACTAAGAACGAATCTCTTTGATCCTAGCTTTCTTACCAGTAAGCCCTCTGAAGTAGAATATTCTTGCTCTACGTACTTTACCTCTCTTATTTACCTCCACTTTTTGCAAAGCAGGCAAATTGATAGGGAATATTCGCTCCACACCTACAGTACCAGACATTTTACGAATCGTAAAAGTCTCAGTAGCTCCATTACCTCTTCTTTGGATTACTACACCTTTAAAGAACTGTGTACGTGTTTTTTCACCTTCCTTTATCTCATAATATACGGTGATTGTATCACCAGCTGAAAATTCTGGAAATTCTTTTTTTGAAATGAACTCGTTTTCTACGAAGTTGATTAATGATTCCATTACTTTATTTTACAATTATGTTGAACTAACATTCACGATTTTCGTCAGAGGTTAATTTATCAGTGTGCAAAAATAGTTTATAAATTAGAACCCGCAAGAATTTTATTTTGATTTTTTATCCCAAAGCTCCCGATTTTATTATTTTAATACCTTATATGCACATTAGTATGCAGACTTTTTCACTATTACTCAATATCTCCTTCCTTTAAAAGATCTGGGCGAAGTGTTTTGGTTCGTTCTAAGGCTTGGTTTTCGCGCCATTCCTCAATCTTAGGAAAATTTCCACTCAAAAGAACGTCCGGGACTTTCATTCCTTTGTATTCAGAGGGTCTTGTATATATAGGAGGTGCGAGTAAATTATCTTGAAAAGTGTCGGTAAGTGCAGAGGTTTCATTACTTAGCACCCCTGGGATTAAACGTATGACTGAATCACAAAGAATTGCCGCAGCCAATTCTCCACCAGAAAGAACATAGTCGCCTACAGATATTTCTTTAGTGATAAAGGCGTCTCTAACCCTTTGATCTACTCCTTTATAGTGCCCGCATAGAATTATAATATTGCCTTTTAGTGAGATACTATTAGCGATTTTCTGATTTAAAGTATCACCCTCTGGCGTCATATAAATAACTTCATCATAATCCCGTTCAGACTTCAAATACGAAATACATTTGTCAATGGGTTCTATCATCAATACCATACCTGCACCACCACCAAACTGATAATCATCTACTTGGTTATAGCTCAAATCTGTGTAATCCCTTAAATTGTGCATATGAACTTCGACCAAACCTTTTTCAATTGCCCTTTTTAAGATTGATGCTTCAAAAGGACTTTTGAGTAATTCAGGGAGTACCGTAATAATATCAATTCGCATTGGTGTAGTTGTTTCTAGATTATTTCGCGGCCCAAAAGTAGTGAATACAGTCTACGTCTTTTGTCCAATTTAGCTTTTCGTAGAGTTTTTGTGCAGGATTGTGCCTCCCTGTTTCCAACGCAAGACCTTTGGCATTGCTGGCAATACAGAATTCTTTGGCTTTGTTCAATAAGGCCTCGCCAATTTGTTTTTTTCTGTAGGGCGCTGCAACAAATAAATCATTCAAGACATAAGAGCGTCGCATTGAAACTGATGAAAACATGGGGAATAGCTGGGTGAATCCTACAGGTTTACCATTAAAATATGCAAGAAAAATGACAGACTCATCATTATTGAATCGATCTGTTAAAAAGACCTTTGCACCATGTAAATCACTGTCTTGTTTATAGAACAGGCGATATTGATCAAATAATGGGACCAACTCTTCTAAGTTATCTTTTGATGCTCGAACTAACCTTACCATGTATATAGTAAAAAAAAGCTCCAGATGGAGCTTTTGGTTATTTTGATTTTTTGTATTTGTTTATCTCATCTTGAAGTTGCCTACTTATCTTTTGTTCTCTTTCCAAAGCCCTACGTCGATGGTCTTCGTACTCAACTTCAACTTCAGACAATGCCGTTTTAGCTTCTTGTGTCAAAGTATTACTTCTTCGAAATTTGTAAACAAATAGAAGAAACAGTAACAACAGGCCAACTATGATAGTCCATAGGATAACGTTATAGGTAATTTTTGAGACATGCATTCCTAATAGCGACATGCTATCTTTTTCTTCGGTCACAGCAGATAAATTATTGGTCGTTTCATCCAACTTTTTATTCAATGAGGCGATAGTCGCTTCATGACCTGAAATTGTGGCATTCAATTCAGCGGCTTTTTTATTGTAAGCATTGAGCGTATCCAAGACATTCTTCCGTAGTTTGTCAAGTGAAATAATCCGTACGACTTCATAACGTTTACCATCGGCCCGATAATTGCCCGATTTCTTGTAGATATAATCAAACTGGCTATTGATGCTGCCTTTGTCTAATGATAATTCCTGAGTAGTTGCTGCTTGGTCTTGTGCATTGTGTAGGTTAAATGCAAATAAAGCCAATACAATCAGTAGTGTTTTTAAACCTTTCATTGTCTAAGGGTTCTAAGTTTTGTTAATGATTTAGAGGGGACTAAAGTAATTCAATAATATCAATTTAGAAAAAAAAACGAAAATAAGCTACTATAACTTATCAACGAATATGATATATTTCAATTGTACTTAAAATAGGAAATTTTCTAATAATAAGTGAATCTACGAAGCTTGGCAATATGATTGGTAAATCATATTGCTTGATGTGAATAACCATATTCATTGTTACACCAAAGATCGCTGGTTATTTTTATGAATTCGGTTGTTGCCTTCTTCTATCGGCCTGGAATGCTAATTCTTTTTCGTAGGATTTTGTATATCCCATTTATTCATCGTTGATTTAGAAAGATTACAAAAGGTATATATTTCAAACGCTATAGCAAGCCCATTTTAAATATTGTTTATTGAAATATAAGACGTTCACGCTCACCTTTTTCATTCAACATGGTAATACTAGTCTTTCCATATCTGGAAATTTTCCCAAATAATGTTTTGGCTTCTTGTATATTATTGATTATTTCATCATCGACAGAAAGCAATACTTTTCCCATAAGGCCATAACCTCTGTAGGTTTCTGGTACACCAACTACTTTCACCCCTTGTTTGGTCTTGAATCTTTTTTTATCCTCATTATTAAGGTTTTTAACTTCTAGCCCCATTACAGGAACTACCAAAGTTTGGAGCTCTTTTAAAGTAACAGGAACAGTCATTAGGTCTCCTTTTCGTTCTATGACTAGTTCTATTGAATCTCCAGGTCTTTTTGTGGACACATAACCTGTTAGGTCTGCGAACCGTTGCACTTTTATTTCATCCACTCTCTTAATAATATCCCCTTCTTGAAGTTCAGCATCATCGGCTCCCGAATCTTTCTGTACTTTGGCAATATAAACCCCTTCAATCTCATTTAATCCATTTTCAAGAGCGTAAGGTGAATTCAATCTTGGAGGGTTAATCCCTATATATCCCTTCAAAACATTGCCATATTCCATAATATCATCAATTACCTTTTTGGCAATATTGCTAGGAACAGCGAAAGAATATCCCACATAAGAACCAGTCTGGGATGAAATGGCGGTATTTATACCAATTAAATCCCCATTTGTATTTACAAGTGCGCCTCCGCTATTTCCAGGATTTACTGCTGCATCGGTCTGAATGAAAGATTGATCACTCTTCATTAATGCTCTTGCTTTG
>Ga0316201_10002158_pt1 | contig 13868 bp, 9 predicted proteins | sample CS6wburrow_MG_FD_204516 | JGI IMG/M metagenome (GOLD analysis project Ga0316201, IMG submission 204516) | Coastal sediment microbial communities from Delaware Bay, Delaware, United States - CS-6 worm burrow | ecosystem: Environmental > Aquatic > Marine > Coastal > Sediment | place: USA: Delaware... | reverse complement strand
CGCCGACAGGTCAAGGTTCTCGCCAGGCTTCGCCACGAGCATTACGCCGTCACTGAAGGTTTCGCCCGCGACACTGACTTCACCTGCGACCACGTAGGCGGCAATTTCCGGCACGTCGCCCGGAATCGTTATTTGCTTCCCGGCCGGCATGATGCACTCCATGTAGAGCGTGTCGGAGTACGTTGTCACCGGCGAGCGTTGGCCGAAGCACTCTCCCATGATGATCCGGATCGTGCAGCCGTCGAGGTCGAGCTCGGGTAATTCGGCAGCCGGGTAGTGCAGGAAAGCAGGCTCGCGCTCTTCCTCTGCGACCGGTAATGCCATCCAGCACTGGATGCCATGCAATCTCGAGGTCTCGTCAAGGTCGTCACCCGCGCGCTCAGAATGCGCGATGCCACGTCCTGCGGTCATCAAGTTTACCGCGCCCGCCTCGATCGCCTGTACGAAACCCAGGCTGTCGCGGTGCATTATCTGTCCCTCGAAAAGGTAGGTAATGGTCGCCAGCCCAATGTGCGGATGCGGCCGAACGGCGATGCCCTTGCCGGGAGGCAAGACAGCGGGACCTATGTGATCGAAGAAGACGAACGGTCCGACCATGCGCCGCTTTGCTGCGGGTAAGACACGACGCACCGTGAATTCGCCAAGATCGCGGTCCTTGGGTCGAATGATCATCTCGATGCAGCCGTTGGCCGCGAGGTCGGTCATTGCTCAAATCCTGTTACTAACAACGCCGCAACTCTAGCAGGCGGTGCAGGCCAGCTAAAGTCTGCAGGGCGACACCTCGGAAGCAGTCACTTATTCGAGATCCTCGCGCGAAATCTTCTTGCGAAGCTGACGAATCCCCATAAACGCGATGCCAGCCACAATCGGTATGCTGACAGCGGACACCAGGGACTGATTCAGGGGCACGCCCATCGACGCGACGCCGCGAGCCAGTGTGCCGACGAGCCCGACAACGTAGTAGGTAACGGCCGCAACCGATAGTCCCTCAACGGTTGCCTGCAGGCGCAGCTGCATCTTCACACGACGATTCATTGAAGCAAGCAGCGACTGGTTCTGTTGCTGACGCGAAATGTCGATTCGCGTGGATAACAGTTTCGTTGCGCGAGCGATCTGCTCGAGTATCGATTGCTGCCGCCGTGACACGGCACGATACGTCTTGACGGCGGGCGCCAGACGACGGGTCGTGAATTCTTCAAACGTCTGCAGGCCGTGAATGCGTGTTTCGCGAAGCTCGCTTATGCGCTGCAACACGATTTCGTAATAGGCATCGGCTGCGGCAAACCGGTAGTTGCTGCGCTGGTGGCGGCTCTGGCTGCTTGCGGAGAGACGGGTCAGGCGGTCCAGCCAGCTCTGTTCATCGTGAGATTCGGCGTTGACCAGCGACTCGCCGATCGCCGTCAGCTCTAGTTCATCCTCGTCCAGTACCGGCGAGAGTTCACGCGCGACCGGTAGGGCGAGCAACGTCATCATGCGGTAGGTTTCGATTTCGAACAGGCGCTGCAGCACGCGACCGGTCTGTGCCTCCGACATTTTCTGATTAATCAGGACAATACGGCTGAAGCCGTCTTCGTGGATACACATGTCCGTAACGGCAAGGCCGCCATCGTCGCCGACGCGCGAACCGATCAACGTGTTGCCGTTAAAACACTTGCGGCTTATCTCGCCGATTGGTGTGTCTATCTCCTCGGGCCCAATGATCTTCGCTCGAATCCCGACGAAGACCTCTCCCTGCATATCCTCCAGCCAATCCGCAGGGACGTCGGGCTCGTGAAAATGGCTGCTTGAATCATTCTTGTCGACCGGCGCAACAAAGGTGTAGCGATTGTATTCGGTGTGGCGCTCCCAGCGGAGCCGGTCATCGCCGAGCAGTGTCGTAAAATGATCGGTGGCACGATCGGGACGTTCCTGTCCAAAACGACTTAGCAGGTCGCCAAGCAGGTCCTTGCCAACGCCGCTCTGTGGGTCGCGCCGAGGAAGTCGCGCGATGTAGGTAACCGCGCATGGCGTTGGCAGGCTATCTGGCGGTCGTGCATGAACTTCATCGTTGAGTTCCCGGCGTCTGTTGTGTTCAAGCGTTGCTGCAATTTTCAACATCGTAGTCTCCGCCGTGCGGCTTACTCGTCCGCCAGCTTTCGAAACAAATCGACGTACTCCTCCCCTTGTTGAGTCCAGGAGAAGTCTTTCGCCATACCGTTCTGCACGATCTTTTTCCAAACTGCTTTGTTGTCGTAGAGTTCCAGCGCCCGGCTGATTGCCCAGGCCAGTCCCGTTTCATCGTAGTCGCGGAACAACACGCCCGTCCCGGTCTTTTTCACTGCGTCTATTTGCTCGACCGAATCGGCCAGGCCGCCGGTCTCACGAACAATCGGGACCGTGCCGTACTTGAGGCTGTACATCTGGTTGAGGCCGCAGGGCTCATAGGCGGATGGCATCAGGAACATATCGCTGCCAGCTTCGATCCAGTGCGCCAGCTTGTTGTTGTAGCCACGATAAAAGCTGACGCGAGATCGGTTGGCTTGCTGCAGGTCGTCGAAGAAGGCCTCGAATTGTGGCTGGCCGCTGCCCAGCACCGCCAATGAGAAGTTTCGCTGCGCAAGCAGAGCCGGCAAGACGCGCTCCATCAGGTCTACGCCCTTTTGCTCGACCAGCCGACTGACCACACCGATCACGGGCTGATCCTTGCCGCCAGCCAGGCCCATTTCGTTCATCAGTACCTGCTTGCAGAAAGCCTTGCCGCTCAGGTCCTTGGCGTTATACGTCTGCGGGATCAAAGGATCCGTCTTTGGATTCCACTCGTCGTAGTCGACACCGTTCAGAATACCGACAAGCACGTCGCTGCGATCTCTTAGGATGTCGTCCAGTCCCCAGCCGTAGTCAGCAGTCTGAATCTCTTCCGCGTAGCTCGGGCTAACCGTCGTTAGCAGGTCCGCATACAAAACGCCGGTCTTCAGGAAGTTGATTCGACCGGCCGACAAATCGTCCTGGTGCAGCAGGTACTCGCTGTCGCCCAATTCAAGATAGTCCAGGATGTCCGTGCCGAATACGCCCTGGTAACCGATATTGTGAATGGTCAAAACGGATCGGGTGTTGGCAAAGAGCGTGTCCCAGGCGTACTTCGTGCGCAGGAGCAGCGGGATCAACGCGGTGTGCCAGTCGTGGCAATGGAAAATATCCGGCGCGAATTGCATGCGCTGGCACATCTCTATGGCAACCCGCGACAGGAAGATAAAACGCAGAGCCTCATCGTTGCCTTCTGAGTAAACATCGGGCCGGTCGTACATGGCCGGACAGCGCAGCAGGTATACGGGCAGTTTGCTGCCCGGCAGTGTCGTGACATCAATGGAGTAGATGAAATCCGACTCGCCAATCGTGATCGGCAGGTTCTGCAGGCCCGCGACGGGTTTTATCGTCAGGCCGTCACGCCGGATACTCGAGTAAAACGGAATTAACGCACGAATGTCGTGGCCAGCATCGTTCAGGTACGCGGACAGCGCCGCATTAACGTCCGCAAGGCCGCCGGTCTTCGCGAGCGGCGTCAGCTCCGAGCTCGCGAGGCAGATATTTAACTTATTCTTGGTTGCCACTTTTGGGGCCATCGATTCTTTTGCTGCTGCGTATTCTACTGCGATAAGTGCCTGGTGTGCGCGGTCATCTGCCGTATCGGGAGTTCTTTTCGTCACCCGACTGAAATAGCAACGTATTGCCGCACTGGCTCGCGGTGGGACGTGCCTGCGGCTTCCCCGACAGCCCTGATTGTGGCTGTGGTTGCCGTGATAGGCTTGCATATACTTCAAGGCTGAATGGGTAGCCCTGAGCTGCCGCCGATTATCGATGCAGGAAACGATGGAGCGCAGGTCACCGTGGATCTAACCACACACTGGGTCGGCGCTACCGCGATCCTGCTCTTCGTGCTTGCCTACAGCCTTGTAATCACGGAGGAGTTCACCAACCTCCGCAAATCCAAGCCGGTCATGCTCGCGGCGGGTGTCATCTGGGCCCTGATCGCATATCAGTATTCGAACTCCGATCAACCGCACGCGGCTGCGGATGCGATCTCCGAATATCTTGTCGAGTTTGCGCAGCTCTTCCTGTTCCTGCTTGCGGCGATGACCTACGTCAATGCCATGAGCGAGAGGAACGTTTTCGTTGCGCTTCGCGGCTGGCTCGTGCGGCGCGCGTATACCTATCGCACCATGTTCTGGATTACCGGCGTTCTCAGCTTTTTCCTGTCGCCGTTGATAGACAACCTGACAACTGCGCTGGTGATGTGCGCGGTTGTGCTCGCGATTGGCAAAGGCAGCGAACGCTTCATCAGCATCGCGTGTATCAATATCGTCGTTGCGGCCAACGCTGGCGGTGCGTTCAGCCCGTTCGGCGACATCACGACCTTGATGGTCTGGCAGCGTGGACTCATCGATTTTGCAACCTTCCTGAACCTGTTCCTGCCGAGTGTGGTCAACTTTCTCGTGCCGGCATTCCTGATGTCATTCGCAGTGCCAGGCGACGCGCCGTCCAGGGAGCAAGACGGCCCGCGTGTCGTGATGAAGCGGGGTGCCAAGCTCGTGATGTTCTTGTTTGGCTGTACGATTTTCCTCGCCGTTTCATTTCACAACTACCTGCACCTGCCACCGTTCATGGGCATGATGACAGGGCTGGCGATCCTGAAATTCTTCGGTTATTACCTCAGGAAGACCCACGAGACAGTCATATATGACAGGAGACACTACGGCGAAATTGGCGACACGATGCCGTTCGACAGTTTTCGCGAGGTATCAAGGGTCGAATGGGACACGCTGCTGTTCTTCTTCGGGGTCATAATGTGTGTGGGGGGATTGGGCTTCATCGGGTACCTCGAGGGGGTCTCTGCGTACATGTACGGCGAGCTCGGCCCGACGACTGCCAATATTCTCGTTGGCATAATCTCAGCACTTGTCGACAATATTCCGGTTATGGTGGCGGTGCTGGAAATGAACCCAGCGATGAGTGTGCAGCAATGGTTGCTCGTCACGCTGACTGCAGGTGTCGGTGGCAGCCTGTTGTCGATCGGTTCCGCGGCGGGAATCGCGCTAATGGGTCAAGCCAGGGGGCACTACACGTTTTTTCGGCACCTCCGCTGGACGCCCGCTATCGCGCTCGGTTACGGCTTGAGTGTCTGGACTCACCTGGTGATCAATAGCGGCCTGGAAAATGTGCTGCCTGAAACATTGCGGTAAGCTCCGACAATGCTTTCTTTTCTCGGCGTCTTCGCAGGAATCGTCGCCCTAATCGCCGGCGGGACCCTGCTGGTCCGGGGCGCTTCCGAAATCGCTACGATGCTCGGTGTGTCGCCGCTGGTTGTCGGCCTGACTATTGTGGCTTTTGGCACCAGCGCGCCGGAGCTTGTCATCAACGTGGTCGGCGCGTTTCGCGGGGAGACCGACATCGCTTTCGGCAACGTTGTCGGCTCAAATATCAGCAATCTCGCACTTGTTCTGGGGGCAGCCGTCCTGGTCGCGCCTATCAAGATCCAGGGTCAGCTTGTACGTCGAGAGGTGCCGTTGCTTCTGCTGGCCACAACGGTGATTACCGTGATGGCGCTGGACCAGATACTGGAGGGCCACCCGCCCATGATAGGGCGGTCCGAGGGCATCATACTGGTGTCGATGTTTTGTATTTTTGTCTATATCAATGTACTCGACTTCGTCGAGGCGCGGGCCTCGGATCAGCTGATCGCCGATATAGAACACAGCCCGCTCATTGAGACAGATCCACATAGTCGTTTTCGCTGGTTATTTGTTGTTGGTGGTGTCGCGCTGCTGTTCGTCGGTGGTGAACTGACGGTTCGCAACGGAGTGACTATTGCGGACAGTTTCGGAATCTCGCCAGCGATTGTCGGCCTGTTTCTGATTGCGGTCGGAACAAGTATGCCGGAGTTGGTCACGTCCATTGTCGCCGCAACACGCGGTGAATCCGATCTCGCTCTCGGCAACGTCGTGGGCTCGAATATTTTCAATTCTTTGATCGTGCTGCCTGCGAGCAGCATTATCAGCCAGATTCCCGTACCCCAGGGCGGCGTGGGCGATCTGCTGCTGTCGCTATTCCTGACCGCAATCCTTATTCCGATCTTTATCTTCGGCGGCGCCCGCATTGGCAGGACAGAAGGGTTTTTACTGCTGGTGCTCTACTTTGGCTATGCGGTGACCCGGATCCATTTTTCCACCTGATGGGCCAGAACTTTGCACGATGCAATAACTCAAAGATCTACTAGACGCACTTGGAATGCCCGACATCATCCCGGAACAGCCTCATGGCAGAGTTCAGGGAATGCGAGGAGATAACAAAAATGACGAGACTACTATCCGGGGTTCTGCTGCTCTGGTGCGCGGCAGCTTACGCAGACGATGATCCCTACATCTGGCTTGAGGACGTCGAGGGTGAGAAGGCGCTCGAGTGGGTTGAGGAACAGAACAAGACGTCGCTCGGTTATCTCGAAGCGCTGCCGACGTTTGCCGCGCTTCGCGAGCGTAATCTGGAGATCTATGACTCCGATGAGCGCATTGCTTCGCCGACGCTGCGTGGGAGTTACGTGCATAACTTCTGGCGCGATGCCGACAACAAGCGCGGCCTCTGGCGTCGCGCGACGCTGGACGATTACGCCGCCGGCAAGTCCAGCTGGGAGATCATCCTGGACCTGGACAAGCTCGCCGAGAAGGAGGGCGAGGACTGGGTATGGAAAGGATCGAGCTGTCTGCGTCCGGAGTACCGGCACTGTTTGTTGCGGCTGTCCCGCGGTGGCGCTGACGCCGTCGTCGTTCGAGAGTTCGATGTTGAGAAGGGTGCTTTCGTCGAAGACGGTTTCTACCTCGCAGAGGCCAAGACCCAGCTGAGCTGGATCGACGAGGACTCTGTCTACGTCGGAACCGATTTCGGAGAGGGTAGCCTGACCGATTCAGGTTATGCGCGGACCGCAAGAATCTGGGAGCGCGGCGTGCCCGTGCAGGAAGCCAAGGAAGTTTTCGCGGGCGAGCAGGCCGATGTTGCAGCGGGCGTGTACCGAACCTGGGACCAGGACACACCCTATGACATCGCCTACCGGTCGCCGTCGTTCTTTAGGTCTGAGAGTTACCTCCTGGACGACGACGGCAAGCTGATGCGGATTGGTATTCCAGACGATGCCGACCTGCAGGGTGTCATGAACGGCCAGATGATCATTGAGCTGAAGAGCGACTGGAAGCCGGCCGATACTACCTATGGGCAAGGTGCCGTAATCTCCATCGACTTCGCACGCTTCATGGAAGGCGCTCGCGACTTCGACGTGCTGTTCGCGCCAAGCGGCTCAGTTGCTATCAAGCGCGGTGGCGTGATGTCAACGCGCGACTACGTCATCCTGAACCTTCTTGACGATGTCGTAAGCCGCATGATGCGTTTCTCATATATTGACGGCCAGTGGGTGGGCGAGGACATCGAGGCCGAGTCGCTGGGCAGCATCAACCTGGTTACGGCCGCCGAAGATTCGAACGTGTTCTTCTTCAGCTACGAGGGCTTCCTGCGGCCGGATACGCTGTATGTCGCGAATGACGGCGGCGCGAGTATTGAACCGCTCAAGTCCCTCCCTGATTTTTTCGATACGAAGGGTATGACGGTTGAGCAACACTTCGCGACGAGCAAGGACGGCACGAAGGTCCCCTATTTCGTTGTGCTGCCCGATGGCTTTGAGGCAAATGGCGACACACCGACGCTGCTGTATGGCTACGGTGGTTTCGAGGTCAGCCTGGCACCGTCCTACAGTGCAACCGTTGGACACAGCTGGCTTGCCAGGGGCGGCGTCTACGTGTTGGCCAATATCCGCGGCGGCGGAGAGTACGGTCCGGCCTGGCACCAGGCAGCGCTGAAGGAAAAGCGTCAGCGTGCTTACGATGACTTCATCGCGGTCGGCGAAGACCTGATCAGGCGCGGGATCACGAATTCGGATCACCTCGGCATCCGCGGCGGCTCGAACGGGGGGTTGCTGACCGGCGTCATGCTGACGCAGCGCCCGGATCTCTGGAATGCGGTCGTGGTGCAGGTGCCGCTGCTGGACATGAAGCGGTTCAACACGATGTTGGCAGGTGCTTCCTGGATGGGCGAGTACGGAGATCCGGATACGGATGAGTGGAACTTTATCAAGCAGTATTCGCCGTATCACAACCTGCGCAAGGACGAGAATTATCCCAAGCCTTTCTTTACAACGTCGACGCGCGACGATCGCGTGCATCCGGCACACGCGCGCAAAATGGTGGCGCGTATGAGTGAGATGGGCCACGATCTTCTCTACTTCGAGAACACGGTTGGCGGACACGCTGGTGCTTCGGACAATACGCAGGCCGCGCGCAACGAGGCGCTGATCTACAGCTACCTTTGGGATCAGTTGGGCCGCGAATAGCGGAATGTGATTTCTATGACGACTCAGACACAGCCCTGCCGAAGCCTGGTTACGCGACTGAAACAGGCGGTGTTGCTCGTTGCTGTGTTGTCGATGAGTACCGGAGAGCGCGCAGTTGCAATCGAACCGACGGAACCGCCGGACGACACGGACCCACCAGCTATAGCGATTGCGCCGCCGCACCTGTCCGAAGAGGTACGGGCCAGCGTCAAGAAGCTCATTGTGCTGCCCGGCACGAGCCCGATCGATGAGTCGACCACGGGCAGCTACGAGAAGCAGACGGCTGGACTCTACGGAGGGGCGGAAAAGGGCTCGAGAGCGGGTCGGGGTGTCGGCACAGAAGTTGGGCCGGTGTCCATGCGGATACCCATCCCCATACTGACGATTCCTGGGGCAATCGTAGGCGGTATTGCCGGTAAGACGCAGCAAGCTATCCAGGACTTTCGTGATCGGTTGACCGAAGACCTCGAGAAGGCCGCAAGCCAGTCGCTGAGCAACGATGCGCTCGCGTCGGATGTGTTCTGGGGTCTGCGCAGGCTGCCGAAACTCGATTCCCGAATCTTCGCATTGACAACGCCGATCCCCGAAGACACGGATGCGGTGTTGTATGTTGGCATCGACGGCATCTCGATCGATGTGCAGGAAAAGGACGCCGTGATCTCAACGACGGCCACTGCTACGTTGCGCCGGTTGAGCGATGGCGTTCATCTATATGAAGAAGAAGTGTCGTATGAAGATCGCGATACGCTGGCCAACTGGACCGCAAATGGCAATGCGCTCTGGCACAGCTACGCCAACTACGCGCGCCACTACCTTGGGCGCGAAATCGCCGCCAAGGCATTCGACCGTGTAAACCTGAAGCACGAGTTGACCCCGGTAGAGAGCGCCAACGTCAAGCGCGTGAAGAGGAATAACTGGCGCGGTGTCAGCAAATCGCCAACGCCGACATTGGCCTGGGAGCTCAAGCTGTCGGGCGGCGATAATTACGGCGAATGGACCAAAGAGATCGACCATTCCCGCGTTGCCTATGACGTTGAAATCTATGATATGCAGCGGCTGGTTTATGCAGCCAAAGACGTGCCGCAGGCCAGCCATACGGTCGAAGAAGAACTTCCCTGCAAACCACTACGGTGGTCCGTGCGTCCGTCATATCGCGTTGCTGAAGGCAGAAAGTTTGGTGAGTGGATGCGGCTTGGTCCGCCCGGGCAGAGCAGCAGAGCAAACGTCGGCAGACGAGCCTCGGAGGCACCGGCGTACATCCAGGATTTCGCGGTACTCACCCTGAAATGCAAGCGCCGCTGATGGTGAAAGCAAAGGTCCCTGACGTACCGCGTCGGGACTGACAGGGGCATCGCGCGTGGACTCTCTCACCCAGGCTTTACTTGGCGCTACAGTCGCTGGCGCGTGTGCGCCGCGCGGACACCGTCGCAAAGCCTTGCTGGCCGGTGCGGCGCTCGGCACCTTGCCTGACCTTGACGTCGCTATCCGATACGGCGATGCGGTCAAGAACTTTACGTTTCATCGCGGCTTCAGCCACTCGTTATTCGTGCTGGTGCCTTTCTCTCTGGTGCTCTGGGCGATGCTGCGTCGATGGTGGGCGCCCGTGCGAGCTGCGCCACTGCCGTGGCTGGCCGCTATAGCGCTGGCGCTTGTCACGCATTCCTTGCTCGACGCGCATACAGCCTACGGGACGCAGCTCTTCTGGCCGTTGCAGTCGCCGCCGGTCATGTGGTCGACGATGTTCATTATCGACCCGCTCTACACATTGCCACTGCTAATTGCCGTAATTGTCGCCACGATGTCGCCGGCAACAAGGAAAGCCAGCGTTGCCCTGGTTGCCGGTCTCGCGCTGAGTACGACGTACCTTGCCTGGTCGTGGGCGGCCAAGCTGCAGGTTGAGCGTCATGCTCGGGAGGAACTGGCAAGACTCGGCATGGTCGGCGCGCCGCTATTTTCGGGGCCGACGCCTTTCAATACCCTGCTTTGGCGAGTGGTCGTCTTGACGGAGAACGGTTACCTGGAAGGCTATGATTCGTTGCTAACTGACGAGGGTCCGATTCGTTTCGAATCGTATGCGACCGACAACGAGACACTGCAGGCTGCAAGCGATGTCTGGGCCGTATCGAGGCTGCGCTGGTTCTCGCAGGACTTTCTGAAGACCGAAGTGCGCGATCAGCGCCTGGTATTAACCGACCTGCGCATGGGAGCCGAACCGCAGTACGTGTTTAGCCACGTCGTCGCGGAGTACGGCAACCCGCACTGGCAGCCTGTACCCACGGAACTTCTGCCGGTTCGTTTCAGTCGCGGCGACCTCGATAGGCTTCTGAAGCGCATCTGGCAGGACTGATACAGGCCAACGAGCGGCTATCCCGAAACTCGGGGCGATACGGTGTATTGCTCAAGAAATTCGTCGGCAGCCGCAAAGATCCTGGCTCTGCGAGCATCATCCAGCCGGTCCAGCGCCCTGGGCATCAGGGCAAGGCGCGGATTGCCGCTGAAGAATTCGCGGTGCTTGGCGATGAATCGCCAGTAAAGCCCATCCACGACATCGCACCATGGACCCTTCTTGTAGTCGCTCATTTTCAGGAGGTAGTTAGAGCCGCAGATATAGGGCTTTGTCGCGAAAACTCCGCCGTCGCTGAACAGCCCCATGCCGTAAACATTCGGACCCATTACCCACTCCGAAGAATCGACAAACATCTCCATAAACCAGCGATGCGCACTTGTAGGGCGAATTTCGCACAATGTCATCAGGTTGCCGAGCACCATCAGACGGGGGATGTGATGGGTCCAGCCGAGCTTTTGCGCCGTCTGGATGGCATCGTCTAAAGGGGGGATGCCGGTTGTGCCATCGTCCCAGGCGGCCGTGAGCTCCCGTTCATGTGACCAGAAGTTCTCGTTATCCTGTCGATCACTGAACTCTCGATATACGCCGCGCACGAACTCGCGCCAGCCGATGACCTGGCGAACAAAGCCCTCCAGGCTCTGCAACGGCACCTCGTCAGCGCGGGCCAGGGCTTTGTCGATAACTTCTCGCGGCGTCAGCAGTCCCAGGTTCAGGCAAGGACTCAGCACACTGTGGAACACTGTTGCCGAGCGCTTGCTGATCGCATCTTCATACGGCCCAAACTCCTCGAGCCTGTTGACCAGGAAATCATCGAGCCACTCATGTGCCTGTTCGCGTGTCGTGGGCCAGCAAAAATCTTTGGCGTCACCCGGATGATCCGAGAATCGCTCGCGCACCAGTTCGATGACGTCCTGCACATGTGAGCCAGGGCTCGCCCATGTAATCTCCGGTGGCGACACGCTGCGCGGTAGCTTCTTGCGATTGTCCGCGTCGAAGCTCCAGCGCCCGCCAAGCGGTTGACCATTCTCATCCAGCAGCACACCAAGCTCGCGTCGACGCTGCTTGTAGAAATCCCCCATTAACAAACGCGATTTGTCACGCGCAAATGAAGAGAAGGCTTCGCGTGAGCAGGTAAACATTGGCGATGGGAGTACGCGGCGCTCGAGCTTATGCAGACCGGCGAATTCGGCAAGCCTGTGCTCCATTGCTTTGTCTTCGATCTCGAAGTGTTCGAGAGACGTTGCATCCTGAGCGTCCAGTGCCGCTGCGACTTTATCTTCGTAGCTGCGTTCGTCGTCGGCGTCGAGGCGGTGATACGTGACCTCGTAGCCGGCCTCAGTAAGCTCATCCGCATAGGAGCGCATCGCTGCCAGGAACAGGACGATCTTCTGCTGATGGTGCCGTACATAGGTGCACAGGCTGATGTCCTCGGCCATAAACACGGTGGTCTGCCTGGCGGGGGGCAAATGCTGCAACGGGAACAGCTGGTTGCCGAGCACGACGAGCATCAGTCGAATTCCTCAACCACGCGAACGTGTGCAGAACATCATGTAGTTGACCGACGAAGATCGCGTCATACTCAGGCTGCGTCGGAACGGGTTCGCAGCTACGCCAACCGTCTCCTCGACCGATAGGCCGCCATCGGCGAGCAGTTGCTCGATCTCCGCCGGTTTCCGAAACAGCTTCCAGCGATGCGTGCCGCGCGGCAGCCAGCGCAAGATGTACTCCGCACCGACAATGGCAAACAGCCACGCCATTGCCGTGCGGTTAATCGTCGCCACAAACATCACGCCGTTTTCTGCGCTAAGGCGCGAGCAGTCGGCCATAAACGCCGGGACGTCGGCCACGTGTTCGACAACCTCCATGTTGAGCACGACATCGAAGTCGACGCCGCTCTCGGCAAGGTCCGCGGCAGTGCTAAGCCGATAGTCGATCGCCAGGTCATTTTGTTGCGCATGCAGCGTGGCAATAGCGATGTTCTTTGCGACGACGTCGATGCCGGTGACGTCTGCACCCAGTTTCGCCATCGACTCCGAGAGGATGCCGCCGCCGCAGCCGACGTCCAGGATACGCAGTCCACGCAAGGGGTTTTCGGCGCTGGCATCGCGGGAGAAGTGTCGGCACAGCTTGTCGCGAATGTACGTCGTTCTCAATGTATTGAGCTTGTGCAGCGGCCAAAAAGGCCCTTCGCGATCCCACCAGGTTTCAGCCATGCGGGTATAAAACTCGACCTCGCGTTGGTCAACGGTCGTATCCTGACTCATAGTTTCGCCCGCGCGATACGGTGTCTGATCAGGGCGCAGCGCCATCCGCTGAGCAGCGCTGCCAGGCGCGGCCCCAGCTCACCCAAAGCAATGCCTGACAGGATCAAGGCCATTCCGCCATACATTACTGGTGACACGGACTCCCCGAGGAACACGGCGCCTGCGCCAACGGCCCAGACCGGTACCAGGTAGTTAACCGTGGATAGAAATGCGGGCCCGGGGCCCTGCACCAACCGAAAATAGAGCAAGGTTGCGAGGCCCGTCGACAGCAGGCCGAGTACCAGTATTGCTGCGATAGCAGCAGGACCTGGAGTAAGGACCGAAGACAGGTCGACGGCGGCGACCGGCAGTGTCATGAGAGAAGCTGCTACCAGCGTGCCCGCCGAGAGCTGAATCGGGTCGGCGGCACCGAGGCGTCGGGCATAAATACTGTTTATCGAGTAGCTCAGCGCGGCGCCAAGCGCGGCGATGGCGCCCCACAGTGCCGTGTTGTTGCTGAGTCCCCCCAATGCCTCCGGCCCGATAATAGCAACGACACCTGAGAACCCGATGACAAAGCCGACAATCCGATAAGGTGTCAACGTTGAGCCGGGCAGGAAAAAGTGTGCAAGCGTCAGAACGAAGAGAGGCATAACGGCCATCAGGATACCGGCGAGCGACGAGTCAATGTACTGTTGCGCCCAGGCGATCAACTGAAATGGGAGTACGTTACCGAGCAGCGCCATTACTGCAATTGGAATCCAGGCGCGACCGAAGGCCGGTAGCTTGACGCCGTTTGCGCGCATGAAGGTAAGCAGTAGTGCCGTCGCGATCATCAAGCGGCCTGCAACGAGCACTGCCGGTGGGAAGGCCG
>Ga0316201_10002157_pt1 | contig 13871 bp, 12 predicted proteins | sample CS6wburrow_MG_FD_204516 | JGI IMG/M metagenome (GOLD analysis project Ga0316201, IMG submission 204516) | Coastal sediment microbial communities from Delaware Bay, Delaware, United States - CS-6 worm burrow | ecosystem: Environmental > Aquatic > Marine > Coastal > Sediment | place: USA... | reverse complement strand
CATGGCCTGCGCAAGACCGAACTGGCGCTGGTTCACGGGGATAACCCAGGCGTGTCCGGGTTTAAATACCTTGCCATCCACATCAACTTCGGCATCAAGTGTTTGAAACTCAACCTGGTGCCGTTTGAACAGGTCCATCAATTCAAGGGCCGTTGCCGGGTCATTGCCATCACCGATCACCCATCCCTGGAAGCCCGCTTTTGCGGCCCTTTGCCGCATGGTCTTGAAAAAGCCGGCCTGGTAATTTTTGAACTCGTTGCCAAGTTCATACGCACCTTTGAGCGTGGAGAGCGACATGCGTACGTGGTTGTGAACAGCTTCGGTAAACTCTAATTGGCCATTTTTGCGGTTGTAAACCGGGCCGTTTGCGCGGGGTTGTTCAAACAATATACCGATACTGCCGTTGATATCCGGGTAGGTTGAACCCTTGCCGTAGAAAAAATCATCGTAGGTGTCTTCGGTGAAATACATTTCTCCGGCACTATCGAAACTCTGCGCGTGGTACGGCACTAACGCACGTGTCATTTCGAGGTTTTCTGCCGTGGTCAGCGGGTGTTGCCGGGTGGGCACTCCGGGTTGGAAGAAAAAGCCATCGTCACCGGTTTCATGGTGGTCGGTGATGATGTGTGGAAGCCAGCGGTGGTATTCGGTAATGCGCGCGCGGGATTCGGGGTGCACCAGCGTCAACCAGTCGCGATTCAGGTCAAACAGGTAGTGGTTGGTTCTGCCACCGGGCCAGTCCTGGTGGTGGATTCGGCCATTGCGGTCACCCACTGAATTAAAGCTTTTATTGGAGTTGGACCAGGTCGCAAAGCGGTCAAGACCGTCCGGGTTCAGGCTGGGGTCCAGGATGATTATCGTATTTTTAAGCAGGTTCTTTACATATTCCGAGCGGGAAGCGGCCAGGTACCAGGCAACAATTGGCGCTGCATTGCTGCCGCTGGATTCATCACCGTGTACGCTGTAACCCAGCCATACCACCAACGGTGCATCAGGGTCGCCATTGGTGGCCCCTTCCAGGTGTGCCTGGCGAAGTGACTCGAGTTTTGCCTGGTTTTCTTTCGAACTGATGATCACCTGCAAAAGTGGTTTCTGCTGATAGGTGTGCCCCGTGACCTTGATGCTGACGCGATCCGAATTCGCTGCCAGGGTTTGCATGTATTGCACCAGTTGGGGGTGTTGAATCCTCCAGTCACCGGGCTCCCAACCAAGCAGGGATTCCGGTGATGGGATCGATGAATCAAGTTCTGCGTCTGCAGGCAGGTATTCGGCAGAGGTTTTTCCAAACACGGCAGAATTTACAAAAAAGCCGAGGAAAATACTCAGAAAAACGGTTAATAAGCGCACTGTCAACTCCATCAGATGCTCACGGAAGAGTGCATTCTATTGGATGTTGAACGGCTTTGCCTTAACACATTTGAAGGGGTTTGGGGTGTGTGCCACTTACCTGCCACAGGGGATTGGAAGTCATTTGGTTTGATAGGTGCTGAGTGATGCACCTGCTGTTACCATAGCGGCCATGAAAAAACATGATTTTGCGTTGTTAATTGTTGGGGTCCTGCTGGTCGAAGTTGCGCTTGCGGATATTCATTTGGATCAGGTTGAGTTGCCGCCTGGCTTTAGCATCGAAATTTATGCGGAAGGTGTGGAGAACGCCCGTCAGATGGCGCTCGGGGAGGCCGGTACGCTTTTCGTCACCCAGCATGGTTCATGGAACCGGACTGAAAAAATCGGTTACCAGGTTCTTGTTCTGGATGTACAACCCGATGGCAAGGTGCTGGATAAAAAGGTGTTTGCGTCCGGTTGGTTACAGGGCCAGGAGGTCTGGGGGCGTCCCAATGACGTGCTGGTAATGCCCGACGGCGCACTATTGGTATCAGATGATCTCGCAGGTGTGATTTACCGGATCAGCTATTCACAATGACACTGATCCAGATAATTGTTCTTTCCCTGATCCAGGGCTTGACGGAGTTTTTGCCGGTATCCAGTTCTGCGCACCTTATCCTGGGTAGCAAGGTCTTCAATTGGCCTGACCAGGGCCTGGTGTTTGATGTCGCTACGCACCTGGGAACCTTGCTTGCAGTAGTGGTTTATTTCCGTAAGGATCTCTGGAATATGCTGACGCCCTGGTTTGCAGCCAGCAAGGGAAACGAGGCCTCGCGTAAACTGGGTGTGATCCTGATCGTAGCCAGTATTCCTGCAATTGTTGCCGGTGGCCTGTTCCACAACCTGGTTGAGTCATCGCTCAGGGATATCCGCGTGATTGCTTTCAGCACCATAGGTTTTGGCCTGTTGTTGTGGTGGGCGGATGCCCGTTTTGCACGTAACAAACTGCTTGCTGATATGAATATGAAAACCGGTCTTTTGATCGGCCTGGCGCAAATGATGGCGCTGGTGCCGGGAACTTCGCGATCCGGAATCACGATGACCATGGGTCGTATGCTGGGGTTTGATGCCGACACGGCAGCGCGTTTCTCATTCCTCCTTTCGATCCCGGTCATCGCCGCCGCCGGTGCTTATGGGGTGTTGCAGATGCTTGTGCATAACGCCCCCATCGACTGGTTTCAGTTCAGCCTGGCCATCCTGCTTTCGGCCCTCGCGGGTTGGCTGTGTATTGCAGCATTTCTTGCTCTTTTGCAACGGGTTGGCCTGGTACCTTTTGTCATTTATCGTCTCGCCCTCGGTGTGGCTCTGCTTTGGATCGCTTTTTAGAGACGTTCGCACCAAAACAGTGCATAATTAACAGGATTGGTTCCATAACGGTGCGTTGCCGAATTCAGCAAATGCAGGGTCTCTTGTTGGATGTTACAAAAGCCATCAACATGCTGCTTAATGTTGTGAAAATGTATCTAAAATCCGTATTTTGAATTAGAAAATTCAAAAGCGTCCGTTCTTTTTGTTGGCACGAGTTCTGCATTTATATACCGACCCGTTTTGGACATCTATCAAGGTAACAGCATAGGAACAACGACATGAGCATAGAAAACATACAGAAAATGATCGCCGATGAAGAGGTTGTTTTCGTCGATTTGCGGTTTTGTGATACCTCAGGCAAAGAACAGCACGTCAGCATGCCCGTGGCCATGGCCGATGAAGATTTTTTTGAAGAAGGAAAAATGTTCGATGGGTCTTCCATTAAGGGCTGGAAGGGTATCAACGAATCAGACATGGTGCTGATGCCGGATATTGATTCTGCCGTTATGGATCCATTCATGGAGCATAAGACAATGATTATTCGTTGTGATGTCCTTGAGCCGGATACCATGGAAGGCTATAACCGTTGCCCGCGTTCGCTGGCCAAGCGCGCTGAAGCCTACCTGCAATCCACCGGTGTCGCCGATGCGGCTTACTTCGGGCCGGAACCGGAGTTCTTCGTATTCGATAGCGTCAGTTTTGGCACGGATATGCATTCGACGTTCTACAACATCGATTCGGAAGAGGGTGCATGGAATACCGGTTCGGAATACGAAGGCGGCAATCACGGCCACCGGCCACGTGTTAAAGGTGGTTATTTCCCGGTTCCACCAGTAGATAGCTTGCATGACCTGCGCTCAACCATTTGCGAAATTCTCGATAAAATGGGTGTGGAGGTTGAAGTGCATCACCATGAAGTGGGTACCGCCGGCCAGTGTGAGATCGGCACCAGGTTCGCTACCTTGACCCGCAAGGCAGACGAAATGCTGATGTTCAAGTATGCGACTCACAACGCCGCACATGAATCCGGCCGCACGGCCACGTTTATGCCCAAGCCACTGGTTGGCGATAACGGCTCCGGTATGCATGTACACATGTCTTTATTCAAGGGTGGCGAAAACATGTTCGCCGGTGAAGAATACGGCGGTTTATCAACGACGGCTTTGCACTATATCGGTGGTATTTTCAAACACGCACGTGCCCTGAATGCATTTGCGAATGCCTCCACCAACAGTTACAAGCGCCTGGTGCCGGGTTTTGAAGCACCGGTGATGCTGGCCTATTCGGCCCGTAACCGATCAGCATCCTGCCGTATTCCCCATGTTGGCAACCCGAAAGGGCGTCGAATCGAGGTGCGTTTTGGTGACCCTGCAGGTAATGCCTACCTGATGTTTGCTGCGTATATGATGGCTGGCCTTGACGGTATCCTTAACAAGATTGATCCGGGTCCGGCCATGGATAAGGATCTTTACGACCTGCCTTCCGAGGAAGTCAAAAATATTCCGACGGTCTGCGCCAGTCTTGCCCAGGCCCTCGAAGCGCTGGACGCCGACAGGGATTTTCTGAAGGCCGGCGGTGTCTTTGATGATGACCTGATTAATGCTTATATCGAACTCAAGATGGAAGAGGTCACGCGTTTCCGCATGTCTACCCATCCGGTAGAGTTTGATATGTATTATTCTATTTAGAGGAGCTGTTATTCGGCAGTTCCAAGGAAATCGGCGCGCCCTGAGGGATGCAGGGCGCACACAACCGGTATCAAACTGGAGTCTGACGATGAAACTTAATACACACAAAGAGCTTCTCATGATCCTGTTGACATTTTTGCTGGCAATGACAACCAGCTCGCTGATGGCACAGGTGTACAAAGTCGTTGATGAAAATGGAAATGTCACATTTACTGACATACCACCCGGGGATGGATCCAAACCGTTGGATCTTCCAGCAATTAGTGTGGTTGAAACACCTGAATATGAGACGACTGCCCGCCAGGCAGCTGAAGCGGCGGGAGTCGATGCAGAGCCAGCGGAGGAGACGATCAGGTCGCTGCGCCAGAGTTACAGGGATTTTGAAATCATTTCACCGCAGTCCGAAGAATCAGTCTGGGCACCGGATGGACCTATTGCAGTTGCCTGGAGGACAAGTAACGATTTGCACGACGGTATGCAGGTCATGATATTCATAGATGGCAACCTTCACACAACTACAGCCCAGGCAATGGTCCCACTCGTCGGGCTGGAGCGCGGTGAACACATCATAACAGCTGAGATCAGAGACCGGAGAAACCGCACTATTGCCACTGCACAACCCATCACGTTTTTCGTAAGGCAACCCGGTCTTTACAATCGTCCGCGTGTCGGCCCGAGGGGCAGTTGAGGCCATGCCGATCATCCCATTCTCATGCTTGATTCGCTTTCTACAGCAGTAGTTCAATTGGATGACCTGGGCTGTGTCCGGGCCATGAACGCAGCCGCCGAGCATTGTCTTGCGACCGGCAGGGAGCGTGTCCATGGCTGGTTGTTCCGGGATATTGGTGGCATTCCGGATGAACTATCAGAGGCTATTTCCGCAACCGCCAGCGAGCAGCGTGGCCGTCATCTGAGTGAGTGCAAACTGGCAGGCGGTCTGTTCGGCTGTACGATTCAACCCGTTACGGGGCAGGGTTTATTGCTGGAGTTTTACGATCTCAAATGGCAACAACAGCAAAACAAAATGCAGCAGCGTGAGTTGCAAACCGGAATGATGGATCTGATAAGACGCAACCTGGGGCATGAGATTCGTAACCCCTTGGGCGGAATCCGTGGTGCCGCGCAAATGATTGCTGCTGAACTGGCCGATCGCGAACTGGGTTCGCTGGCTGAACTGATCATGCGCGAGGTGGATCGGATTGACGAATTGCTGGCGCGATTCGGGCAGTCCGAGCTCGATTTTCAACCGCTTGACATCCATTTTGTGCTGCACGAAACCACCGAATTATTACGTTTGGAATCTGCCGAAAGTGTAAAAATTATTCAGAACTATGATCCCAGCATTCCGATGATATCGGCGGATTCATCAGCCTTGCGGCAAGTGTTTCTGAACCTGTTACGAAACGCGTTTCAGGCGGGTGCAACCGAAATCGAAATTCGAAGCCGGGTTGACTATGACATCACGCTGCTACAGCCGGGTATGGGTCGAGTTGTCCGCCTGGATATAAAGGACAATGGTTGTGGTGTACCGGAAGCGTTGCGTGGCATGCTGTTTTTGCCCCTGGTCACCGGTCGGCGTGACGGGACGGGCCTGGGTCTCGCGTTGGCACAACAGATTGCAGCAGCGCATAAAGGTCTTTTGACCTATGCACCACTGGAGCCCGGTAGCCGTTTTACACTCAGACTGCCGTTGCAACGAACTCATGACTGAGCCGGTACTGGTCTGGGTTGTCGATGACGACGAAGCCATACGCTTTGTGTTGTCGCGAGCACTGAGGCGGGCCGGCTATGTAACGGAAAGTTTTGACACCGTCGCTGCCGTAGTCGCAGCGCTGGATGTGTCCCAACCAACTGTTATTATTACAGATATACGCTTACCGGATGCTGATGGCCTAAGCGTATTGACAGCCCTGGAAGAACGTAATACAGAAGTTCCGGTGATTGCAATGACGGCTTTCTCCGATCTGGATCAGGCAGTAACTGCCTTCCAGTCAGGTGTGTTCGACTATCTTTCAAAACCCTTTGATCTCGATAAGGTGCTTGCAGTGGTGGCCCGTGCATCTGCTGTTCCGGCAGTTGTGCCGATGGCTTCCGTGCCCGTTGCGCCAAATCAATTAATCGGTGACTCCACGGCAATGCAGGAGGTGTTTCGAACCATAGGCCGGTTGTCACGTTCGAGTATCAGCGTGTTACTAACCGGTGAGACCGGTACCGGCAAGGAAGTTGTCGCTCGCGCACTGCATCAGCATAGTCCACGTTCCAAGGGCCCTTTTGTTGCGATTAATACGGCAGCGATTCCAACTGAATTGCTGGAGTCAGAGCTGTTCGGCCATGAGAAGGGATCATTCACCGGTGCTCACGCGAGACGCGCCGGGCGTTTTGAGGAAGCTGCTGCTGGTACCCTGTTTCTGGACGAGATTGGTGATATGCCCCTGCCATTACAAACCCGTCTCCTGCGGGTTCTGGCCGAGGGTGACTATTACCGTGTCGGCGGGCGGGACCTGCTGCGTGCAGATGTGCGGGTGTTAACAGCAACACACCAGGATTTACAGAAAAAAATTGCCGAAGGCAGTTTTCGTGAAGATCTCTATCATCGTTTGAATGTTATTTCCATTGAACTGCCACCATTGCGTGAGCGCAGTGAAGACATTGCCTTGCTGGCCAGGCATTTCCTGCGCCAGGCATCAGAGGAAATGGGTCTCGAAGAAAAGCACCTAATGCCTGAAACCATCCGCGCGCTGCAACAAAAAGCCTGGCCGGGCAACGTCCGCCAGTTGCAGAATCTTTGCCAGCAATTGTGTGTAATGGCGCCGGGTGAGCAGATTCTGCCTGTCGACCTGCCCGCGGGCCTGAAAAATAAAGACGCTATGAATGAATCCGGCGATTCATGGTCAGAGGCCCTGCGGAGCTGGACCCGCAAGGCATTGTTCAACGGTCAGGCTGACCTGATGTCCACGGTTCGTGGTGAATCTGAAAAAATCATACTCGATTGCGCGCTTGAACATACCGGTGGCAAGCGTGTGGAAGCGGCCCGCTTACTGGGTGTCGGTCGTAATACGTTGACCCGAAAACTCAATGAATTTGAAGACAAGTGAGGAAACTGCACAGGCAGGAGGTGCTAGCCCGCGTCACCTGCCCGGGTGATGTGGCTATAATCAGATTGCAGGTGGTACCCTCAGGGTAAATGTTACCGGTCCGTCGTTGACCAGGCTGACTTGCATATGAGCGCCGAAACTGCCAGTGGGAACTTCGCCGAGTTCACGGCGGGCGGATTCAAGCAGGTAATCAAACAGCCTTTTACCTTCTGCCGGTTCGGCCGCCGGGGTGAAGCTGGGGCGGTTGCCGCTATTGGTATTTGCGGCCAGCGTAAACTGCGAGACCAGCAGCAGTTCGCCACCCTTCTGGAGCAGGTTCAGGTTCATACGACCGCTTTCATCCTCGAATATCCGGTAGTGTAGAATGCGTTGCAATAGCCTGTCCGCCTGGACTTCGGTATCGCCTCTCTCAACTGCAACCAGTGCCAGGATGCCGGCACCGATCGCACCGGTCACCCTTTCACCTGAAGAATTTTCATTAACAACGACGTTGGCTTCCGATACCCTTTGCAACAATGCAATCATTTAACAACCCCGTCCAGATGTCCCGCTTTGCTCATGTTAGCATTGCTTCAATACCTTATATGATTAACTGCTGATGAAATTACTCGCCATTCGTGCCGTCATGCGTATGTTCAGCTGGATAACACCGCGCGCAGCAGAGTATCTGGCGCCACCGTTGGCTGCAGTGGTCTGGTACTCGGTGCCACGCCTGCGGCGTGTTACCCGCGTGAATTTAAAAGCCGTTTATCCGGAGATGGATGAGAAGCAGCGTAAGAAAATTGGCCGGGCCAGCATGACGAACTATGTCAGGGGTGTGTTTGAAGCCGGTATGTTATGGCACTGGCCGCTGGAGCGCATGTATGCTCTATTTGACGAAGTGCAGGGTATGGAGCAAGTCGAGGAACTGATCAGTGCAGGAAAGGGGTTGATTGTGGCCGCTCCACATTATGGGTCCTGGGAGATGCTAAATCTCTATCTGCATAGCAAGGGTGAGGCCGCCATACTTTACAAACCCAGCAAGCATCCTGACGTCGATGCGATGTTATCGGAGAAGCGCGCACGCGCCGGCGCCGAGATGGTCGCCGCGACCGGTAAGGGTCTGCGGCGTATGTATCAACTACTCAAGGACGGTTATGTCGTCGCATTGCTGCCGGATCAGGAGCCAACCGGTGGTGGAGGTCAGTTCGCCCCGTTTTTTGGTATCGAGGCTTTGACCGGCGTACTGCTCCCGCGGATGGCCCAACGTACAGGTGCACCGGTCGTCTTTGCCGTCTGTGAGCGACGCAAGGGAGGCCGGTACTGTGTGCATTTGTTCAAGACAGGCCCATCCATTTACAGTGAAAATATGCGCGAAGCGGCAACAGAGGTCAATCGAGGTATAGAACGGTGTATTGCCGTGGATACGAGCCAGTACCTGTGGGCCTACAAACGCTTTAGAAACCGGCCGGAAGGCGAGAAGTCGTTTTATAAAAACAGATAGCACCCTTGATTTGGGTCATTGACTTCAACTCACCAGGGATTAAAGTGATGTTGGGAGCATGAACGAATGAATTCCATCCAACATCAGACATCACCTTCGAAAACCATTGATGATTTGATCAGGCAGATGGAGTCCTTGCGCCGGATGATTGTGAAGCAGGCGGAGAACGGCTGTGACACGCTGCCCGAATTGCCACCTGAGCGGTTGCCAAGCGCGCAAAATCTTTTACATTATCTTGCGTTGAGACTCGAAGACATCAGGCCGTTACAGGACAGATTGACCCGTCTTGGCCTGTCCTCTCTTGGCAGGGTAGAGCCCCACGTCCTGGCGACCATCAATGCCGTCTTACGCAACCTGTACCTGCTGAACGGACAGGATAAGTCGGTGGCTGACTTTCCGGATTTGGATTCCGCCTTCGAGGAAGGTGCGGATTGTCTTGAGCAAAACACCGCCAGGTTGTTTGGAGATCGTCCCGTCAGCCGACGTGACCACATCATTGTCACCATGCCGGTTGAAGCTGCCGATGATTACCTGATGGTTCATCAGCTACTTCTCAGCGGAATGAACTGCATGCGTATCAATTGTGCACATGATTATCCGGAAATCTGGTCGCGGATGATCGGAACCCTGCGTAGTGCTGAACAGTCCACCGGTCTGTCCTGTCGTATTCTGATGGACCTGGGGGGGCCGAAACTGCGTCTTGGTCCTATGGAGACAAACCCGGCTGTCATTAAAATCCGGCCGCGCCGGGCATCGAATGGCAAAATTTTACGCCCTGCACGTGTCTGGTTGACCCCGGTTAAAACGGTTTTTTCAGAGATGCCTGCTGCTGATTTCACTTTTGCGCTCGATCCGGATTGGCTCAACGTCTTGAATGTAGGTGATCGAATAGAGTTTCGGGATGAGCGTGGATCCCGGAGAACCTGGCGTATCAGGGAGAAACGCGCAGACGGTTACTGGGCCGAGTCAAAAAAGACAGCTTACGTAGCCAATGGCACTGTCTTTAAGATTCAGGACCAAATGGGAAACCCCGGTCCGGAAACGGCAATAGCAGGTCTGGCACCCGAGGACAGCGTCTGCCTCATCCGCAAGGACGATGTATTGTTCGTTTCGGCAAAGGTTGAACCGGGGAAGCCGGCATTTCACGATAGCGACGGAGAGTTGCTCAACCCGGGTAAAGTTTCGTTGGCGATCCCTGAAGTTTATCGTGATGTACGGTTGGGTGAACCGGTATTTTTTGACGACGGCCGTATTGCAGGTATCGTCGAAAAACGGGATTTGGAACAATTACAAATACGTATCACTCACACCCGGAAGCCGGTTGAAAAATTGGAGGGTAACAGGGGCGTTAATCTACCGGATACTGACCTGAACCTGGCCGCCCTCAGCACAAAAGACCTCCAGGATCTGGAGTTCGCAGCGCGTCATGCCGACATGATTGGACTGTCTTTCACCAACGCTCCCGAGGATGTTCGCGCGCTGCACCAGCACCTGCATAAACTTGGCCGTGACGATGTAGGCGCAGTTTTGAAAATCGAAACCAAGAGAGGTTTTGCCAACCTTCCCGCCATCCTGTTGGAAGGGCTGAAATTTCCTGCCTGCGGCGTCATGATCGCACGCGGCGATTTGGCGGTGGAATGCGGGTTTGAACGTATGTCCGAGGTTCAGGAAGAAATATTGTGGGTATGCGAGTCAGCGCATGTCCCGGTGATCTGGGCAACCCAGGTGCTGGAAGGTCTGACCAAGCGTGGCCATGCTTCGCGGGCAGAGGTGACCGATGCGGCAATGGCGCAGGCCGCAGAGGCTGTGATGCTGAACAAGGGCACGCATGTCATAGAAGCAGTAGAAATGCTGGCTGATATCTTGCAGCGTATGCAAGGTCATCACCGAAAAAAACGCTCAATGCTACGGAAATTGCATCTTGCCTCGAATTTTGATGCGAAAATTTCGAATGATCCTTAGGTTGCACCTGGCAGAAACCTTGATCATCTTTACCGGAACCGTTAAAAAAGATTTCCTTTAGTGGTTTCGGGGTATATCGTAATGGACACTTTCCCTGCTGTTTCAGCCCTCAATCAGGTAAATGGTTGTAGATTTTATGAGTCGAGTTATTTGGATTCTCAAGATTAATTTGAATATAGCCCACAAGAATTACCCCGTATGAAGCCTGGCGAGAAACTTACCCTGGGATGGCGTGAGTGGGTCGGTCTGCCCGAACTCGGCCTGGAAGCCATCAAGGCAAAGGTAGATACAGGTGCCAGGACTTCGACGCTACATGCGTTCGAACTCCACACCTTTTCGGAGCTTGGTAAAGATAGGGTGAAATTCAAGATTCACCCGATACAAAAAGATCAGGAAGCAGTCGTCACCTGTGTCGCAGACATTGTTGATGAACGATTCGTGACGGATTCGGGTGGTCATAAGGAGCAACGCTTGATCATCATGACACCTATGACCATCGGTTGCTGGTCATGGCCCATTGAAATGACTTTGACATCCCGTGACAACATGATGTTTCGAATGCTACTGGGAAGAACAGCGATAAAGGATATCGCCATGGTTGATCCATCAAGATCATATACCACCGGCAAAAAACCACGGGTAAAAGTCGAAAAAGGAATAAAATAACCAATGGTCTTAAACAAGTCATTTTCGATCGGTGGAATAGAAGTCAAACCCGGTCAGCGGGCGAATATCAGCTTGCCGGTTGCCGATCTTTACACTTCGACGTCATTGAGCATGCCGGTACAGGTCATCTGTGGACGCAGGGCGGGTCCTGTATTGTTTGTCTCGGCGGCTATTCACGGAGACGAACTCAATGGCGTGGAGATCGTACGCAGGTTGTTGCGTCTCAAAGAACTTCGCTCCATCCAGGGCACATTGATCGCGGTTCCAATTGTCAACGTTCATGGCTTTTTGAATCAATCACGCTATTTACCTGACCGGCGAGATCTCAACCGCTCCTTCCCGGGTAGTGCCAAGGGGTCGATTGCCGCACGCCTGGCTAGTACGTTTTTTAAACAAATTGTTTCCAGGGCCGACTATGGTATTGATCTTCATACCGGTGCGATCAACCGCTCTAATCTGCCACAAACCCGTGGTAACCTCGATGATGCAAAAACACTTGCACTGGCTAAGGCTTTTGGTGCTCCTGTTATCATCAATGCCAATGTACGCGATAGCTCTCTGCGTGCCAGTGTGGCAGAGTTGGGTGTCCCGATACTGATCTACGAAGCTGGTGAAGCGCTGCGTTTCGACGAGGTGTGCATCAAAGCGGGTTTACGGGGCGTTTTGAACGTCATGCGTTTCATTGGAATGCTACCCGCAAAACGCCCCCTTAGAAAGCAGGTCATACCGTTACTTGCACGTTCTACGAGTTGGGTACGGGCACCCTCAAGTGGTATCTTTAACACCAATATTCAATTAGGTGACAGTGTTGCAACAGGTCAGCGCATCGCTTCAATTAGCGACCCGTTGGGTGGTTCTTCAGAAGCCATACTAGCGCCGTTCGATGGAATCGTTATCGGCCGCAACAATCTACCCCTGGCCCATGAAGGTGACGCGTTGTTTAACATCGCGGAATTCAGAAGTGTTTCCAAAGCTGAAGGTCTGGTTGAGGAGTTCGCAGCAATCTACGATCATTAAGCCGCACAGATCGGTGCCATTTTCCAAAAGGACCAATTATGAAAATCGGAATTCTATCTACAAACCAGAAGCTTTATTCGACACGGAGACTGCTTGAGGCTGGAAAAGAGCGCGGTCATCAGATGGTTGTGATTGATCACAGGCGTTGCTATATGAATATTACAAGTCACAACCCGGGTATACACTACAAGGGTGAAGCAATAACGGGTATTGATGCCGTCATCCCCAGAATTGGCGCCTCGATTTCCTTTTACGGGACGGCTGTGGTGCGTCAGTTTGAGATGATGGGTGTCTACTCAGTGAATGAATCTGTCGCAATTACACGTTCACGCGATAAGTTGCGCGCGTCCCAGTTGTTGGCGCGTAAAGGTATTGGCCTGCCTGTCACCGGCTTCGCAAACTCTCCCGATGACACTGACGATTTACTCGATTTTGTGGGGGGTGCGCCTGTCGTCATCAAGTTGCTCGAAGGCACACAGGGTGTTGGTGTCGTCCTTGCTGAAACCAAGAAGGCCGCCGAGAGCGTGATTGAGGCATTTAGAGGATTGAAAGCCAACTTCATGGTGCAGGAATACATCAAGGAGGCTGGCGGCGCTGATATTCGCTGTCTCGTTATTGGCGACAAGGTTGTGGCTGCGATGAAAAGGCAGGGTAAAGAGGGTGAGTTCCGTTCCAATCTTCACCGGGGCGGGTCAGCAAGCCTGATAAAAATTACACCTGAAGAACGCTCAACCGCCGTTCGCTCTGCCAAAGTCATGGGGCTTAACGTTGCCGGTGTTGATTTACTGCGTTCAAATCACGGACCGGTCGTATTGGAGGTTAATTCCAGTCCGGGTCTTGAGGGCATTGAAAACGCTACCCAAAAGAATGTTGCCGGTACGATCATTGAGTTTATTGAAAAAAATGCAAAACAGGGTAGAACACGAACCCGCGGACACGGATAGAAGAGCGGTTCAGTCGTCCTGGTTTGTTAGTACCAGTCGTAACAGGTCACTGAGAGAGTCGCGTTGCCGGGTGCTCAAGCTCTCCAGCGCATCGCACGCTGTTTCGAACCTGGCCCTGGTCGCATCCTCAATCAACTTGAGTCCCTTATTGGTCAGTTGAACCAGCACCCGTCGCCCATCATTGTCGTCTTTGATTCTGCGGACCAGTGTGTCTTCCTCAAGGCGGTCAATTCGATTGGTCATTGCACCTGATGTGAGCATGGTTGAGGCTGCCAGTTCGGTGGCGGCCATGATAAAGGGCTTTCCCTGGCGTCTCAGTGTG
>Ga0316201_10002155_pt1 | contig 13880 bp, 10 predicted proteins | sample CS6wburrow_MG_FD_204516 | JGI IMG/M metagenome (GOLD analysis project Ga0316201, IMG submission 204516) | Coastal sediment microbial communities from Delaware Bay, Delaware, United States - CS-6 worm burrow | ecosystem: Environmental > Aquatic > Marine > Coastal > Sediment | place: USA... | reverse complement strand
TTTCGCCTTCTCGCACATAAAGCGCGTAAAGTATATATTCGCCGCCTAAACCGGGTATCACTTCAAATTCTAAGAGACGATGGGCGACGTTGAGGGTTTCTAATGAGGCTTTGAACGGTTTTGGGGCGATATCAAAAGGTTTGAGTGGAAGCGGTGTTTTAAATAACACGTTCCCATTCGGGATTTGAATGCCTACCCATAAGTCTACGCGATCAAAACGTGATTTGACTTGGACATCTTCAATCAAATCAACTTTCATGGTTTCGCCGACTTCGTAAAAGGGTTTCAGGCCTTGAAATTCGACAATAACACGTTCGCCTACGGAAATCGTGCTGTCTTCTTGGGCCGTTAAGCCGTCATCGTCTGTCACGGTTAGGGTGATGGTATAGTCACCGTTTTCGGCAAAAGTCAGGCTGATGTCTTCTCCACTGGCCTTTTGATTGTCGGAGCTTGTCCAGTCATATTGCACGATTTTGCCATCGATATCACGAGATCGTTTGGCGCTGAATTTGACGGTGCGTTGTAAGATGGCTTTTTTGTCGTCCACATCAATGATGGCAACGGGATGCAATTGCGCGTCTTCAGGTACAACGGTGATGGTTTGGCGAGCAATGTTGGTGCTTTTCAGGCCAGCATCGTCTGTGACAACCAATTCGATCTCATATTGGCCTTCTGCTTTAAAGAGCAGACTGGTGATTTTGCCAGAGGCTTTTTGATCATCAGAGGTTGTCCAACGGTAATCGACGACTGTGCCGTCGGCATCAAATGAGTCGCTGGCATCTAATTGCACTTCCGGTGAGGAGAGTTTGACGACATTGGGAATGGCAATAAAGCGGGCGATGGGTTTGGCTTTCACCAACACGGTTTTTTGAGTGCTTTTGACGGTACCGTCTGTGCCTGTGATGATCAGGGTAATCAGATATTTACCGGGATCGGTGAAGGTGAGGCTTTCAGCTAGTCGGCCGCCGCTGATTTGCTGCCCATCCGTACTGATCCAGTCGTATTGGCTAATGGCACTGTGTGGTGAAGACTCACTGGCATTTAAACTGACAGTCAGTGGAGCTTCGCCTTCTGTCGGTGTGGCCCTAAAAGCGGCCATGAGTCCAGGGGGTGGGGCTTGAACGATGACGCTTTGTTCCGTTGTGCCTTTTTCACCATAACTGTCTATGACTGTCAAGGTGATGTTGTGTAGGCCTGTATCGTTAAAGGTTAGACTGGCTTTTTGCCCTAAGGTTTTTTGTCCCTCTGAACTGGCCCATTGGTAATTGATAATACGGCCATCGGGATCACTGGATTGACTGGCATCTAAATTGACTTGAAGCGGTGCTTTTCCCATATTGGGGGTAAGGGTAAACGTGGCAATAGGCGCTTGATTGGCTTTTTCTACCAAAATGCTTTGCGTGAATTTCAGGCTTTTTGCCTGAGTGGCATCTGTGACTACCAGATTAAGACTATATTGGCCCGCTTCTGTGAAAGTGATTTCTGGCGCAACGCCGGATAAGGTTCTACCATCAGAAATTGTCCACTGGTAACTCAATCCCGAACTGCCCTCCTGATCTGTAGACGCACTGGCATCCAATTTAACCGTCATCGGGGCTTCTCCAAATAAGGGGGAAGCGGTGAAAACCGCAATCGGTACTACTTTATTGCCAGTTTGCGTCACTGAAAAGCTTTGATCAGCCAGCGTTAAGCTGCCAGTGCGGTTTGTTGAATTGGGATTAGGGGCGACAATATAGTTGAAGCTACCATTCCCATTACCGCTGGCTTTAGCCGTTAACCAACTGTCATCAGCCGTGACTTGCCATTCGCAACCCGTGGGCGCGATCACTTTGACAGTGCTGGTATCAGCATTCGCACCGTGCATTTGGCTGTTAGGCTCAAGACGGTAGGTGCAGTTTTGATTAAGATTAAAAATGGCGGTGACGGTTTGAACCTGATTCAGGGTGAGTTGACAGGCCAATGTGCCACTGCAAGCACCGCTCCAACCCACAAAGGTGGCTTCATTATCGGGTTTGGCGGTTAAAATCACAGGGGTATCGGCTAAGTAGTTCTCGGTACAATCGCTACCACAATCAATACCGAGTCCAGTGACGGTGCCGTTTCCGGTACCTTGTTTCTTTACAGTGAGTGTTACTTCCGTTTTTTCCGTTGTGCCTTTCTCACCATAACTGTCTATGACTGCCAATGTCAGGCTGGCTCTTTGGCCTGATGTTTTTTGAGCCTCTGAACTGGCCCATTGGTAGTTGAAAATGCGGCCGTCGGGAACACGGGATTGACTGGCCTCTAAATCGACTTGAAGCGGTACTTTTCCCACATTAGGCGTAACGCTACCCAGAGCGGTTTTGCTGACGGTAAGGATATCTTCCGGCGAATAATCAAACGTAGCGGTGACATTTTGATCGGTGCTCATGTTCACTGTACAACCCGCTGTTTCGCTTTGACAAGCACCACTCCAACTCACAAAGACATAGTCTTTATCAGGTGTCGCCGTTAGGATAATCGAAGTATTAGGAATATACTGTTGATCACAGTCACTACCACAATTAATACCACCTGGTGAACTGGTGATCGTCCCATTACCTTGCAACAAGACTTTTAAAGTATTGGGCGGTGCTGAAAGAGTGGAATGAGATCGCGACGGTTCGCCAGCATCCAGGATACCATTATGATTATTGTCCCTGAAAGTGGAGTCTTGAATCGTCGCAGCGGAACTGATCAAGGGCGATAGGCCAATTCCTGATAATAATACCCCTTGCGCCAGAGCATTTCGCCATCGTTTGTTTTTAAAATGGACGGCATGATTTATAACCTCATCAATGATGAGTGATAAAGTTTTCATAGCGTTATTCCTCGCTAATTTGACGGATTATCGAAACATATTGATTGAGTATAGCCTTTTTTTTAGGGTTTGTCTTTTGGAAGAGATGGGCAACGACATCTTAACTCTAATCAGAGCCATTTAGCGCCTATTGCGTTAAAAAAAGTACCCGATAAGTGGAAACAGCCCTCTCACCAATCCGAACAGTTCCCTGAGCCGAAGTACTAGGCTTCCTGTCAACTATTAGTACATCTAATTTCAACAACAAACAATTTTGCCACGGAAAAACACGGAAAAACACGGAAATATTCCGTGGCTTTTAATCATCCCAAAAATAAATTTGGAACGAAAATCTCGCTAGAAACCTAAAAAATGAAGATCAATGTACCCCCCATAAAATCCCAAGGTATCAAAACAAAATTGGTGCCTTGGATAAAGCGCATTATGCCAGAAAAATTTGAAGGTTTATGGATTGAACCCTTTATGGGTACAGGGGTTGTTGCGTTTAATCTTGCGCCTCAACATGCGCTATTATGTGATACGAATCCTCATTTAATTCATTTTTATCACTCAATCGAGGAAGGTGAAATAACGCCAGAGCGTGTCAAACAATTTCTGAATGATGAGGGCGCAAAACTCTTAGAACAAGGCGAATCTCACTATTACACAATAAGAGAGCGATTTAACAAAGAAGCGGCCCCTTTGGATTTTTTATTTCTCAATCGGGCAGGCTTTAATGGCATGATTCGTTTTAATCGGAAAGGGCAGTTTAACATCCCTTTTTGCAGGAAACCTCAGCGATTTGCACAAGCGTATGTTACCAAAATAGTGAACCAGATAAGCTATGTTAGTCATTTATTGAAAGTCAAAGACTTTGTGTTTAAGTGTCAGCCTTTTGAAGAAACCATACCAAATGGAAAAAGCGGAGACTTGATCTATTGTGATCCCCCTTATATTGATAGGTACGTTGATTATTATAATGGCTGGAACGGTGAACATGAGAAAAGGCTTTACAATGCTTTGTTTGATACACCAAGCCAATTTATATTATCCACTTGGCATCACAATGATTACCGTGAAAACGACTATATTAAATCGCTGTGGAATCACTTTAATATTTTAACCCATGAACACTTTTATCATGTTGGCGGCAGTGTGGAAAATCGAAAGCCAATGATTGAAGCGATTGTTATTAATTACGAACCCTGATTATTTAATAGTGAAATGTCAGCAGAACCTAGTATATCTGCTCATAAATTCTTCCCCCTTCAAACTTGTAAATGAAAGAAAATAGCTGTAAAGAGGGGGGGGAACCAGAAAATCATGTCAATTGAGAGGAATCGTGGGTTTTGCAGTAGCGAAACCTTTGACATAGCTCGCTATCAAAAACCCTGGTCAGCAGAAGTAATTGTATACGCTTGTCGGTAAATAGACTTAAAAATAGCGGTCAGATGAAAGCGGTTATCATCTTGTTCTGAATAGAATTTTGCTATATTTAATGATAATCGTTCTATTTCTTTCTCAGATAAATGATCTTTCGTTTTCGACTCTATAGTATGAATCTTTTCCCAATAAGGTTTAACTTTTCTTATCAAGAACAGAGTCTTTATTAATTTATCATCCAAATGGTGATTAAATTTTTCTCTAAAAGCGTTTTTTAACTCATTGATATTGGAACAATTTAATCCTAAAAAATCAATTCTATTACAAGCAACTTTTTTAAAATTCTGTTTTAAATCTTGATCTTCACTAATCTCTTCTATTATATCTGAATAGATTTGATTTAAATCTAGTTTTTCATTCCTATACAAATGATAGTCTTTATCAAAAATAGGTTCTAAGCATTTCAGTAAAAAATAGGCTTCTTTATGAATTAAGCCGGTAGTAAATATTGTATGACTATCTATTTTGTTAGAATTTATTTCTAGCTCGTTGTATAAATCATTAAAAATTTCTTCTGTATTTTCAAATCTATAATTATCTATTTTTGCTTTTTGAATATCCAAATCTATGATTACAAATAGTTTATTGATATCAAGATAGCTATCAGTTCGATTTTTTGCATGTAACTCTTTAAGCATTAAATAGGCTTTAATTACATTAGCCCTATCACCACAATTAAAAAATACTGGGGTTGGTACTGGATAGTTTTTCAGACTTTTTGGTAAACAGGCTTTATAAAAATTGGCATCTGGAAACTTTTCAAGACTTCTATATTTCGACGGATTTTTCTTAAAATTTTTCACTTCGCTAATGTCACCTTCACACAAAATAACAACCTTATTTTTTATCGATCTGACTCCCATGATATTTTTAACATGATTGTTCAATTCATCTGCCGTTAAACTCATATTGATTCCTTGATTAATTTAGGTTCAAGTTCTATCACATGAGAAGGCGTTAATGCTTCACATAACCCATAAGAATGAGTCGCTAAAATAAACTGATTATTCTTTGACCAATTCTGTAATTCATGCACTATTTCATACTGCCAATCAGGATGCAAAGCGATTTCTATTTCATCCATTAAAACCAGAGCGTCATCTATTGCATGATATTTTAGCCAAATGTATATGCTCAGTTTCTTTAATTCACCATGACTTAAATCTTCTGGAAGTAATTCTGCATTTCCCATTTTAAAAATTACACTGGACAATTTTTTATCGACAGTTATCGTTTTATCATATAAAAAACGATTCAATTCATTTTTCAACTTTTTAAGATGCTTACCATCATAGTCTTCAAATTCTAAGGCATTTTCAAAATCTTTATCTCTCGCCTTTTCAAAAGCTTTAATGATCAGTCCAGATGAGGCAAAATCATACGTAAAAAAGTTTTCTAAATCCCTTTTTACTTCAGAAATGCTTTCACTATAATCACTTTCTTTTGAAAAAATTTTTTGTTTTTCTTCATCTGATAAAAACAAAAATACCTGAGTACTTGGAGCCGCTAAATAAACTCTATTAGAGATTTGAGTCAAAATATCAATATCAGCAGTCGTTTTGCATAACAATACTCTGTCGTTATCGAGAAGAGTAATGTATAAGATTCCTTTTTGTTTTAGTGATTCAAGCAGTTGTGATTTTTTATGCTTTTCCTTATCGAGCAAAGAATCTAAGTCACTATTATTATTGATTTTTTTATCATAATAATTTAATAAATCACGAACGACTAATTTGTAATCGTCTAGTGTTGCATTTTTATCTCTTGTCATCATATATAATTCGCGATGATATCTATATCGTCGTCTTATTTGATCTTCAAGTAGTGGCGTTACTCTCTTTGAGGAACTCATGTCTTTTTCCAGTTCTAACAAAGACGAGTATTCTGCTTGCCATTTTTTATGTTCCTCTAATTTCTCTTCAATTTCATCTACATCTAAAAAAACATTAAAATCCTGCCCTTCATAGTTATTAGCAGACACAATAAATTCCAAACCAAAATCTTTATCATTATGATTAATCTCAAATTGAGCTAATTTTGTTATTTCAGCATCTGCTGGAAAGTGAGCCAGTAAGTTTACCAAATATTGATGTCTTTCCTTATTAAAAGAACAATGCAATAATGTAAAAACCAATTGCAATAACGTACTTTTTCCACCACCATTTAAACTGCCTAAAGGAAAAATAGTCGGTGTAAATCTTTGTTTAAACTCAAAATATACATTTTCTAAAACTCTAAACTTTTCTATTTGAATTTTTTTTAAAAACATATCAATTTTCCTTATAAGTCCAAATTAAAGTAGTCACAATATCTGATTTAAATCGTGGGGAAGAAAAAACACGTTTGCCCACCCTACACGGCTTAGTGTTTATCTTGTTTTTCTTATTATCCCATTCAAATTTAAGTTTCTTCATCTGTACGCTATACTTTTACTCAATTAATTTGTGTCTATGCTGAAGTCAGCAATGATTACTGACGACAGCCTTGATAATTTTTGAAAGTGTATGGGGGGGGGTTTGATGAATGGTGGGTAGCAGCGAAGCTGCTACCCACCCTACACGTAACCCATGCAACGCTCGCTAATTATCCTGTTTTTTAGGCGAGTTCTTAATATCTTCAGTTGAGCTTTTATCACAACTTTGCTTGCTCTCAAGCAACTTCTTATCACAACTTTGCTTGCTCTCAAGCAACTTCTTATCACAACTTTGGTTGCTCTCAAGCAACTTCTTATCACAACTTTGCCCGATCTCAAGCAACTGAAAATAATAAAAAACATTAAAACCAATACTTATTAGCAGTAGTATTACCATCACTATAGTCGAGAAATGTACAACTTGCAATTTCTTACTTGTAATAATTCCTGACTTCTCTTCTGGTGACTCTTCTAGTAATAGTAACTCTTTTCGTGATGGTAAATCATAGTCACTATCACGGGGATCTCGCCAATTATTCATTCGTTTTTCTACCTAGAAATATCATTATTAAAAACAGAATAAGCCATCATCTTTGTCTCAACAATATTCATCGATGTTCCATTTTTTGCGGATCCCAATATCACATCAAATTGAGCTTTACCGCATCTTTTTCTAATTCGTTCAGACAATTCATCAAAAACTTGCTTGTAGCTTTCGTCATGTTTTTCTGTCCTGTTAGCCATTAAATCAACTTTATTTATGAAAAGAACAACATATTTTAGTTCACTTGTAAGCAAACCAAAAACGGCATCTAATGCAGTGTCATTCCATTCTTTGCTGTGTAACTTTACTCGCTCAATATCAAGTTTGTTTTGTGGTGTTAAGTCTTTATCATTTTGATTTTTGGGAGGCGGCAATAAATCAACCAAAAAGACAAGAGAGTTAATATAGGTATATGCAAATGGCGAATACGGTCTTTTTTGTTGAACAAGAAACGAGCTAATCAATTGTCCAATCTTTTGTCCTTTATAGTCAGCTATATAAAACCAATAAGAAGTACATTCTGAACTAAGCTTTTTGTTTTCTTTGTTTGATCTTCTCATACCATGATATATTTCAAATTTTTCTGTCCTTTCATCTGGATTTGCTTGCCCATTTGCCAGCAGACTACTAATGAATGATGTTTTTCCGCTTCCACCCAACCCCACTAAAAGAACAGAGTTTCGTTTATCTTTTGAAGGAACTTGAACTGGCAGCGTAAAACCGTTTTTCAATTCTTCCAATTTTTTTTCCATTTCATCCATTTTCTGTTTTTCAAAAAAACGATCTACTCCTTTTGTAGCAACCGCACTAAGAATAGCAATGATTAGGGCTATTATAAATTCCATCATAAATATTATTCCTCTTTGTTAAGTAATCAAGATGTAAAGATCGACAACATGTTTTACCAAGTTTGATTGTACGACACAGAGCATCGCGATGCACATTCCCAACGAAGACGTTGGGAACGATGGAACCTTTGTTGGTCAAATATTATGTATGAATTACCTTCTCACTTTTTATGTTTTTGAAAATACGAACCATTTGCCCAAGCTTCCCATTCATTGACTTTCGTACCGAAAATTACAAGATTATGATAGATTGATTAAAAAAACGATTATCATATTAATTAGAGAAAATGTGGGTTTCGCTATTGTTCTACCTACTTTAACTACATTTTACAAAAATATTACATATTATTATAAACACAAAAAGATAGCAAACTTTTAATCATAATTAGCAATTGATAAGTACATTTCCAAATTAACAATTAAAACAATAATCACACAGAGTCTGTAGAGTCAATAAAATGTAGGCCGTCATCTGCCTTACAAAATTTGTTCATGCGGTATGACGCGCAGCGATACACCATAAGTTTATTGTTAAACGTAAACAGAGTTTGGGAACGAGAAACTATGTTTATCCATCATAACCATTCTCATTTAAAAAATTTTCAGCATCTTCTCCTAAATAACTTCTAATTGTTGTAAAAAATGGTGAATAATTACCGTTAGAATCTTTTGATAAATGTGCTGATAATACTTCAGTTATAGAATGTTCTAAGTCTTGTGATATTTGAAATAATTCATCTATTTCATTTCTAAGATTATCAATTAAAGATTCTCTCCACTCCCTCAATTTAGGCGCATTCAAGTTTAATTTTTTTTCATCTAAACAATTTTTTGCTTTTTGTCTGTTTATATTACATTGGTTACAATTCTCTTCCATAACACTCATCTTTCCATTGGCTGATATATGAAAGATTGGTGGAAATGCAGGAATATCTAAAGGATTTAATATAATATCATCCCAATTATGTTCTCCTTTTAAAATATCACAATGTCGGTGTTCATTACCTTCTATAAATCTTTTACCTTGTAAAATATATTTTTCACTTCCACCATTACAACACCCTAAAAGATTACTCCAAATTAAATTCCAGTTTATATCAAGATTACTCCTGTCACTTTTAGGATGAAAATGTTCCACTCTAAAATCATCTTTAATCTTTCTATCATCATAAAAATCTATTTCACAATAACAACAAATTCCACCTTGCTCTTTTTTTAATTGGCTAATCACTTCAGTATAGCCAGTTTGGCACTCATTCTTAAAATTTTCCCACTTCTCCTGTGGATTATTCGCAAAATACGCTTTTAATTCTGTCGGAATGACTACCGTTTTATTAACTTTTTTCATATTTTTTTCTCTGATACTCTTTAAGCCTAATATCCATATCGGCTTCCAATAATGCTTTTTCTTTTCCTTTACCCCAAATATCAAGCTCTTTTCTTAATTCTTTTGCTTCGTCACTATTGTATTGATTTTTATCAACTAACGCCATATATTTATTTAATTTTTCTACAATATGAAGATGTTGTGGTCGTTCATTAACACCGAAAATTTGCATAAGAAGCTCATGGCTTTTTGCGCCATAAGAAAAATCGACCGGAATTGATATGATCCTATTATCATCCATAACCAAGCCTCTAATACTTTCAGGTTGTACGGTTGTTAAAACCTGTGGGCTATGCGTTGTAATGATAAACTGAATTTTGGGAAAAGCTTCTTGAAGATTAGGTATAACGCGTTGTTGCCATCTTGGATGTAGGTGCATCTCGATCTCATCAATAAGTACAATACCCTTTGTCTCTTTTGGCGCATTAGATAAATGAGGATTAAGCCTAGTACATCTATAAGCAATATCTGCTACCATTGCTAACATACTGCGAACACCATCACTCAATCTTGATACCGGAATTGTTCCTTGTTCGGGATGGTTAGCTGTGATTTTTTTAAATTGAATATTGTATCGAATATTATTCCACTCACTGACTTTAAGACAAGTATTCACAGCTTCTCTAATGTTGTTAAGTGCTTTACTTTCTTCAATAGAAAAGTCCTTAATAGTCGCTTGTGTTTGAATTTTTTCGATAAGTTTGTCATACTCTGCTTTTGATTCATTTTCAAACCATTTGGCAAACTCTCTATAGTTTTTTGATGCAGGTTCTAAAGCTTTACCATAGCCAAAAATACGAGAAAAACTGTTTTTGTTATCACTTGAAGTCTGGCTTATATCCCATAATCTACCGGTACCATAATAGGAGATAATGGGTAATTCAATATTTACAGAGTTATTTCTTATTTCCGCTTGTAATTTTTTGGCGTATTTTTTTAAAACAGAAGCATCTTTAACGGTCGTTTTGGATTTTTCTCCATTTAAAGCCCTTGACCATTCAGAAGATATACCCTCTATTTTACCTTTTGCTAACAGTGTTACAGGATAAACACTCTCCATCTCAATCATTTTTGTAGCATTATCTCTATTGATAACATTCAATCTCACATCATCTGTTGTAAATCCACTATCTTTTCCTGTATCAAAGCCCCCAACAAACTGCCCTAATGCTACAGATAGAGCATCTAAAACAGAACTCTTTCCAACACCATTTTCTGCTACAATTACTGTTAAGTTTTCATCAAAATCTATATTAAACTCTTCAAAACATCTATAATTTTCTAATTTTATACTTTTAATTATCATATTTTTACCTGACTTTTAGCTAGCAAGTAGGGTGCGTGGAACGCACCTTAAACTCTCAAAACAGACTACTTTGGGTAGTCTCTCCAAACCAATGGAGGTGTTCAAACAGTGCGAATTGGGTAGATTTTGCAAATCACACAAGTCATTGATTTGTAAGACCACTGGTTTGTAGGGACTACCCTACTTTGCATTTATAGCCTCATCCAATTTTTAAAAGTTAGGATCGGCTCCTAAGCAGGATATTACCTTGTTTGGCTAATAACACTCTCCCACCCCGCCCAATCTTCTGCGTAATCCGATCCAAAATAATAGATAGCGAGCGTAGGGTGGGCTCAAAACACTAAACCCACCGCAACTATTCGATTAATAAATAAAGAAATGATTATCATATATATTAATTAGATAAAAGGTGGGTTTCGATATTGTTCTAGGTGGGTTTAACTACATTTCACAAAATCGTTCCCGCTGCACAAACACAAATGAAAAAAGATAACAAACTTTTAATTCTAATTAGCAATTGATAATGACATTTTCAAATTAACAATCAAAACAATAATCACACAGAGTGTGTAGAGTCAATAAAGCATAAGCCGTCATCCACCTTACAAAATTTGTTCATGGTGTGTGACGCGCAGCGATACACCCTACGTGTTAGGTTTAATTTTATAATAAACATAGATATTCTACACTAAATACTAGGTTCTGTTAACATTTGCTACAAAAATTCTATTTTTCAATGGCTTATAAAAATATAAAATTAATGATAAATCAATGATTTATCGTTAAATATCAACAAAACGAGACTAAAAAATACGTCCCAATTCAAATAAATTTGAACACCATAACTCAATACTAGACTAAATAAAATACGAATTACCAGAGAGAATGGTGGGCTTTAAAAATCCATTACCGGCCCCCTACATTTTGATTTATTTTTAAATGGTGGGCTTTAAAAACCCGTTACCGGCCCCCTACATTTTGATTTATGTATAACGATGAGTAATCCGATAATGCTTATCAAATCAGCTTAATGCGTTAAAATGTTTAAATAAGAAAGGCGCTTCTATAAAATCTCGCTTCACAAACAATTTTAATTCTTAATGCTAATTATTTATTACCGATTTATCAATTTATAATGAATGGCTTCAGCGAATTTTTAATTATTCTTTTAGAAACCGTGCGGGATGTTCTCCCAATAATCGTGATTATTTTCGGTTTTCAGTTTTTGGTGATACGTCGTCCCATTCCTCAACTTAAAGAGGTGTTATTGGGATTGGTTTACGTCATTTTAGGTTTGGCGCTATTTCTCCAAGGATTAAAACAAGCCTTGTTTCCATTGGGGGAATTGATGGCTGAACAATTGACGAATCCGGCTTTTATTTATGGCGGAATTGAACAAGTTAGCCAGTCTTTACATTGGACAGATTATAAATGGGTTTATCTCTTTGCAGCCGCGATTGGTTTTGCCACCACTATTGCTGAACCCGCATTGTTAGCGGTTGCGATTAAAGCCAAAGAAGTCTCAGGTGGCACCATTACGATTTGGGGCTTACGCATTGCCGTTGCCATTGGTGTTGCGATGGGTATTGCTTTAGGGACTTTTCGGATTGTGACAGGCACCCCACTACACTATTATATAATTATTGGTTATATCATCGTCATCATACAAACTTTTTACGCCCCCCGTATAATCATAGCCTTAGCTTATGATTCAGGAGGGGTTACCACGTCCACGGTTACTGTGCCCTTAGTCACGGCGCTGGGTTTAGGGCTCGCAGCCACCATTCCAGGGCGCAGTCCATTAATGGACGGTTTTGGCTTAATTGCTTTTGCCAGTTTGTTTCCCATGATGACGGTGATGGGCTATGCTCAGTTATCAGTCATCAGAAATCAATGAACACATCAGTTATCAGTTATCAGTTATCAGTTATCAATGAACACATCAGTTATCAATGCGGTTATTTGAGAGAGGATAGAACGCTGATTTAACTGATTAACTTGATTAATGCTGATTAATTGAATAAGTGGATAACAAAAATAAATAAATTCATATTTAACCTATAAATGGCAATTATATTTTAGTTTTAATTTATTAATCAATGACTTAATTAATATTTGAGTTCACCATTTGATGAATAATAAATAAAAAGATTTTTTTAAAAATTATGAATTAAATTCAATCGGTTAAGTTAAATCGTCAACTTTTTGAATTGCCATTTTTAGGTTTAATTCAAAATAGAATTTATTATGATTGTTACTGATTAAAAAAAATGTTTAATCTGTTAAATCAGCGTTCTATAAAATCTTCCCAACACAGGGGGAGAACAGATAATTGAAAAAGGGAGATTGGCGTGCATTTTAAATTGATTATTGCTTTTATTACTGAAGATAAAACGAATAAGGTACTCAATGCGTCTCGTGAAGCGGGGGCGACGGGGGCTACTGTGATTAACCATGCGCGTGGTGAAGGTTTGGAGCTGCCTAAAACCTTTTTTGGTTTACAGTTGGAAACACAACGTGATGTATTATTACTTCTAGTGGAGGAACATTTGTCTCGAAAAATTTTAGAAACCATTGCTAAAGTGGCTGAATTTGAAGAAAGTCTCGGTGCTGGGATTGCGTTTCAAATTGATGTGGAAGATGCGGTTGGGATTTCCCATCAGATGAGAAAATTGACGGCAGTGGTGGAGGAAACAATATGAGTCCGAACAAACTGGTACGGGTGCAGGATGTGATGAAAACGGAGTTTGATACAGTGGACGGTTTGATCACCGTTGCTGAGGCACTGCGTAAGATGAAGCATCCTGAAGTGAGATCTTTAATTGTCAATAAGCGACATGCAGATGATGAGTTTGGTATGCTTTTTTTGATGGATATTGCGCGTCATATTCTGGCTAAAGATCGTTCTCCTGAGCGAGTCAATGTTTATGAAATTATGGTTAAACCGGTGCTGACTATTCCCCCTAAAATGGATATTCGCTACTGTGCCCGTTTGTTTGATCGTTTTAATGTGTTACGTGCGCCAGTGATTGAAAATGATGACGTGATTGGTATTGTTGGGTTTTCCGATATTGTGTTGCGGGGTATGGTGGATTATTATAAGAATCAATAAGTTATTTTT
>Ga0316201_10002154_pt1 | contig 13883 bp, 7 predicted proteins | sample CS6wburrow_MG_FD_204516 | JGI IMG/M metagenome (GOLD analysis project Ga0316201, IMG submission 204516) | Coastal sediment microbial communities from Delaware Bay, Delaware, United States - CS-6 worm burrow | ecosystem: Environmental > Aquatic > Marine > Coastal > Sediment | place: USA: Delaware... | reverse complement strand
CGACAAATGTCGTTGTCGTGTTTACCGTCTATTGCACTTTAGAGGACTTCTTTGAACTGGATATCTTATTAGGCACCTGTTTACGCATTAATACGTGTCAAGTGCGCGTCATCATCCGTGATTTTGAAACGAAAACAGCACTTCGCGTCATTGACTTAGAAGGGGTAAATGTCTTTGATAACTATTTTTATCCCATTCGCTTTGAAGCGATAGCGGATTCTAAAGGCAAAACCTATCAAATTGAAATCGATTCACCCGATGCCACCGATCACTCCAGTATTGCAGTGTGGTGCCATCCCAAACAACCCGAGGTTGCTGAAACGCAATCCTTACCCGAACCGGTTTCACCAGAAAGCTTGCCCACTTGGATACAACAGAGTTTATTAGCCCTCCCAATGCCCGCACGATTAAGTGCCGAATCGGCCGTTCAGGGTTTCATTGTGTGTGGAATAAGCGAATCAACACCGCTATTGAACGTACTCTTGTTTTTCAGGGCACTGGAAAGGGGCTTAAAACAGGCCGATATCAGTGGACAAGTGGTGCTCTGTGGACAATTCAATTCCGATTTACAAGCCTATTGTGAACAACATCAGCTTACCACCTTAGAAAGTACAGCAGAGCATGTTGATTTACCCCTCATACTGGAATGGGGGCAAAAATCGAAACAGCTTGACTATATCTGGTGTTGTGAACTGACTGCCATACCACAAGTTGATATCGTGGAACGGGCGATAGAGATGTTGAGTGATTGCCCCGATGCGGGCTTGTTAATGCCTTTAGAAAAACACAGCGATGGCAAAATCCGAGCCGGTTATGCCTTATTAATGCGTGACGGTTTATTGCATACCCATTTAGCAGGGCAATCTGCTGATCATCCTTATTATGGATATCGGCGCACCATTCTGGCCGCAAGTAGTCAATTAGTTCTGCTCAAACAGGCCGCTTTATCTCAGATTGATATCGATGCCGTGCGTGCTTACCGCACGCCGATGTACCAAGTGACGGAACTGATTTGGCAATTAAAAACGCAATCCTATCAGGCCGTTTATGAAGCCGCATTCTGTTATGAACAGGAAGCACCTTATCCGGCCTTTACAGATTCAGATTACAATCAGGACAGTGAATACTTTTATCACCGTTTTCAGTCTCAACTACCGACACACACGTCTCCATTTCTGCCGCTAGGCTATCAATTAAACCCAGAACAGCAACCCAGCGTGTTAGTGATTGATGCCACCTTGCCCATGTTTGATGAAGACTCCGGTTCCTTGCGTTTGTACACCTTATTAAAAATCTGGGCCAACTTGGGATATCGGATCACCTTTATTCCAGATAACTTGGACAGTCAGTTTAAATACCGTCACGCACTAGAAGCCTTAGGTATAGAAGTGTTTCATGGCAACTATAATCTGCGCGACGCGATGGCTTCGCGGCAATTTGATTTTGCGTTTATCTGTCGAGTAGACATGGGGCATCGTTATATTCCCTATTTGCGTTTATTATCACCCAAAACCGTTATTTTTTATGACACGGTAGACATTCACTACATCCGCGAACAACGTCAAGCTGAGATCGAAAACGATCCCAAACGGGCAGAAAACGCGCAAGCGACTAAGCGTAAAGAATTATCCAATTGCTTATTAGCCGATAGCGTGATCACGGTAACAGATGATGACGCGAAACACTTACAAGAAGAATTGCCTCAGTTAGTCTACTCGGTGATACCCAATATTCATCAACTGCACCCATTGCCTGAAACGCCTTACGCGCAACGAGAAGGATTAGTCTTCATCGGTAATTACAACCATCAACCGAATGAAGATGGCATGTATTATTTTGTTGAAACAGTATTACCGAAAATCCAAGCCCGTTTACCCGACATTCGGCTCTACTTGATTGGCAGTAACATGAAAGAGAAAATGAAAGCATTGGCCAATGAAAGTGTCAAAGTGATTGGTTGGGTAGATCAAGTGGAACCAGAATTTGCACAACGGCGCGTCTTTGTCTCTTATTTACGCTATGGTGCAGGGATGAAAGGGAAACTGGGGCAAGCCTTATCTCTCGGATTACCCGTCGTCACGACTCAGATTGGTGCAGAAGGGATGGGGCTTGAAGAGGGTGAAACGGCTTTAATTGCAGATGAACCAGAAGCCTTTGCTGAAGCGGTGTGTCGTTTATATAGTGATTCAAGTTTATGGGAGAAACTGTCGCATCAAGGAAGGGATTATATAGAACAGCATTACGGTGAAAGTGCAGTACGCGATAAACTGCGTGATTTGTTGGCACATTATCACTGACGCTAAGTTGAGGATAGTACAACGAATTACGGGCCGATAAACTTCGCGCAAAGTAGAGACGCACGGCCGTGCGTCTCTACTAGCTCTGTCAAAAAAAATAGATTTGTCAATCGGTTAGAAAAATATCAACTACCCCGCAGCAATTTGAAGGGGGAGAAAGCAATAAATCCCATAATCTTGTTATGGCCATTAAAAAACCATGTCCCACACTCGGCCCCTCATGAGGGCGTTGAGGCGTTGCACAGGGATAAATAAAATACAAACCTAAAAAAATAAGGCGTGTTTTTTTCATTATGTTGTATTCCCTTATTGCAAAAATATTATTTTACCACTAGAGCGACTAAGTAAATTAGAATATTAGCTTTTAATTCTAAATGATTGAATAACACTAGCATAAACGGGTTTCATTTATCATTTATAAATATTTTTGCTATATTATTAAAATAGAGATAGATTTCAACACAAAATTCACAGAGTACCCCAGAGTGTCACAGAGTATAAATATAAGATTTATATCTCAAATTGAGATGAAATGCAGATGAGCAACCGTGTGTTCAAAGTTGAAGATTTGAATACTGATAGCTGCTAAAATCGAACTCTGTCGCGTATAGTCTTTAAAAATTTTCAGATCACTAGACTTGTCCATTTTGCTAAGTAATTATTGATTTTTGTATTATATTTTAACGAGTGATGTTATTTAGGGATAAGTTTATTATAAAAAGAATAAATTATTGATAGATAGTCAATATGAATTGTTATCTAATCCGAGTTATACAGGATAGATTAACCTAAAAAAATGAATATATATACAATAGGTTATTTCACCTAAAAAAGTAACCCATATCACATAAACTCGCGAGGTGGAGAATAAATTTGATCAGAGCCATTATTATCACGATTTTTGGCGGTATTTCTGCCGGTGTCACGCTACTCTGGATAGAATACAGCTTTTTTATTCCTTACTATAATGTTCCTGAACCGACTTCAACGACACCAATGAGTTTCCCTCAGACACCCGGTAAAATCTTTCATGATTACTTACAAGATGGTAACTTAGGCCCTGAAATGGTGCTGATTCCGGCCGGTCAAGTTCAGATGAAAAACACACCAGATAGAAATTCGTTTGAGGAAACAATTGTACAGGATGTCTTTGTAAACCGCTTTGCAATCGGGCGTTATGAGATTACTTTTGAGGAATATGACCGTTTTGTAGAGGCCACAGGCCAACCTAGGCCAGATGATGAAGGTTGGGGGCGAGGTAATCGACCCATCATGAATGTCTCTTGGTTAGATGCCATTGCTTATACAAAATGGTTGACTCAACAAACAGGAAAACAATATCGTTTGCCTACAGAAGCTGAATGGGAATATGCCGCAAGGGCAGATACGGAAACACAATATTGGTGGGGAAACGAAATGAGAACGAATCAAGCGAATTGTGATGGTTGTGGTAGTCGCTGGGACAATAAAAAAACGGCGCCAGTTGGTTCATTTATGCCGAATCCCTTTAATTTATATGACATTGTCGGAAACGTTTATGAATGGACGTGTTCAGAATATGAAGAGAAATATACTGGAAAAGAGCAATGCTGTTTCACCAGCTTGAACCAGCATATTTACCATGTCATTCGCGGCGGTTCTTGGTATAGCTTACCCAACTTCGTGCGAACGGATTCTCGTTTTAGGCGCAGAATAGACAAGCGCGATTTTACGATTGGATTTAGGGTGGCTAGGAATCTGTAAAAAAAACCTTAATTCCTTTTTCCAAAAAATACGCCAACTTTTCCAAAGGGGAAGCGAAAATGAATGATAACTGATAACGCTGATAACTGATATGAATCCCTTTATTCAAAAATTGGTAGATGATCTGAAAACGTTTTCTTCGGAATTACTCTTGCCTGGTTTACATGCGACACAACAAGTGTCTACAGATATGGGGACTGTCGCGAGTACGACGGCTTTGTTAAAATCCATTGATTTTTTGACGAATTTAATTCCCCACTTGGTGACTGAACTACAGACGACGGATAGCACCCATAAATTTCTGGTGCATTATACGCCTTCACCTAAGCAGGCCACTTTCTCGCGTCGACCAAAAGATTATCAACTGGATATAGCCAAGCGTCTGTTGCCCGCTCACTGGCTTCGTATTTTACAGGTTTCCGAGATTGATGTTCGCCCATTGCGCTGGTTAGTCTATTTGCTTGATTTACAACAAGCGGCCTTAGAAAAGGTGCATACACGCACCATTAAATATATTGATGACTCGTTGCTTACCCAACAAGGTCAATCAAGTTATGCACAAAATGATCGGGCTACCTTGTTAAACATGCGTTCACGTTTGGATGAAGCTGATGCTAAACTCGAAAATGCTCGTGCGACTTTATTGCGTACTGTGCAGTTCAAATTAGTACCTTCTTCAAACTTGCCCCACCCTTATCCTCGTTCAACAGCTTGGGCTCACTTAAGACGTTTTGCCCAACAATTTATTAAGCCAAAGGAATATTTGCCGAGTTTTCTACACAATCTGTTACATGGCACAGTAGAAATCGCGGATACGCCTTATTTATATCAACGCTGGTGCGGTGTTAAATTACTTTCCGCATTTGAATCATTAGGCTGGATATGCCGTGAGGACCCAACAGGGGCTTTGTTTCTCGGCGGAGAAGTGCGTTTATATAAAGCGAAAATAGAACTCAATATTTGGATAGAACCTCGATTATCACGAAATAAAGTGCATCCGAGCGGATTTCTTTCTAAAGACGTGACTGAAACTCATCCTGATTATTTGATAGTCACGCCTGGCCCAAGTGGTATTGATGCTTTTATTTTAGATCCCACGACAACATCTGATTATGAGATTCGCCAAGGCAAAGCGAAGTATCTTGATACCATAGAAGCGATGGCGATGGCAAGCGTTGCCGGGATTCCGGTGGTGCGTAATCCGCTAAGAGCGTGGTCAGCCGCCCCCTTGCACACCCCTCATTGCGAATTAGAAGATTCTGAAGGGCGCACAGGGACAATTCCTATGCACCCTTTAGATTGGTCACCTGTGCCGCTTTTAGAATGGGTTCGGGATATTCATAATTATGCACTGGCTTGGGGCACGGGTAAAATGCTGACAGATGACCATTGATATTTTATGATTCTAACGGATGAAAGTTGATATCTTATCAACATTCGAAAGGGCAAACAGGTCGGTATGCCCCTACAAAAATACACATCATCAAGGGGCTGTAGGGGCTGCCCGATCTTGTTCGCCCAGTCGGCTCTTTGAGGTAGATGTCTGGGGGAATTGATTACGATATGCGACGAATCCGTGCCCCTAACTGGGTGAGTTTTTCTTCGATTCGCTCGTAACCGCGATCAATGTGGTAAATACGGTCGACTAAAGTCTCACCTTCGGCCACTAAACCGGCTAAGACTAAACCTGCTGAGGCACGTAAATCGGTTGCCATCACGGGGGCGGCTTGTAAACGCTCGACACCTTGAATGATAGCCGTGTTACCTTCTATACGGATTTTGGCCCCCATACGTTGCAATTCCAAAGCATGCATAAAGCGATTTTCAAAGATGGTTTCGGTCAACATCCCTACCCCGTCTGCAATGGCATTCATAGCCGTTAATTGGGCCTGCATATCAGTCGGAAAAGCGGGATAGGGGGCGGTGTGTATATCAACGGCGCGGGGCCTACGTCCTTGCATATCCAACTCTATCCAGTCGTCTCCTCTGGTAATCGTGGCACCTGCTTCAAGCAATTTCAGCAAGACAGCATCAAGTAAATTCGCCTTAGTGTTTTTAACCTTAATACGTCCACCTGTCATCGTCGCAGCGACTAAATAAGTGCCCGTTTCAATACGATCCGGTAAAACCGTGTACTCGGTTCCTGATAACTTTTCGACGCCTTCAATGCGTATTTTATCTGTACCTATTCCCTCAATCTGTGCCCCCATGTTATTTAAGCAATGCGCCAGATCGACCACTTCAGGTTCACGCGCAGCATTTTCAATCACAGTCACCCCATCGGCTAAAGTGGCCGCCATCATCAAGTTTTCGGTGCCCGTTACCGTCACGACATCCAAACATAAAGTGGCTCCGTGCAAACGTTTCGCTTTTGCTCTGATGTAACCGCCTTCTACCTGAATATCTGCCCCCATTGCGATTAAACCTTGAATATGCAAATTGACCGGCCGTGCCCCAATCGCACAGCCGCCCGGCAGCGAAACCTGCGCCTGCCCAAAACGGGCTAACAAGGGGCCCAATACTAAGATTGAAGCACGCATGGTTTTAACCATTTCATAAGGCGCAGTAAAGGTGTGAACATTATTACTGTTCACTTCAATATTGAGTTTTTCGTCCACAACAAAATCGACTCCCATGCGTCCTAACAAATTCAGCATGGTCGTAATATCTTGTAAGTGAGGCACATTATTGATATAAGAAGGGGTTTCAGCCAGTAAAGTTGCGGTCAATATGGGTAAGGCTGCATTTTTAGCCCCAGAGATGCGAATTTCGCCATTAAGCGGATGACCGCCTGTAATCACTAATTTATCCATGTATCAGTTATCAGTTATCAGTTATCAGTTATCAGTTATCACATCAATTATCAGTTATTACAATATTGATTGTATCCAGGACGAATTTCTCTGAGAAAGTCTATTTTGTTTACGAATTTCCCCATTTTTTGGGGTAGGTTTGAAGAAAGAAAGTTTATGGGGTTGTTTGTACACCGGATAAAGCAACGGGGTTTGCCAGCTTATTCTGTTAAATCCATTTCAAAGTCTTCTAAAGGATTTTGAGTTTCAGGTTGTATTATTCGGAATCCTGAAGGTGATGTTGGTGTCAGGATTAGCTTTGCTAAAGGCGTTTTCGCGGCAAAAGTTTGCCGCGAAAGGATTTGCAGGATATTCAAGAGTCAGACGTGATTTTATAATACAATCAATAGACTTGTCCCCAAATAAACGTAACCCATTGAAAGTACGATATACTTTGATAAAAAATCAAGGACTTAGCTTATTAAAGGACAAGTCTAATAATATCAATAAAATAATAATCAACACGGCGTGATTTTTCGCTCATCAATGCCTTAGGCAACTCCCAAATAATAATATACCCGGTTTGCTACCCTTCAATTATTTAGAAAATGGATTTAGAAAATGGGCAACCATTGCTGGTATATTAATTTTTTTGGAATCGCCTTACGAATCACGCATGACTTTTGACTTCTGACTTCTGACTCCTAAAATGTTATTGTTGAAGCAGCCAGGCTAAAATTTTAGCAATATTCCAAGCATCATCCACGCCGCGGTGATGCGTACCTTCTAAAGGCAAATCCAACTTTCTCAATGCACCTGCCATGCCAATTTGTTTTTTTAAATTCAGTGTTTTAGCAAACAATTGTTTGACATTGATGTGTTCTTTAGAAAAGGGGTATTCGATACCTTTGCTTTGACATTCTTTCTCAAATAGCTTTCTGTCATAACCACCATAACTGGCCCAAATAGGTTGTTTTGATAAATAGTGCGTTTGTAATATTTGACAAGCTTCTTTTAATGAAATACCGGTTTCGACATCATTTTGCGTCAATGTTGTTAATTCAGTACAAAAGGGACTGATTTCTGAATTAGGTTTGACGAGAATACTGTCGTTGGCAATTATTTCATAGTAAACCGTGTCTAAAATACAAATTCCGATTTCGATGATTTCATTTTGCTGTCCTTCAGGTACTTTGCCTTTCCAGCAAGTGGCTTCTATATCTATAACTAAAATTTTTTCGGAATAATGGAACATATTTGAATGATTGTAGGGACAATTCGTAGGGGTGCCTCGTTTTTTTCAATTGTAGGGACAATTTGTAGGGTTGCCCTGGTTTTTTATAATTGTAGGGGTAATCCGTAGGGTTGCCCCTAGTACAAACTGGGCTAACCATAAAGGGGCAAGCACAATGGATTGCCCCTACGACGTAAAAAAATCCTCGACTGCTTCTTGATGAGTCACTTCTACCCGATCAACCTTTTGAAATCCGCGCGGCAATTTTTGTCCTCGCCGACTTCGTTCTCCTGTGTAAGCCTCAATATCCCGTTCTTTAAGCGTTATGTGCCGTTTGCCAACATGCAAAGTTAAAATATCAGTTATCGGATTTAACAAGGTTAAAGCGACAACCTTTTCTTTTTCGACTTTACTTTTTGCCGGAATATTGAGCAGTTTTACGCCTTTTCCTTTGGGTAGACGGGGTAGTTCAGATACGGGTACGATGGATAAATAACCCGCGCTGGTGACGACACCATAATGTTCTGTCTCAGGATTGGTTATGTGTAGTGGTGAGACGATATTTGAGCCTTTAGGTAAGGTCAATATCGCTTTGCCCGCTTTATTTTTTGTGTATAAATCCTCCAATTTGACAATAAAACCATAACCCGCATCTGAGGCGAATAAATAACTCATGTCAGGTTCACCTGATAAAAGCTGTACAAAACCTACACCATCAGGTGGGGTAAAATGGCCAGCGAGTGCTTCACCTTGTCCCCGTGCTGAGGGCAGGGTGTGGGCGGGAATAGAATAGCTTCGGCCGCTTGCATCCAGAAAGACGATTTGTTGATTGCTACGGCATCGGCAACTCGTTGCCAATTCATCGCCGGCCTTATAATTTAAAGTGCTTGGATCCATTTCATGACCTTTGGCAGCACGCACCCAGCCTTTTGCCGATAAAATGACCGTAATCGGATCAGAAGAGATTAAGGTAGAATCATCAAAGGCTTGCGCTTGTTCTCGTTCTACCAGAGGAGAGCGACGCGGATCGCCGTATTGTTTACCATCTGCTTTTATCTCTTTCAGAATCAAATTGTTAAGCTTCTTTTCAGAGTTTAAGGTTTCCTCTAAAATGTCGCGTTCTTTAGACAGTTCTTTTTGTTCTCCTCGAATTTTTATTTCTTCCAGTTTAGCCAGTTGACGCAATCTGAGTTCTAAAATAGCATCGGTTTGTGCCTCGCTGAGAGCAAAAGTTTTCATCAGTACCGGTTTAGGTTTGTCTTCATCGCGGATAATGGCGATGATTTCATCTATATTGAGATAGGCGATGAGTAACCCTTCGAGAATATGTAAACGTTTACTCACCTTATCCAGGTGATACTGTAAACGGCGGCGCACGGTTTGTAGGCGATAATCTAACCATTCTGAAAGCAGCATTTTCAGATTTTTGACTTGCGGCCGCCCATCCAGTCCAATTATATTCATGTTGACGCGATAACTACGCTCTAAGTCTGTTGTGGCAAATAAATGCGCCATCACGTTGTTAGCATCAACTCGATTAGAACGGGGTTCTATGACTAAACGTACCGGATTTTCATGATCAGATTCATCGCGCACATCTTCTACCATGGGCAATTTTTTCGCCGTCATTTGCGCTGCGATTTGGGTAATGATCTTCGCCCCAGAGGTTTGATGGGGCAGCGCAGTAATGACAATATCACCGTTTTCAGTGCTATAACAGGCCCGCATCCGAATAGAACCGTTACCCGTTTCATATATTTTTAATAAATCGGCCGCCGGGGTAATCATTTCTGCCTCGGTGGGATAATCTGGGCCGGGTAAATGGGCGCATAAATCGGCAACACTGGCGTTAGGATGTTTTAAAAGGTGAATACAAGCTGCCATGACTTCACCTATATTGTGCGGTGGGATATCAGTTGCCATACCGACAGCTATGCCAGTTGCGCCATTCAGTAGAATATGTGGCAAACGGGCCGGTAATAGCACTGGTTCTTCCAAGGTGCCATCAAAATTCGGTTGCCAATCTACCGTGCCTTGTCCTAATTCGCTTAAAAGCAAATTGGCAAACGCGGCTAAGCGAGATTCAGTATAACGCATGGCAGCAAACGATTTCGGATCATCCAACGATCCCCAATTGCCTTGCCCATCTACCAAGGGATAGCGATAAGAAAACGTTTGAGCCATCAATACCATCGCTTCATAGCAGGCCATGTCACCATGAGGGTGAAACTTACCCAACACATCACCCACAGTACGTGCGGATTTTTTATATTTGCTACCGGCTTTCAGGCCGAGTTCTGACATGGCATAAATAATACGCCGTTGTACAGGTTTTAAACCGTCGCCAATATGTGGCAAAGCACGATCTAAAATAACATACATGGCGTAGTCAAGATAAGCTTGCTCTGTAAATTGGTGTAAGGGTTGACGTTCTATCTCTTCAGATGCCAGATCAGTATACATTTTAATTTTTAATTTTTAATTGTTTTAAATTAATGGTTAGACTTCAAACGGGCGCGTTTCTTTACTATTAATGGTTAATGGTTAAACTCCAAACGGGCGCGTTTCTTTACATTAATGGTTAATGCTTAGATTTCAAACAGGTGCGTTTCTTTAAAGTCAAAAGTGGCTTATGGCGGGCCCATAAGCTTTAATCTCAAAACCTTTACGGGTTTAAATATTATCGTTTTGACGGGTTTATATACAAATAGTTTAGCATTAATTATTAACAATTAACAATTAACTATTAAAAAGCATTAAGCAATCGTTAAGTTTATAAGTTTTTGTTAACCTGCGTCAAACTACGATCATCTTCATCGACTATAGCTGAAAATCTTAATTGATTCATTAGTTTGAGCATATTGTGATTGTTGCTCAATACTTCACCTTGTATGATTTTTAAACCTTTCGTTCGGGCCGCATCCATTAAACAAGTCATTAGACGGTGAGCAATGCCGCGATGTTGCCATTCATCTGCGATAACGAGAGCAAATTCACAGCTTTCGCCATCAGGATTGATAGAATAGCGAGCAACACCAAGTTCTGTTTCCTTGTCATCGGCTTGGGTAACCACAATCAGGGCCATTTCACGATCATAATCAATTTGGGTAAAACGCACTAGCATTATCGGCGTGAGTTCTTGCAAGGTTTGCATAAAGCGAAAATATTTGGACTCATTCGACAAGTGGCGAACAAAGGCTTGTTCTATATTCGCATCTTCTGGACGTATAGGACGAATAGTGATATCGGTGCCATCGGGTAAATGCCAGTGTGTCACAAGATGGTTAGGATAAGGATAGATTGCCATGTGGGCATAACGATCAGGTAAGGGGCTATAGTAGTCAATCACGATACGCCCGTCTACCGCCACAGCATCTTTTTCATCTATAATCAATGGGTTAATGTCTATTTCTTGTAGCCAAGGGAGTTCACAGGCCATTTCTGAAACACGTAACAAAATATTTTCTAAGGCCTGACGATTAACCGGTGGCATTTGGCGACATTCGTCTAATATTTTGGCTGTACGGGTTTTATTAATCAGGCTATTGACAAGATAACGATTTAATGGCGGGAGGCTGACAACAATATCCTCCATCATTTCTGTGCCACCTATACCAAAGGTAATCACGGGCCCAAATACGGGATCGCGAATCATACCGACCCTCAATTCACGGCCATTTGGTTTGCGGCTCATACGTTCTATTGTTACCCCATCAAGACGTGCATTGGGCAATTGGCTCTGTACTCGCTGCATAATGCTTTTAAACGCTTCGCGAATAGAGTGAGCATTTTGGATATTGAGCTTGACCCCACCGACATCACTTTTATGCAAAATATTATTCAAAATGTCAGGCGAATTGACTTTCATCGCGATAGGAAACCCCATCAATTCAGCTAATACTAAGGCTTCATTGGCGTTGCGGGCAATAGCGGTGTAGACAATGGGAATCCGAAATGCGCCCAGCAAAGCTTTAGATTCCATTTCAGTGAGCACCTTACGCCGTTCAGCTAAGACACTTTCAATTATCAAACGTGCGCCTTCTACATCAGGGTTTTCAAGATGTCCTAATGAAGAGGGGGTTTGTAACAGTAATTGTTGATTTTTATGGTATGCTGCCAGATAGTAAAACGCTTCAACCGCCATTTCGGGCGTATGAAATTCAGGAATACGGGCTTGTACAAACAAACGATGACTTTCTTCAACTTGTGTCCCCCCCATCCAACAAGTCAATAAGGGTTTAGGCGATTGCTCCGCGATTTCCACAATCGCTTGTGCCACTTCCAATGGCGAAGTCATGGCTTTGGGTGTCAAAATAATTAATACACCATCAACTTGCTGATCTTGTAAACAAAGCGAGACGGTTTTTTGATAACGTTCTGGTGTCGCATCACTGATGATATCGACGGGATTGTTATATGACCAAGCGCATGATAAGGCCTCATTTAAAGCGTCCAAGGTAGAATGGGATAAGCTTGCAAGTGGGATACCTAAATCGGTGGCGCGATCTGTTGCCATAATACCTGGGCCACCGCCATTGGTAACAATGGCTAAGCGATTGCCTTGCGCTTTATAGCGCGAGGCCAAGGTTTTAGCGGCTGAAAATAATTGTCCAAACGTGGTGACTCTGACAACACCTGCCCGTTGCAATGCGGCATCAAACGCATCATCACGGCCTATCATGGCACCACTGCGCGACTTGACCAAATTTAAGGTATTTTCATGTCGTCCACTTTTGATCACCACCACTGGTTTAAGACGGGCTGCCGCTCGTAAACCGCTCATAAAGCTACGGGCATGGTGAATCGCTTCAATATACAATAGAATACCTTGCGTTTGTGGATCAGATACGAGATAGTCCAAAATGTTGCCAAAGTCTAAATCAGCGGAGGTGCCTATTGAGACAATGGTAGAAAAGCCGACATCATTATGACAAGCCCAATCAAGAACAGCATTACATAACGCATCTGATTGTGAAACTAAAGCTAAATTACCGCTTTTAACACAACTGCTGGTAAAAATAGCATTTAAACCAATACGCGGGTGCATAATACCCAAACAATTTGGGCCGAGTATACGCAAGCCAAACCGTTTGGCATTGGCAATCATTTTTTTTTCTAATTTAGCGCCTTGTTTTCCCGATTCACTAAAACCTGACGAAATCACCACAGCGGTTTTAACCCCATATTCACCACACGCTTCAATGATATCAGGTACCGTCTTAGCGGGGGTAATAATAATAGCTAAATCAATGGGTTTGCCGCCAATTTCTCGAATAGAGGGGTAGGCGGTATAGTCTTGAACTTTTTCATATTTTGGATTAATGGGGTATAACTCGCCTTGATAATGAGCTTGAATCAAGTTTTTAAACACGATAAAACCGACTGATTCTTCAGTATTGCTCGCACCAAAAACAGCGATTGAATGAGGTGAAAATAGAGGTGTAAGATAATGTTGGCTCATTTTTTTTTGATTAGAATTATTTTTTTAGATTATGATAGAACGCTGATGAGGTAGATTTGTCATGATCAACACTGATTTTTTTTTTAATATTCTCTTGGCTTTATGAAACCAAAAGTATTGAGGATTGAGACGATATGTATTACTAAGATTCGCCAACTTTTGTGATTAAGAACTGAACTAAATCATCTGAAAGCCATAAACCTGCTAAACGTAATGCTTGAAGTGCCTCTCTTACAGACGAAATAATGCCTCGTTGTTTAGCTAAAACCAACAAACCTCCAGTACCTAAAATAGGAATACCTAAAGCTTTTGCACATTGACGAGCAGCATGATCATCTAATATAGCGCGTACTTTT
>Ga0316201_10002153_pt1 | contig 13884 bp, 14 predicted proteins | sample CS6wburrow_MG_FD_204516 | JGI IMG/M metagenome (GOLD analysis project Ga0316201, IMG submission 204516) | Coastal sediment microbial communities from Delaware Bay, Delaware, United States - CS-6 worm burrow | ecosystem: Environmental > Aquatic > Marine > Coastal > Sediment | place: USA... | reverse complement strand
CCAAATATTCAATTGCTTTTTTGTCGACTTTCCTATTTTTAAGTTGAAAATGTAAGAGCTGGGGCTCATCTATGGGCTTGCCAATTTGGGACACTATAAAAACACGGGCATAATCGGCAAAATTATTTTCAACAATCGCACGGCTGAGGTCCATAGCTAGGTAGTTGTATATTTTGCCGATATGACTTACCGGGTTTTTACCGGAAGTTGCTTCCAAACTCATCGGGTGATAGGGTGTAATCAATCCGTTGATCCGATTTCCTCTACCCACCTGTCCGTCATCACCATGTTCGGCACTTGTACCGGTTACCGTGAGGTAAACACTTTTGCGGTCGTAATCATCGGCCGTATTGATGTAAACTGTCGAACCGGATAAATTTAAATGTGTGGTGACAAATTCATTTACGCTTTCAATTTTGGCAATGTAATCATTCAAATCAGAAATATATTTATCAATCATTGCCACAGCGATGGTAAAATAATTTCCTGAAAGATCCTTAACACCCATCACCTTAATATCTTCACCAATAAAAGGAAATTTATGTTTTGTGGATGGGTCGTTTAATAATTTCTCAATTCTTATGATAGTATCTTCCATAAAGGTAGTAGGATAGAAACCTGCACCAAATGAGGTGTCATTGGCCAATGGAATTTCACCTTTTCCAAAACGGTTGAATAGCTCGACTAAATCGTCGCTTCCTGGACGTATTTTTGAAGTAATTTGAATATCTTCTGAAACATCAAGATGACGGATATTTTTTCGTATCCATTTTTTTGCGGTTTCAACTGCAATTTCTTCTATAGGAATTTTTTTATCTTGTATTTGAGAAGTAGCCCTGCCTGCTATTATCAGTGAAATGGGTTTAATTACTTTTCCGCCATTATAGGCCGGTTTGGATTGTCCTCCAATTAATAGGGCTTTGTCAACATTATGATGCATTATTGCACCATATTCTTTCAAATAATAATGGCAAAGTTCAATTGAAATTTGCTCGGTGATCTCATCACAAACGGTGTCGGGATGACCAATACCCTTTCTCTCGGCCATCCCAATAGTATCATCGGCAAGGTTTCCTATGATGATGTTATTTGTCATTATTATGTTACCTTATAATTTTTCGTGCTACCACTTAACGTTTGGTAAAATTATCTGAGAGACCTTATTTTCCTCCATACGTACTCCCAACCCCTGGTCATCTTGGGGCGGTTATATTATTAAAATACTTCCCTGGTCAGTTTACTGATAAACTCGATAGCTCCCACTCAACAATGCCTAATAGCGTTCAACGATGTTGAGTCCAAGACCAGTTCCTTGAACCTGCTCAGCATTTTTTGCCCTAAAAAACGTTTAAAAAGATGTTCCTGCTCATCCTCCGGAACACCAATACCTTTATCCCTATCTCTCATGACCACCGTTCGTTCTCAACCAAAGTATTCAGATCAAAATCGGCATCTGAAAATTTTTTTATTGCGTTGGAAAGAAGGTTTAAAGTATGTTTCACAGTATCTTTAAACGAGTAATATATAAATGTAACAAAACCGGAATCCAACTAACATGATATCGATCAGTCTTCTGTGGTTCACATAATCAATCTTTTTTAGATATGCATTCAGATCGTCCCATATTGATTGTAATCTTCGGTCTTCCCGGAACAGGTAAGACTACTTTTGCTACACTTTTGTCCAACCAATTAGGGATAAAGCATTTCAATACTGATATCATAAGAAGTTTATTGGGTAAATCCCAACAGTACGATGAAGATAATAAAACCTTTATTTATGATGAGATGTTACACCTGACAAAGTTAGAATTTGAAAAAGGAAAAAGCGCAATCGTCGATGCTACGTTTTATAAAAAAAAACTGAGAAAAAGATTTAAGGACTTGGCACAGGAGTATGAGGTAACTGTGAAATGGATCGAAGTATGTGCCGGCGAGGAGGTTGTGAAAAAGCGCATATCCAAAAAACGGCAGTACAGTGAAGCCGATTACGCTGTTTATCAAATGATTAAATCACAATTTGAGCCCATGCAGGAGGAATACATGCAATTATATTCTGATCAGGAAGAAACGCCTGGTATGATAGAAAAAGCTATCAAGTTCATAAAACAATGACACAAGATCAGGTCAACTATATTATTGATAACAAAGCTATTCCTTACCCTACGAATGAGATAAAACTGATAGAGACCCATATCTCCTGGGTCATACTTACAGATCAGTACGCTTATAAAATAAAAAAGCCCGTCGAGTTCAGCTTCTTGAATTTTTCAACTCTGGAAAAGAGAAAAGAATATTGTGAAAAAGAGGTGAAACTGAATAAGAGGCTTGCTCCGGCGATGTATCTAGAGGTGCTTCCCATCATAAAAAGTAATGGAAAGTATCGCATAGTCAAAAATAGAGGAACAATTATCGACTATGCAGTCTTGATGAGGAGGATGGATGAAACAAAACAATTGGATCTAGTCCTGGATCATGGAGCTGTTAAAGCAAAGTCTATTATTAAGTTGGCAGATATGTTGGTGTCTTTTCATCAGGGGGCAGCCATTGTTCCGGAGGGAGAAGATTGGAGGGAGCTCTACAAAGAATTTGAAGATGTAATGAGTGTACAAAACTTTTTGGTGAAGAATTTTGGTAAAGAGACAGGGCAGTTGTTAGAAGAACTCAATCGATGGGCTTACCAATTTTTAAAATCTATTAAGGGGAGAATCGACGAGCGAAACAAAAAGGGATTTGTCATTGAAGGACATGGTGATCTTCATACTCGGAATATCTTTCTTCTGGACGACCCCGTCATTTTCGATTGTATAGAGTTTAACGATGATTTTCGAAAACTGGATCTATTGAATGAAATCGCCTTCCTGTGTATGGACCTGGAGAGGTTTGGCCGTTTCGATTTATCTAAAATATTCAGTGAACGTTACTTCTCTAAAATACGCTGTATTGAAAATAAAACGGATGAACAAATATTCTGTTTTTACAAATTATATCGGGCAAATGTTAGGTTGAAAGTACATGCCCTTAATGCGCAGACAGATGATATCACAAAAGATAAATGGCAAAGAGAGATGGCGTTGATAAGCCAATTTTTGGAATTGTATAAGAGATATTATATAGATTTGAAAGGCACATGAGTATTTGTAGGTTGAGACGTAAAGTCGTCTGAACACCGTCTTAAAGTGTCTATTAAACTTGTGGTTATTTTGCGTATTGGCAATAGTAAACAATCAAATTCAGATTATTAAAAACAACACTATATACAAAGCATTCTTAAATCTTTTCATTGTCTTTTTGAATTGTATAAAACATAGCGTAAAACAAATCATAATATTTCATGATAAAAACTCATCTAGAACTAGCCATAAGAGTTGCTGTTACGGCAGTAACGCGCATTATGGAAACATATACGTATGAGAAAGTCAAATCAACTACACATGGTGTTAAGGCTAATTTAAGTCAATCTGTCAACAATGTTGACGATTTGTGAACCATTAAAACCAAATAACATCAAATTATATGACTGTCCAAAAAATATAAAACCTTGCTAATTATAATATTAGCAAGGTTTTGGTGTTATTTGATAACCCTTAAAGTGACCTGGCTGGGGTTAACTTCGCTGCGCTCTTTGGACCCAGCGCTCCTGTGCTGCAAATGGCAAATCCTGGTCATCCTAAGCGATACCGGATTATTGTTTCTGTCTAAAACCCAAACTGTTCAAATTGACTTTTATCATATTTTAGGATACCTAAACAAAGTATATTCCTTGTATTCCCCACGGAATTAATAAAACTAGCAGTGTTGGCTTTATGAAAGGTTTTTTTGAAGAACTGAAAAAACGCAATGTCTACCGAGTGGCCACTGCATATGTGGTATCCAGTTGGCTCATCATGCAGGTGGTGAATACAATGGGGACCAACCTGGGATGGTCTAACGATATCGCTTCATGGATCACCAAGATCCTGATCGCAGGCTTCCCTATCGCCCTTGTGCTTGCCTGGGTATACGAGTTAACACCACAGGGGTTAAAAAAAACGGGAACTACACAGGCCGAGACCAGCGAAAACAAAAAAGTGGGCCGTAGACTGAATCAATTTATCATCGGTGTCCTGGCCATAGCCCTGTGTTTTTTACTGGTTGAACGCATATTCTTTGCAGAAAGTAAAATCGATTTTGGCAATTCTGAAGCGTCTATAGCGGTCCTTCCTTTTAAAAATGACAGTCCGGATGAAAAGAATGTATATTTCTGCGACGGAATTACAGAAGGAGTGCGGGAAAACCTCTCCAGGGTTCCCAGCCTAAGCGTGATCTCCAGGACCTCGGTGGAACAATTCAGGGAGAATCCTTCTTCCGTTGCTGAAATCGCAAAAAAGCTCGGAGTACAATATATCCTGGAAGGCAGCGTACTGCGCCTGGAAGATCGTTCAATCATACGTGCCCGGCTGATCTATGCGCCGGATGAGCGCAACATGTGGTCTGAGGAATTCGATCGGGAATTAGAAGATATTTTTTCAGTACTCGCTGAGGTAACGGCTAAGATTGCTCAAAAGTTAGAGAGAACCATCGCCCCGGAAGTGATGAAAAACATAGAATATGAACCCACCGATGACCTGATAGCATATGATTATTACTTGCAGGGCAAGGAGTATCTGAATAATTATGAACTTGGTGGGCATAAAGAAAACTTGGAAAAGGCAGATTTGCTTTTTAAGTTGAGTCTAGACCGGGACTGCACGTTTGCCCAGGCCCATGTGGAACGGGCACTTGTTTTCAGGGAGCAACATCAATTTGAATTTTTCAATAATGAAAATCTTGTAGATAGCGTACTGTTTTTATGCAACAAGGCAATTTCACTAGATCCTAATTCGTCCGATGCCTATTATTTAAGGGGCTCTTTTTACGATGATTTTTTATATGATCTCCCCAAGGCCAAGGAAGATTTGAACAGGGCCCTTGAATTGAACCCAAATCACACCCGTGCGATAGGTCAATTGGCATGGTTAAACTGGGTCCATAACCGCGAAATAGTCACTGCCTTACGATTATTTAAGAAATTGGAGAAGCTGGATAGGTCCGAAAGCGGATTGCTAGGAACGTATATTGCGTTGGCAGAGTTATATTGGGACTTGTGGGAACATGAAGAGGCATTTCACTATCTCGAAAAGGCCATTGCTATCAATCCTGGCCTGAATGGACTTAAAGCATGGTTTTTTATACAACAGGGCAAAATAGAAGAAGCCATTGAACTTGTTGTTGATGCGGGAGATTCCCGAAGAAATTCCGGTACCCTTGGCTTTTTCTATCTACTTTTAGAGGATTACGACGAAGCACTGAGGTACTTCGAGACCTGGGAAAAGATAGCAAAGCTCGATGGGATTGAAGGGGTTGACGAATTGCGGGATTGGCACAGGTACGGGCAAGTTCTGGTGGCTCTAGACAGGGAGGAGGAAGGCATTAAATTCATGGAATATCAATTGGAGTTGAATAAGAAATTACTGCTCAATTTTCAACAGGCCCATTCAGTCCATTATGAAGATGCCGGGATCTATGCTTTTCTCGGAGATGAAAAACAGGCTTTTACTTATTTAAGAAAATTTGACAGCATTAACCGCTGGGATGCGGGTAAGTTACATTTTATACTGACGGATCCCTTGTTTGATAACATTCGTGAGAAAGAAGAATTCAAAGCGATCATCAATAAACGAATGGAGGAAATCAAAAAGGTCCGGGAAGAGGTTAGGAGCTTGGAGGCCTCTGGAAAACTTTGATGCCATAATCTGATAAATCGGAAAGTGTTTATTCCTGCCTTAGTACGTAGTTTCACTTCTCACAGGTACTGGATGAAGGCCATCGATTGCCCGCAGGCAGGTTTGGGATTTTGCTCTGGTCTGTCTGAGATGCTAGTTAAAACTTATTTATTTAGCCTGGCGATGACCTAAAGGCGTTATTGTATTGTCCTTTATGATATAAAAAGATCAGTTTAATATGGTACATAGTCGTTTCGCTGAGGGGCATTAAAAGAAAAAATCCAACCTAACTAAATAGACTGGATTTCTTAAAAAGTGACCTGGTTGTGGTTGGCTCGCTTTGCTCCCCTGACCCAGCCGTCCTAAGGTCAAAGTCAAGATTGGATGTGCTGGCGCACATTGAATTCCTACGCTTACAAAAACAAAAAGCGAGCTATTGTTTTAGCTCGCTTCGGAATTTGGTGCCAATCTTGGCTCTCTGGTGACCTGGCTGGGGCTCGAACCCAGGACCCTCTCCTTAAAAGGGAGATGCTCTACCAACTGAGCTACCAAGTCTGAAAGAGGAAAATTGCTTTTTTACAATCCCCTGTAAGGTCATTTAAACGGGTGCAAATATACTATCTATTATCTATTTTTCAAGTCAGATGCGATAGAAATTTATTTTTTTTTGATTATCGCCGTATTTGAACCATTTTTACAAAAAAGTATACCATGAAAATTGTCCTGATTGGATATATGGGGAGCGGAAAATCGGCTGTTGGCAGGGAATTGGGGAATAGGTTAAATCGCAAATTTATAGACCTGGATAACTATATAGAATCCGAACTCAATACCACCATTGCGGAAGTTTTTAAGAAGAAAGGAGAACTCTATTTCCGTAGAAAGGAACACGAGCTATTGAAAAAGGTACTGGAACAAAATGAAGCGCTGGTTTTAGCTACGGGAGGAGGCACTCCTGTCTACAGCGGTAATATTAAATTAGTACAGGAGAAAACACCCCATGTTTTTTATCTGAAAATGAGCATCGAGGGCCTGGTTACCCGACTGTCAAAAGAAAAAGAACACCGGCCTCTGATTCAGCATATCGCTGATGATGAATTACCCGAATTTATCGGAAAACACCTGTTTGAGCGGAACCCTTTTTATACACTGGCTAATCATATCATAGAATGTGATAACAAAACCGTGGAAACAATTGCCGGGGAGATCCAGGAATTCCTTTCTTAGTCCAGGTACACCAAGTCGTCCTTGGGTTGAAATTTCACATGCACATGCTCCTGAAGAGAAGTAGAAAGGGAAATGCCCTTGTAATCGGCCTTTACGGGATATCGCTTGTGATTTCGGTTAACCAGCACGGCTGTTTTTAATTGCTTTAAAGGTGTTTTGAGAAAATGGTGTACTCCATAGATCAATGTAGAACCTGAATTCAATACATCATCTACCAATATTACAGACTGGTTGGCGTAATCGGCTTCTGGGATGGAGGTAGTAACCCCACTTTTCAGCGGATTCTGTTTATCCATGGAAACTTTACACAATTGTATGTCGGCCTCGGTGATTGTTCGCAAAACCCGTTGTATTTTCTTCGCAAAATCCAAACCACCCCCATCTATACCGGCAATGATGATCTTTCTCTCATCTACATTGGCCTCATATATTTGATAGGCGATGCGCCTAATAATATGCTGTATTTGGGCGTGTGAAAGTATTTTGTTTTCCATGGATCACGTTTATTTCTTCTCAAAGATAAAAAACAGTTCATTACCTTGTCTGGCAGGAATGGAATTGTACGCACGGTCCAGGGTTTTTATCTTAAAAAAGGGGGTGAATAAGGATTTGTACTCATCCATTGAACCTCCAAAAGGAGGACCATTTTCCGTAAGGGGGAAATCGAATAAAAGTCCGGCCAGCAGGCCACTCTTTTTTAAAAGTTTGGTGATCCGCAACACATATCGGGCCCTGTCTTTAGGAAGTAACGAACAAAAAAAGGTTTGTTCCAGAATAAGATCAAATTCGTGGAGGTCCAGTTTAAAAAAATCCCCTATGATAAGTTGGTCTTCAGGGAAACCGGGGTTTCTTAGTTTAAATTCCTGAAGGGGTTTTGACGCAATATCGAGTACAAAAATATTCTTAAACCCATTTTGAAATAAATATTCGGCCTCAAAACCCTTACCCGCACCTGGGATCAGGATCTTAAGTTCCTTATTGTTTAGCTGGTCTATGTATTCCTTGATAGGGGTGCTAATGGCCCCGATATCCCATCCAAGGATATTTTTAGCATATCTATTCTCCCAATATTCTTTATTCAGGCTCATCTAAATAATCGTCAATAGTTCGTCGGTCTTTTTTGGTGGGTCTGCCTTCTCCCTTTTTACGATAGTATTCCCTGGCAAGGCGTTGAAGTTCATCGTGCTGTAATGCTTCTTCAGGGGTTGTATCCTTGCGGTACAAGCCTACCAGTTTTGCACCAACCCTGCTATCGGGTATTTCGAGCACCGTAAGTTGGTAATTGATCTGTTTCTTCCTGACTATGAGCTGGTCTGTAGGGAAAACATCGCGAGATGGTTTAACTACCTTACCATTTATCTGAACCTGACCTTTCTTGCAGGCTTCCGTGGCCTGGTTTCGGGTCTTGTAATACCGGGTGCACCATAAGTATTTATCAATGCGCATATGCAATCTAAATTCTTTGTTAAGGACTCTCGCAAAAATAGTGGAAAATTGTATCTTGCGGGCTTTAAAAGGAAAGCTATGCAAATGAGAAAGGTCATTCTGGCAATGACTGTATTTGTTTTTATAATGTCATGTAAGAAAGATGATGGTCCGAATATTGAGTCAATTCCACCGCGACTGTTAAGTGAAGTTGTCGCAGAAGATGCCGCTGATATACAGGCATATTTGGAAACCCACTTTTATAATTATGAAGATTTTGCCAATCCGCCTGCGGAATTCGATTATGCTATTGTTTTGGATACCATAGCCGGTGCAAATGCGGATAAAACCCCTTTAATAGGGCAAGTGGAGTCCCTTACCATTGAGGTATCCTCAGAAGATTTTGGTCTGGACGATGGCGAAACCATTGCTCATACGCTATACTATCTGGTTGCCCGGGAAGGAGCTGGTGGAGAACCGACGCCTGCGGATTCTACTTTTATTAAGTATGAAGGTTCACTGCTCAATGGAAATCTATTCGATGCCACACCTACCTATAACTGGCAATATTTGCCTTTTTTCCTGAGGGGATATTCTCAGGCAATCGCCAAATTTAAAGCAGGCGATGCTATTGTGGAAAATCCTGATGGAACAACCCAAATCACAAATGGCGGTATTGGTGTTATGTTCTTGCCTTCGGGGCTGGCTTATTTTAATGGAAATACCAGTGGAATCCCTTCCTATTCAACCTTAATTTTTAAAATTGATGTGGGCTTATTTATTCCGGATACGGATTATGATGGCGACGGAATTCCCTCTATTATGGAAGATTTGAACGGTGACGGAGATGTAACCAACGACAATACGGATGAAAAAGAAGAAAATGCAGTACGATCTCCTGCCTTTCCAAATCATTTAGATCCTGACGATGATGAAGATGGAATATTAACAAGGGATGAAATTATTATAGACTCAGAAGGAAATATTACTTTCCCTGACGATGATAACGATGGTATTCCAAATCATTTGGATAAGGATAGTTAAAAGAAGTAAAACGCTGAGTACCATAATTTAAATAAAAAGCCCTGAAATACTCAGGGCTTTTTTTAGTTGTACTAAGTCTTCTTAAAGTTTGAAAGACAAGCTGAAAATAACCTGGGAAGGCCTGGAATCTACCCGGCCAGAAATAGTGGTTACGTTATTATCTATGAAGTTCGCTTCGTTTTCAGAGAATCCTCGTTCGTAACGCACATCTAGTCCAATGTTTCCTAAATTAACACCGGCGCCTAAATGCAAGCCTACGGTAAAGTCGCTTTCAACATCTTCCACATCTAAATCCTCCAAATCATTTTTTAAGGTATATTGAAATGCAGGTCCGGCAAAAATATGCAGTGGCCCAATGATCTTATATCCCAATAGAACAGGGATATCTAATTTGGAGATATCGTAGTCGTTGGTGCTTGTATCTACTTCGTAGCTACTTTTCGTCTTGGTATAAATTACCTCGGGACGTACATACAGTTTTGGGAAATCTAGTTTCCCCCAGAAACCTACATGATAGCCTACTTTGGCATCAGCACCTTTTATAATGTCATCTGCTGAGTTAACTACGTCCTGTGTTAGGTCGCCATTTTTATTGTAATTCAGTCCGGCTTTGATTCCAAATCCAGAATCTTTTTGTGCAAATGCGGCTGTGCTGATCATAGCAAAAGCCACCATAAGAAGTGTTTTTTTCATAATGTGTTCTTTTTATGGCAAGAGGGATATCAAAAACGATATCGTTCCTTATGCCTTTCTTTTTAACACCTGATAAACGGCTTTCTCTATAGCTTTATTGTTTAGTCCGTATTTTTCCATTAATTGCGCAGGAGTACCACTCTCACCAAAGGTGTCTTTGGTAGCAACAAACTCCTGTGGCACAGGATGATGCGTGGTGAGTGTCCTGGCAACACTTTCTCCAAGACCACCCAGAAAATTGTGCTCTTCGGCCGTAACAACACAGCCTGTTTTGCGTACCGATGTAAGCAGTGCCTTCTCATCGAGTGGTTTTATGGTATGGATGTTAATTACCTCGGCAGAGATCCCTTTATTTTCAAGTGCTTCGGCGGCGATTAACGCTTCCCATACCAGATGGCCTGTAGCTACAATGGTGACATCATTACCTTCATTAAGCATTACGGCCTTGCCGATCTCGAACTTCTGGTCTACCGGGGTAAAATTAGCTACTTTGGGTCTTCCAAAGCGCAGATAGACAGGACCGTGGTGATCGGCAATGGCAATGGTAGCAGCTTTGGTTTGATTGTAATCACATGTATTAATAACAGTCATGCCGGGTAACATCTTCATGAGGCCAATATCTTCCAGGATTTGATGTGTGGCACCGTCTTCCCCTAAGGTAAGCCCCGCATGGGAAGCACATATTTTTACATTTTTATGCGAATAGGCAATAGACTGCCGTATCTGATCATAAACCCGACCCGTGGAAAAGTTGGCAAAAGTCCCTGTGAAAGGAATATAGCCTCCAATGGTGAGGCCGGCCGCAATGCCCATCATATTCGCTTCTGCGACCCCAACCTGGAAGAAACGTTCGGGATTTTCCTCAATAAATTTGTCAATTTTTAATGAGCCTACTAAATCCGCACACAAGGCCACAACTTTAGGGTTGGTTCTCCCCAGTTCAGTCATTCCAGCCCCATAGCCACTTCTAGTATCGTTTTTTCCCTGATCTGTATATTTTTTCATGCTTTTATTTTGAAAATACGCTTAATAGTCACCTAATGTTACCGGATTTTGATTTAGGGCAATCTGTAATTGTTCATCGTTGGGTGCTTTACCATGCCACGCGTGGGTGTGCATCATAAAATCTACTCCATTCCCCATTACTGTATGCATGATGATACAAACCGGCTTCCCTTTACCGGTCCTCTTTTTCGCTTCTTTTAGCGTATGCATAATAGCTTCCAAATTATTACCTTCCTGTATTTCCAGAACATCCCATCCAAAGACCTTGAACTTGGCTCCCAGATCTCCTAACGGCATTACCTCTTCAGTTGGCCCGTCAATTTGCTGCCCGTTTCTGTCTATTGTGGCAATTAGGTTGTCTACTTTATTGCCTGCTGCAAACATAATCGCCTCCCAATTTTGGCCTTCCTGCAATTCTCCGTCTCCATGAAGGCTATAGATGATATGTTTATCACCATTGAGCTTCTTCGCCAGGGCCGCCCCGATGGCAACGGACATCCCTTGCCCCAATGATCCGGATGCGATTCGAACTCCTGGTAGCCCTTCATGCGTAGTAGGGTGGCCCTGCAGCCTTGTATTTATTAATCGAAACGTATTCAATTCCTCGATTGGAAAAAAACCCCGTCTTGCTAGCACACTGTAATAAAGTGGGGAGATATGGCCGTTGGAAAGGAAAAACAGATCTTCCTCAATACCATTCATATCAAATTTTTCCTTTAAGTCCATTATTTCATAATAAAGTGCTACTAGAAATTCTGTGCACCCCAAAGAACCCCCTGGATGACCTGAATTTACTTTATGTACCATCCGCACTATATCCCGGCGAACCTGTACTACAATATCCTGTAATTCCTGCATGTTAGACATCCTTTATTCATTGTTAATTGGGCCCAAAAGTAATTGCAATCTTTTGCTTCTACAACTGGAGTTATTACATTTTATTAACGAGGGGAGCACCTACTTAACTTTATTTTTTCGTTAAGGAATTTATGTGTGAGGGTTGCCTATCTTTGCTTACTTAAATAGGTATTTGCAATTTAAATTACAACATACAGATCTCAGTACCAAGGCACGGGCCGGTGAAATGATAACAGATCATGGCGTAGTTAAAACCCCCATTTTTATGCCTGTCGGGACTGTAGCCTCAGTTAAAGGCGTACACCAAAAGGAATTAAGAGAAGAGATAGATCCCGACATTATTTTGGGAAATACGTACCATCTGTATTTGAGGCCTACTGCTTCTATTTTACAAAAGGCAGGCGGACTCCATAAATTTATGGGATGGGACCGGAACATCCTGACGGACAGCGGTGGTTATCAGGTATATTCCTTATCGGCCAATCGGAAGATCAAGGAGGAAGGTGTAAAATTTAAATCCCATATAGATGGTTCGCTACATATGTTTACACCGGAAAATGTGATGGAGATTCAGCGTACCATAGGGGCCGATATCATCATGGCTTTTGATGAATGTACGCCCTATCCTTGTGAATATGAGTATGCAAAACGATCCATGCATATGACACATCGGTGGTTAGACCGCTGCATGCAACACCTGGAAAAAGTACCCTTACAATATGGATATTCGCAAAGTTTCTTTCCAATAGTACAGGGCTCTACCTATAAAGACCTTCGCAAACAATCAGCGGAATATATTGCCGGAGTAGGGGCGGAGGGCAATGCCATAGGTGGCCTCTCGGTTGGGGAACCTGCCGAGGAAATGTATGCCATGGCCGAAGTGGTTTGTGATATTTTACCGGAAGATAAACCGCGCTATTTAATGGGCGTGGGAACACCAATCAATATTCTGGAGAACATAGCACTGGGAATCGATATGTTCGATTGTGTAATGCCCACCCGGAACGGTAGAAATGGGATGCTGTTTACAGCCCATGGAACCATCAATATCAGGAATAAGAAGTGGGAGGACGATTTTTCACAGATCGATGAAAATGGGCCTACCTTTGTGGACAGGGAATACAGCAAGGCTTATTTAAGGCACCTTTTTGCGGCCAATGAATATTTAGGAAAACAAATTGCCACTATTCACAACCTTGGATTTTATCTTTGGTTGGTGCGGGAGGCAAGAAATCATATTTTAGCAGGTGATTTTGGCACCTGGAAGGCCAAAATGGTAAAACAAATGGATAAGCGATTGTAATTTGAAGATACTCGATACCTATATTTTAAAGCGCTATCTCGTAACATTCGGGATGATGCTTTTATTGTTCATACCCATTGGGATCATGCTTAACCTGGCAGAGCAGATCGGGAAAATGATCGATAATGAGGCACCTCTGAATGATATCATGATCTATTACATGAATTTTACCATCTATATCGGTAATTTACTTTTTCCAATTTTTCTTTTTTTATCGATCATCTTTTTTACCTCCAAATTGGCAAACAATACAGAGATTGTTGCCATTCTTAGTTCGGGGGTATCATACAACAGGTTTTTGAGACCCTATTGGATCGGGGCTTCCATGGTTGCAGTCCTGATGTTTTTTATGGCGATGTTTATTGTACCCAATGCCAGTGTGGGATATTATGAATTTAAATTTAAATACCTGAAAAAGGGAAAACAGGATAGGGTCACCAGCAATATTTTTAACCAGCTCAATGAGAACGACTTTATTTATGTCAGCAGTTTTGATCCCGAACGCCAAATCGGGTATAATTTTACATTTGAGCACTTTGGCGATAATAATCAACTGGAAGAAAAAATCTCGGCAGGCAATATCCGC
>Ga0316201_10002152_pt1 | contig 13884 bp, 14 predicted proteins | sample CS6wburrow_MG_FD_204516 | JGI IMG/M metagenome (GOLD analysis project Ga0316201, IMG submission 204516) | Coastal sediment microbial communities from Delaware Bay, Delaware, United States - CS-6 worm burrow | ecosystem: Environmental > Aquatic > Marine > Coastal > Sediment | place: USA... | reverse complement strand
CACCACGGGAGGCTCAGCTTGAAGCCTTTCGGCGTCAGCTCGACATCGCAAAAGACTGCGGTCTGCCCGTATTTCTGCACCAGCGCGATGCGCATGACGATTTCGTCGAGGTACTGGAGGCGGCACTGCCGGACCTCTCGCGGGCCGTCGCACACTGCTTTACAGGCGAAGGCGAATCGCTGCATGAATACGTGGCGATGGGGCTGTACATCGGTATTACCGGCTGGATTTGCGACGAGCGGCGGGGCCAGCACCTGCACAGTATTGTCTCGGTGATCCCGGATGACCGGCTGCTCATTGAGACTGACGCACCCTACCTGCTGCCACGCACCATCCGGCCCCGCCCGAAATCTCGGCGTAACGAGCCCGCGTTCTTACCCTATGTGCTGCAAACCGTCGCGGAGGCGCGAGGTCAAAGCGTCGACCACGTCGCCGAGATTACGACACGCAACGCGATTCGGTTCTTTGATCTGGATAATCGCTAGCCGCGTATTCGTCGTATTGTCTATTTGACGTCGGCACCCAGGGCCGCTTTCTTGAGCAGCTCCCAGTGTGGCCGGAATGCCTCGATTTTGAATTTGGCCGCATTCTTGTTGGGCTCACCAAACTCGTCGACCAGTTCATCAAGCGTGCAAACCAGGCCCGGAACGCCCTTGGTAAATTCTGCTCCATCGAGGAATAGCAGGCGGCCGGCGACCGGCACTTCGCGTACGATCTGGCGCACTGCGGCGATGCGGTCGAACAACATGGGCTGGGGATTCGAAAATGTATAGCGGCGCTCGTCGCTAATCACGGCCCAGTCTTGCATCTTGTCACTACCGAAGACCGTTCCCTGCACTTCTTTGACATCAACGATGAGCAGGCCATTGGAGGTCAGCAATACCTGGTCGATCTGTATTTCGCCCTCGTCCGCGCTCGGGATGACAAGCCCTTCGATACGCTCAAAGCTGATCGAATTGAATGCGCGCTGCAACGCACTGCTCCTGCCGCGAACATAACGATAGATCAGCCAGCCGACTAACAGCGTTAGAACCGCGAGCGCCGGCAATAGCCAGGGCGTGTTCTCAAGATTGGCAAGATCAGGCATAGATATCGGTGATGCTGGGATTCCCGCTATCCTATTGACCGCCAATTGCGGTGGCAAGCGAATCGAGATCGGCATTGATAGTGATGGCTTTTGCGGGTCGCGCCAGTATCTCCTCGAGCTCCGGAGGCAAAGGTACCGTGGCACCAATGACGGGTTCGACAATGGTCTCGAACTTGGCCGGGTGTGCCGTTCCTACAAGTATCCAGTCATGTTCGCTAGCCAGCTCGTCGTCCAGCTGGCGCCAGGTGTGCGTCGCTGTGGCCGTATGCGGGCAGGTTGCAAAGCCAAATGCGTGATAATCCTGTCGCATCGCAGCCTTGATTTCCTCATCGGTCACAGACAGTACACCGAGTTGCTCGCGCAGGACATGCGCGTCTCCCACCAGTTTCCGAAGTCTCTCCATATTGCTCGGGTCGCCAACGTCCATGGCCGATGCAAGGGTCTGCAGGCTGGCCCTGGGCAACCATTGCAGCGTGTCGAAATATTCTGCGATCGTCCGATTGGCATTGGTCGCCATGATAATTGGCCCGATGGGCAAGCCCATTTCTCGCGCCATGATACAGGCGAAAGCATTGCCCAGGTTGCCGGTCGGGATTATAAAGCCGGGCTTGCGACCAGTGCGCCGCATGTGTGCAAGGCTGGCATCCGCGTAATACGTGCTCTGCGGAAGAAGGCGCCCGATATTGATGCTGTTCGCGGAGCTGAAACGGTGCCGCGTCGACAAAGCGGTATCCGCCATTGCGGCCTTCACCATGGCCTGGCAGTCATCGAATGAACCTTGCACCTTCAGCGATAGCACGTTGTTGCTCCAGCAGCATAGCTGGTGCGCTTGCCTGTCCGAAACACGACCATCAGGAAACAACACAACAACGCGCATGCCGGGGCGCTTATCAAAGGCGGCGGCAACGGCGCCACCGGTATCACCCGATGTCGCGACGAGTATCGTCAGGGGCACATCCGGATCGCCCTCCAGCCGTGTCAGACAGGCAGCAAGGAAACCCGCGCCCACGTCCTTAAAGGCCGCGGTCGGGCCATGATAAAGTTCTAGCAACGATACGCTATTCGCGTCGACGGGAAGACGCGTCACCGGTAGCGGAAAGCTGAACGTCTCCGAGAGGATTTCGTGGAGATCGTCGACAAGGCTGGAACCTGCGAAGAACGGGCGAAGTAATATCTCAGCAACCCTGGCAGGCAACTTGGCCCCGTCAAAATCGTGGTTGTTAAACCGAGGCAGCTGTTCGGGAAGAAACAGGCCGCCATCGTCTGCAATGCCCTTCCGTAGCGCATCGTCTAGCGTGACAGGACCGCTCCCCCGGGTGCTGAAGTAACGCATTACTGGCTCTCTACTCTGGCACCAGGCGCTGTCATCGGGCTCACCCAGGACTGGCAGCCAATGCCCTGGGCGCGACAGGCGTGCTCCATTGCGCTCGCGGTATTCCTCGCATCGCTCGTGGCACATAGCGCGAACAAGCTTGGACCGCTGCCTGAAAGGCTGCATCCCAACGCACCGCTGCGCCGCGCCGCGTCTGTCACAGCATCGAAGCACGGCACCGCCGCCGCACGTTGTGGCTCGATAATGACGTCACGCAGTGTTCGCCGCATCAGATCGAGATCGCCGGCGGCACAGGCTGCGACAAATCCGGCCAGCAGGCCCTGCTGTTCCAGCCACTGCTGCATCTTGTAACTCCTCGCGAGACCGCGGCGTGCCTGCGCGGTATTCACCTGCAGATCAGGATGCAGCAGAACAGCGCTGACACCCTCTGGAACAGGCAGGCGAACAACGTCCGGTAGCAATACCTGTGGACAGAGAATAAGACCGCCCAGCAGGCTCGGCGCGACATTGTCGGCATGCAGACCACCACTCGCGTAGCGCTCGCCTTCAAGCGCGTAAGGCAACAAGGCTTCAGTCGTTAGTGGCTCATCCATTAGCGCATTTACCGCAACCACGGCGGCCACGGCGGAAGCTGCTGAGCTTCCCATGCCGGACTGCAGCGGAATGCCCTTGTGAACATTGAGGGCCACACCAAGATTAGCCCCGTGCTCGGCAAGCAAAGCCTGCGCTGCTATAGAAGCGGTATTTTCATCGGCATTGGTAGACAGGTATGGATGCATTTCACCGTCGAGGCCGCGAACCTCCTTTACGACTACGCCTGGGTCGGCAGTTCGTTGCGCGACAACACGGTCGCCGACATCCGCAAGTGCGAGGCCCAGCATGTCAAAACCAACTGCGACGTTGCCGATTGAGGCCGGCGCGAAAGCTGTTACGGCGTCAGACATAGCCTTCTCCCGTACTCAGGTAATTGGCCAGTCGCAACAGGTCCGCGAAAATCCCGGCCGCCGTGACTTCTGGACCCGCGCCTGGTCCCTGGATGACCAGCGGGTTGTCGCAATAGCGCTCCGTCTCGAATTGCACCACGTTATCCGTCAGGTTGATGTTACAGAACGGGTGGCTCGCGTCGACCGCTTCCAGTTTCACCGCTGCATCGCCGTCCGCATTGAATGACGCCACATAACGAAGCTGCTTGTTCTCTGCGACGGCTTGTCGATAGGTCGCTGCAATCTCGTCATCAAACTCCGGCAACCTGTCGAGAAACTCCTCCGTTGAGCAATCACGCAGCGCCTCGGGCACCAGACTCTGCACCGGGAATTCGCCAATCTCGATACTTCGTCCGATCTCGCGTGCGAGAATGGTCAGCTTGCGCGCTACGTCCATGCCCGACAGGTCGTCTCTGGGGTCGGGCTCCGTATAACCGTTTTCCTTGGCAATACGGACGATTTCCGAAAACGGCTTCGAAGCATCGTAGACATTGAACAGGTAGGCAAGCGTTCCCGAAAAGATGCCACGGATCGACCGAATCTCATCGCCGGTGTAGATCAGGTCGCATAAGGTGCTGATAACCGGCAGCGCCGCGCCAACCGTCGTTTCGTAAAAGTAGTGCGAGCTTCCCTTGTCAGCCGCGTCCTGCAGCGCCGTGTAGTCTTGATAAGCACTGCTGAACGCTTTCTTGTTCGGCGTGATGACGTGAATACCGCGCGACAGCCAGCCGGCATACCGGGACGCAATGTGTTCACTCGCCGTGCAATCAATGATGACGGCATGCGGCAAATGGTCCGGATTGATATGCTGCTCGAATGCGTCGAGGTCCGTTTCGATGGCGTCAGAATCGAAGTCATCCTGCCACCGGGAAATATCGACGCGACGATCACCGAGCAACATCTTCTGGGACCGGGCAATGGCTCGCACCCGGAGGTCAAGGTTGAAATCCCGCGCCAACTTCTCGCTTTGCTTTTCTATCTGCTTCAGCAAGGTCGCACCGACAGTGCCCGGGCCGATGAGCCCGATAGACAGCGTCTTTGCGGACAGGTAAAAACCTGAGTGCGCCGCGCGCAGTGCCTTGGTTGCCTGCTCGCTGTCGATTACGGCCGAGATATTTCTTTCCGAAGAGCCCTGCGCAATAGCCCGGATGTTGATGCCGGCACGTCCAAGGTTGCTGAAAAAACGACCCGCAATACCCGGCGAACCGGCCATGCCATCGCCGACAACTGCGACAATACTCTGCGCATCCGTTATGTCGACGCTCTGAATCTGCCCGGTTTCCAGTTCCTCCGAGAATTCCCCGCTGACAACCTTTCGTGCGCGTTCTGCCAGGCCGGCCGGGACCGCGATACAGATCGAGTGTTCCGAACTCGCCTGCGAAATCAGTGTGACAGAGACCCCTGCGTGCTTCAGCGCTGCGAACAAACGGTCAGCCGTGCCGGGCACACCGATCATCCCGGAGCCTTCCAGGTTAACCAGCGCCATGCCGCTAATCTCGGTAATGCCTTTGATGGTATCGACCTGCGTTGACGTAGCGCCTATGCGGCTGCCCGGGTGCGTGACGTTGTGGCTGTTGCGGATGACAACCGGAATCTCGTTATCGACGGCTGGCCCAAGTGTCTGCGGATGCAATACATTGGCGCCGAAATACGCGAGTTCCATCGCCTCGTTGTAGGTCAGCTGATCAATCACCTGTGCTTCTGGTACGCGGCGCGGATCGGCGCTCATGACCCCGTCAACATCAGTCCAGATCGTTAGCTCGGAGGCGTTGCTTAACGCGGCGAAGATCGCGGCCGAATAGTCACTGCCATTGCGTCCGAGGGTCGTCTGCAGACCGGTTTCATCGGTGGCGATAAAGCCGGTAATGACGGCGACGCCCTCGAATTCACTGTCGACAACTTCCTCAAAATTGGCACCCGATACATCCCAAAGCACCGATGGACCGAGCTCAGTCTGGTGGACCGCAATAACATCGCGAGCGTCTATCCATGTGCCACCACGCGACGGCGATTCCTGCGCGAGGGTGGCCGCCAGCAGACGCGCCGACCAAATTTCGCCATAGCCCGCGACCACGTCACGGCTTCGCTGCGGCGCCGACCGGACCAGCGCAATTGCTTTCAGGACGTCGAGGATATCTTCGGCATCCTGCCCCCAGGCATCCAGTACGGCGACCAGCCGCTCACCGTCGAGCAGCGCCCGTGCTGTTCGCGAGTAGCGCTCGCCAATGGAATTCAGCTCGTTCTGGAAATTCTCGTTATCCTGCTCGGCGAGGACCGCAAGGTTGAGCAGCGCGTCGGTCATCCCTCCCATCGCGGATACAACAACACCGATACGAGCATCGCTTTGCTCGAGCAATAGCCCGGCTACGCGACGAAAACACGCCTCATCGGCCAGGCTGCTGCCGCCGAACTTATGGATTTTCCAGCGATTGTCCGCCACGTTACACACGTTTCCTGGTGCCCTGTAATCAAAATTTGGGACAGGGCACTCGCCCAAAACGGTGGATGATAGCGCCACTTTTCGGCGCCGTCGCGTGTTTCAAATGAAATCAATAGAAGTGGTGGGGCGTGTAGGGATCGAACCTACGACCAGTCGGTTAAAAGCCGAATGCTCTACCTCTGAGCTAACGCCCCTTTTGGGTCAGAAAATGGCCTGAGCGCCATTTGAATTCCGGCGGCATGATACCGGATACGCCTCAAATGACAAGCACCATCAGCACCGGCAGCAGACGGCTTTCTAGACGCCCTCGTCCTCCATACGCGTGAGCCGTTGCCCGGCAAGCCGGGCCGCCGTGGTCTCCGGGTAATCGCCCTGCACGCGTCGCAGTGCCTCGCGCGCCGCCTCGAAACGCTTCAACTCGTAATTGCAGTAGCCAATCTTCAGCAGGGCATCCGGCACCTTGCGGGAGCGCGCATAGGTCGTGATGACAAGTTCGAATGCCGCCAGCGCCTCATCGAACTCCTGCGTTACGTAGTACGACTCAGCCAGCCAGTACTGGGCATTATCCGCCAACTGACTGTCCGGATAGGCAACCAGGAACTGCTTGAACGCGTTTGCAGCAGGTTCGTAGCGCTGCTGCTTCAGCAGCTCGAAGGCGGCCTGGTAGTTGTCTCTATCCGAGCCGCCCGGCAACGGCAGCTGACCGGGCGACAGTGTGCCGCCCTCCATCACGTTGACTGCACTGGCCGCCTGCATGGCTTCCTCCAGCGCCTGGATGCGCGCATCCAGATCCGCGTACAGCTGCCGCTGCCGATCAGCCGTGGTCGTTGAGGAGTGTTCCTGGCTTTCCATACGACCCTGCAGTTCGTCATTGCGGCGCTCCAGGGCTGCTACTTGCTGAGTGAGATTCACCAGGCTCTGGTTTTGCACGACCCGCTCAATGGCCTGCATACGCCGGTCCAGCTCGTCAACCTTGCTCTCGCCGAGGTCATCAACAGGCTGGAGTAGCTCACAACCGCCCAGCAAGCCGAGCGGCAGCACCAACAGAAGTACGCGTAGCATGCTCATCGACTAGTTCGTGTACTTGATCTCGACGCGGCGATTCTGCGCGTAGTCCATCTCGGAGCTACCGAAGGACGCCGGGCGCTCTTCGCCGAAGCTCACCGTCGAAATCTGTGACGCTGACACACCCTGGATCATCAGCATTTGACGCACGGCCTGGGAGCGACGTTCGCCGAGCCCGATGTTGTACTCGCGCGAGCCACGCTCGTCCGCATGGCCTTCGAGGCGCACTCGAACCCCCATGTCGCCACTGACCTGCATTGCGTGCCGCGACACGAGCTCCTGATCCTGTGGGCGCACTTCGGATGAATCGAAGTCGAAATAGATCACCATACCGAGCTCACCGGCTGAAGGGTCTTCGATGAACTCGCCCTCGCCCATGCCACCATCGTCCATACCACCGGTAGATGCGCCACTATCACCGTAGGTCGTATCCGTCGGCTCGGGGTCGGGGATCGCCGGGCTTCCCCCACAACCGGCGAGAAGAACGGTCAGAAGAAGTACTACAAACATTTTCAAATAAGACATCGATTTGTCCTTGGTTTATCGTTCTGAATAGATTTAATTCTTTTAAAAACAAGAGTTAATGAAAATTATTTAACCTAAATACTTACCTAAAATCTTGGGAACGGCGACCACACAGGCTCGCGCACGTCGCCGCTTCCGGACGCCATCTTCTGACGGATCAGGCCATCGGCCGAGACGGTCTCCAGGACTCCGTTGCGGCCCTGCCGCGTCGCATAGATGAGGCTATCGCTGTTGGGTGCAAAGCTCGGACTCTCATCCTGCCTGCCTTTCGACACTATCAGCAGGTTCTTGTTGTCGAGATCCACAACGCCAATCCGGAAATTGCCTCCATCGTTATGCACCACAGCCAGGCGCTCCCCATCGGGTGACAAACGCGGCCGCGCATTATAACTCCCCTCGAACGTAATGCGCTCGGGCACACCTCCTTTCGCTGCGATCCGGTAGACCTGCGGTCCGCCCGCCCTGTCGGACGTAAAATAGATGTAACGCCCGTCCGGCGACCAGGTGCCTTCCGTATCAATCGCCCGGTGAGTGGTCAGTCGCCGCGTTTCGCGCGAAGTTATGTCGAGGACGTAAATATCGAGGTTGCCGTCGACGCCTCCGAGCGTCACAACCAGCTGGCGACCGTCCGGCGAGAACGATGGCGCACCGTTAATGCCCGGCTTGCTGGAGACCTTGAAGCGGTTACCGGTGCGCAGCGTCTGCACGAAGATCGCTGATTTGTTGCCTTCGAAAGAGACATACGCAAGCTGGCGGCTGTCGGGCGACCATGCCGGCGACATGATCGGATCCGTACTCTCCATGATCTTGAATTCGTTGGCGCCGTCCTGGTCGGACACAATAAGGGAATACAAGCGCCCCTGACCCTGCCGCTGCGCCGTTACGTAGGCTACCTTGGTGCCGAATACGCCTTTTATGCCGGTGAGCTTCTCATAGATCATATCGGCGGCGCGGTGTGCCGCCGCGCGCATCGTACCGCGACTCGCCGGCATGCGATAGCCGACGAGCTGTCGTTGGCCGAACACGTCAAACAGCTGGAACTGCAGCGTATACGCATTCTCACCGGTCTGGGTAACGGTGCCGACGACAACAGCCTCCACGTTGACAAAACCCCAGTCATCGAAATCGACATCGGCGCCGCTGGTCGGTTTTTGCAGCATCTTTTCTTCGCCAATGGGCGCGAAGCGGCCGCTACGTCGCAGATCGTTGGTAATAACCTCGGCCACGTCCAGGGGCATGGCCGGCGCATTGCCTTCCCAGCCGAACGGTACAATGGCCACCGGTGTCGGCTGCGCCACACCCTGTACATCAATCACCAGCTCCGCGTTTGCGTAGCTGCCGAGCAATGCCAGCAGGATTATCGAAACTCTCATTTTTTTCAGCACGGTTGCCCCATTCCCAGTCTCGCCAGCGCTACTGGCGAATACCCAAGTTTAACAATATGTTCCTGTCGAACAGATTCGGATCCGAAGGTTCCGGCAACGGCGACGAACGCATTATGGCGGCTTCGATCGAGCGCCTTACTGCTTCATCACCGTTGCAGGTCTGTATGGTAACGCCAATCACCTCGCCACCGGGTGCCTGACGCACGCGCACCGCACATTCAAGGTCCTCGCGGGCGCTGGCCGGTACAGACCAGTTCCTATAAATCTTCTGGCGAATCTGCTCCATATACACGGCCAGCGCGCCGGCGTCCACGGCGGCCAGGCGATTCTCCTCCGCCGCAATCTCGTCTGCGCGAGCCGAAGCTTCGAGTTCCCGCCGCTGCCGCTCATTCTCCTCGCGCTGGCGGCGAATGTCCTCTTCGCGCTTTTTCTCCGCCTCGAGGCGCTTGCGCTCCTTTTCCGCCTCCTCGCGCTTCTTGCGTTCCGCCTCGTCGCGTTCCTTCTTCTTGCGCTCAGCTTCTTCCTGCTGGCGGATCTTCTCCAGGCGCTCTTTCTCGACGAGCGCGTCGAGTCGCCGTTTTTCTTCCTCCGCCTGAAGCCGTAGCTCCTCCGAATTATCCGGCTCCGGCTCGGGTTCCTCGACGATCGGCTCCGGTTCCGGCTCTGGCTCAGGTGCAACGACCTTGGGCGGCGGCGCCGCCTCAGGTATCTCGGTGACCAGCGTCGCTTGAATGGCCAGCGGTGTGATCGGCATCGTCCTGGAAATATCGAACGCGACCAGCATGGAGCCGAACAACACCACGTGCAGCAGCGTTGCCATGCTGATCGGGATAACGTTGTGGGAGTCGCGAATCACGCGGCTGGCTACTCCGGAATCGGGTACGTGTCCAGCGGGTCGGTGACGAAGCCGATACTCTCGGCGCCTGCCTGCTGTAACACGACCATCGCGCCGACGACGTTGCCGTAGGGCACGGCGCGGTCCGCCTTGACCAGAACCGGCGTCTGCGGCTGTTCGCCAAGTACGATAGCGACGCGCCTCCTTACCTCTTCACCGCTGGTCGGCTTGTCTTCGTCGTCGCCGGCATTGAGATAGAGATTGCCGTCGGCATCCACGCTCAGCACCAGCGGTTTCGAATCAGGGACCTCCTGGATAGGCTCAGCATTGGCCTTCGGCAGCTCAACCTTGACGCCTTGCGTCAGCAGCGGCGCCGTGACCATGAAGATCACCAGCAGCACCAGCATGACGTCGATGTAGGGCACCACGTTGATCTCGCCCATCAGCTTGCGCTTTTGCAGTGGCGTCGCCATGTCAGCCTCCCTGCTTCTTGCGCGCGTGCCGCTGCAGAATGCTCGAAAACTCTTCGGTAAAGCCGTCGTAACGGTATTCCAGGCGCACCACCTTGTCGGCATAGCGGTTGTAGGCAATGACGGCCGGTATCGCCGCGAACAAGCCCATCGCGGTCGCAATAAGCGCTTCAGCAATAGGTGGCGCGACCACGGCAAGCGTCGCGGACTGAACGTTGCCGAGCTTGACGAAGGCACTCATGATTCCCCAGACGGTGCCGAACAGGCCAACGTAGGGGCTCGTCGAGCCAATCGTTGCAAGCGTTGCAAGCCCTTGCTCCAGTCGGTCCACCTCGCGCATCTGTGCGACCCGCATGGCGCGGCGGCATTCCTCGACGATCTTGTCGGTGCTGCTGCCGCCGGCCTGTAGCGCCCGATTGAATTCTCGAAAGCCGGCTTCGAAGATGCTCGACATGCCGAGACTGCCGCCTTTTGCGCGTGTCGCGCTACTGTAAAGCGTGTTCAGATCACCACCGGACCAGAACGACGTTTCGAAGTCATCAGAGGCGTTCTTGGTTCGGCGAATGAGGCGCCGCTTGGTAAAGATGATGCTCCAGGACATCAGGGACGCAATTATCAGCAACAGCATTACCAACTGCACCGGTATGCTAGCGTCTATCAAGAGCCCGATAACGGACATGTCTCCAGTCATGATTTCTATTCCCCGAATAAGGAGGTTGGAATTCGTTTCGGCCGCATTGTATCGGCATCCAGGTACGCCGCTTTGACGGTCGCCGCAATCAATGCTTGTTCGTCAACACTGTTGCGATAAATATTCTGCTCAATGTCGAAAGACACTCGCGTGAGCTTCTCGAGGCGCGCGGTGACAAGCAACTCGTCACTCAAACGCGCAGGTGCCAGGAAGCGCGCCTGCACCTCGGCGACAACGAAGATACGACGGTCTTCCTCCATCAGCCGCACCATGTCAATGCCCAGCGAACGCAACCATTCAGTGCGCGCGCGCTCCAGAAATCGAAAATAGTTCGCATAATAGACGACGCCCTGTGCGTCCGTGTCCTCGTAGTAAACGCGTACTGGCCACACAAAGGGTTTGTTGTCAGCCCCGCTCAAACGGCAGCTCCTGGTTGGATGACGATTGCGGTGGCGTCAGACCAAAGTGCAAGTACGCATTACTGGTGGCCACGCGGCCGCGAGCCGTGCGCATCATGAAGCCCTGCTGGATCAGGAAGGGCTCGACGACATCCTCGATGGTGCCGCGCTCTTCACCGATCGCAGCTGCGATGCTCTCGATACCAACCGGGCCGCCATCGAATTTCTCGATAATGGTCTGCAGCAGGCGCCTGTCCATCGCGTCGAAGCCGTGCGGGTCGACTTGCAGTACATCCATAGCTCCTTCCGCGACCGCGCCGGTAACGACGCCGTCGCCCTCGACCTCGGCAAAATCGCGCACGCGCCGTAACAGTCGATTCGCGATACGCGGCGTGCCGCGCGAACGTGTCGCTATGGCGGTCGCGCCCTTCTGTTCAATAGGCAGGTTCAGTATTCCGGCCGAGCGATTAACGATAGCCTCGAGATCAACGCTGGAATAGAACTCGAGGCGCTGCACGATGCCGAAGCGATCGCGCAGCGGTGACGTAAGCAGTCCCGCCCGCGTTGTCGCGCCAACGAGCGTGAATGGCGGTACGTCGAGCTTGATGGAACGAGCGGCAGGCCCTTCGCCAATCATAATGTCCAGCTGAAAGTCTTCCATCGCCGGATACAACACCTCTTCGACGACGGGACTGAGTCGATGAATCTCGTCGACGAACAGGACGTCGTTGGGTTCGAGGTTCGTCAACAAGGCCGCGAGATCGCCAGGTCGCTCGAGAACCGGACCCGAGGTCTGCCTGAGGTTGACGCCCATTTCATTAGCGACAATGTGGGCCAGCGTGGTCTTGCCGAGCCCGGGCGGGCCGAAAATCAACACGTGATCCAGCGCTTCGGCGCGGCGGCGCGCTGCCTCGATAAAGATCGTCATCTGCTGGTTTACACCGGGCTGACCGCCGTAGTCCTTGAGCATCTTCGGGCGAATTGCGCGGTCGAAGGCCTTGTCCTCGGCTACAGGCTCCGCGCTGGTCAGTCGATCGTGTTCAATGCCTGCCATGCTAGTGCGCCGCCTGTTTCAAGGCCTGCCGAATAATATCCTCGGCTGACAATGTGTCTGTATCGAGTTTGCCGATCAGCTTGTTGACCTCATTCGGCTTGTAGCCGAGCGACACCAGCGCTTCGAAGGCCTCACCACGTGCGCTCGCCTCCGCGCTTACAGGTTTCGCGCCAGCCGTCGCCGGCAGCGTTTTGTCGATGCGATCGCGCATTTCGATGATAAGTCTTTCGGCAGTCTTCTTGCCGACACCAGGAATCTTCGAGAGCGTGGTCGTATCCTCGTATTCGACACAACGTCGAAAGTCGTTGGTCGTCATTGCCGACAGGACACCCAGCGCCATCTTCGCGCCAACACGATTCACTTTGAGCAGTGTGCGAAACAGCAGTCGGTCATCGGTCGTCGTGAAGCCGTAAAGAATCTGCGCGTCCTCACGCACGACGAGATGCGTATAGAGAAACAGATCGCTGCCCGCTTCCGGCAGATCGAGAAACGTCGACATCGGCATCTCGACCTCGTAGCCGACTCCACCACATTCGACGACGATCTGCGGCGCCTGCTTCAGGATCAACTGACCACGCAATGAGCCAATCATCGCTGTCCCGCTATGGCGTTGCCGGTACCAAGCTGCGCGTGCACGCGTCGCTGGTTGCCGTGGCACAAGGCCGCCGCCAACGCGTCAGCGGCGTCCGGAGCCGGTGTGCCGCCGAGCTTCAGTATGGAGACGACCATGTGCTGAATCTGTTCCTTGGTCGCTGCGCCGGTACCGACGACCGCCTGCTTGATTTCGCGGGGCGCGTACTCAAAGACCTCCAGGTCATGCTGAAACGTGGCGCAAATAGCCGCAGAGCGCGCATGACCGAGCTTCAGTGCGCTGCCAGCGTTCTTGTGCATGAAAACACTCTCGATGACCACGATATCGGGCCGGTACTCCAGCACAATGCCGCTGACCGAGTCGAAAATCTGGCGCAGCCGATCGGCGAACGCGCCATCCATACTCTCCACGGTGCCGCTCGCCACGTAGGTGGGCGTATCGCCGCAGAAATCGAGCACGCCAAAGCCCGTCAGGCGCGAACCCGGATCAATACCCAATATGCGTTTGCTTTGGCTCAACTGCCTGCTTCGATCTGCGCCAGCACGTCTTCGCTGATATCGGCGTTACTGTAGACTTCCTGCACATCATCGAGATCCTCAAGCATCTCAAGCATCTTCACCATCGATCCGGCCTCCTTGAGTTCGAGCGACGCGCTGGTCGAGGCGCGCATGGTTACCTCGGCGCTGTCCGCCTTGAGACCGGCCTCACGCATGGCGTTGCGCACGGTCTCGAACTCGCCGGGGTCAGTCAGCACTTCGATCGAGCCGTCCTCATCCACAATGACGTCCTCGGCGCCGGCCTCTATTGCAGCCTCCATCACAACGTCCTCGTCGCTGCCTGCCGGGAACAGCAGCTGACCGACCTGGTTGAACAGGTAGCCGACCGAGCCGTCCGCACCCAGGTTACCGCCGAACTTGGTGAAGGCATGCCGCACCTCCGCGACCGAGCGGTTCCGGTTGTCCGTCAGGCAATCCACCATGACTGCCGTGCCGCCCGGGCCGTAGCCCTCGTAGCGAATCTCCAGGT
>Ga0316201_10002151_pt1 | contig 13884 bp, 13 predicted proteins | sample CS6wburrow_MG_FD_204516 | JGI IMG/M metagenome (GOLD analysis project Ga0316201, IMG submission 204516) | Coastal sediment microbial communities from Delaware Bay, Delaware, United States - CS-6 worm burrow | ecosystem: Environmental > Aquatic > Marine > Coastal > Sediment | place: USA... | reverse complement strand
TTGCCGCACAGACTAATCTGCGCGGACAAGACGGGATTGCTGTGACTACTTGAGCTGGCTGAAATACAGTGCCAGGTGCAGACGGTTTTCTATATCGAGCTTGCGGAAGATGGCGCTCAGGTGTGCCTTGACAGTGCGTTCGGAGATATCGAGTTCGCGTGCAATGGTCTTGTTGTTACCGCCGAGATGGACCATTTCGGCAACCTGCATTTCACGAGGAGTCAGGTGTTTTATCGAGCTGTTGCCGGCAAACTTCAGTGTGTGCGTGTTGGCACTGGTATCGCGCGCGAGTTCCCCGACCAGACTGGCAATCAGCTGCCGTGGTACCCAGACTTCACCGCTACACACGGCATGCGCTGCCTTGAACAGCAGATCGGTTGAAATGGTATGTGCCAGGAAACCGTGTACACCGGATTTGAACAACGTCAGCTGATCGACCGGATTGTTCTGCTCGTCTTCGAGGATGATGACGCGAGTTTGCGGGTGGCGCGAAAGGGTATTTGAGACGGTATCCCGGATGTTGTCTTTGAACAGTTCGGGGTCAAGCATGAGGAGTTGCGGTTTCAGGTCATCGAGGTGTTTCTGAATCGCATCGGTGCTGCTGGAAACGGTGACCGTGAATGCCTCGTTGAGTACGCTGACAATCCGTTCGGCAAGGCCGCTGTTACAGCTGGCTACCAGGATGGGCGTGTTTGTGTCTGAATGCGCAGGCATGTCTTCAAATCCCTGAATCGTATGTACCTGACTGCTATCGGCACCCGGGCGCAGGGGTTTAGCCGCACCCGGAGCGGGGAGTGAGCCGGGAATTCTGCTGGTCGGCCGTTATGGGGCGGGGTTTTCCGGTGAGAAAACCCTGGATGCCATCGAGATGCATGGACTCGAGCCGGGTGCGTTCCTCCGGCGTCTCCACGGATTGTGCGATGACAGCGATATCGACGCTGTGTGCCGTGTCGGTGAGCGCTCGAAGCAGAAACTGCTGATCTTCCTCCCGGTCGATATGACGTGTGTAACTGCTATCGATCTCCAGGTAGTACAGTCTCATGTTGCGCAGGTAGCCGAAGGAGTAAAAGCCCCTGCCAAAGTGGTCAAGGCCGCACTGGCAACCAAGCGAACCCAGCCGCTCTACCAGATTGCGCGTGTCCTGGGTGTTGATCTGCGCGGCAAATTCAGGGAACTCAATGAGCAGGCGGGCGGCACACGCAGGCGCTGCCTGCAGTGTGCTGCAGAGCCATTGAATAAAGACGGGGTTGTGTAGCGAACAGGATGACAGGTTGATAGTATACAGAACGTCCTGGTTGCTTCCTGTTTGCATGTGGTTCAGAAGCTTGCCAATGGCAAGTTGATCAATTTCTGTCGCAAGCCCCATCCGCTCTGCGACAGGCATGAACATGCTGGCCGTCATTGGGTTCCCTGATGCATCGGGAATTCTCAGCAATACTTCCTAGTGTGGCAGTATGCGCGAGTTTGCAGCGAGATTAATAACGGGCTGAGTACACAGCTGGAAGCTCCCGGTCTCGATGGCATGCCGCACAATGTCACGCAGTTCCCGACTGCCGGGAACAGGTATTCCGGGTAATTCGGCAGGCGTGTATCGCACCCAGTGGTTTCTGTTGCCGGTGCTGGCGGTCCGTAATGCAGAATCTGCCGAGGCCAGCAGGTTGTGCGCCGTGTCCCGCTGTCGCCACTGGGCTATACCGATATTAGCGATGTGCTCGTGACTGGTTGGTACGTCGACATGCAATTGTTGCAGATCATCGCAGAGTTTTTGCGCCAGTGCCTCGGCAGCATCGCTATCATGGCCGACCGCAACAATGCCAAAGCACGCGCCAGAAATTCGTGCCGCAAAGCAGTTTTCAAGGTTGTGTATACCCTGGCTTATCAGGGCTGCAGTGCGCAGCAACAGCTTGTCACCCGCTGCAAATCCGGCCATTTCGTTGATGTCGGCAAGTCCGCGCAGCTCAAGCAGCAGCAATGCCCCCATGGAGGCCTCTTCACTGGATTCGAGCAGCGTGCCGAGCTGTCGGTCGAAATAACGCCGGTTGCCAAGCCCGGTCACCGGATCCTTGTACGCCTGTTCGCGTAGGCTGTTTGTCAATGCCGACTGTTCCGCGAAGATGGTGCCTATTTTCTCCGACATGCGATTCATTGCCGTCACAACCCGACGTAATTCCCGCGTGTGCGGGATGTTCCGTTGCAGGACATAGGAGGCGTTGAAAATGGCGTCGGCCTGATCCTCTATGCGGCGCAGGGGCCGCAGCAGCAACGTCACGGCGAGCAGGGCCGTGGCGATGATGACTGCCGCGAGCACCAGGAATAATTGAAAGGTTTCTAGCGTGTTCGCCCAGAGTTCCCTGTAGGCGTAACCGGGGTTGCTGGTGATCTGTACCCTGCCGGCCTGTTGCCAGCCCGACATGATCAGTGCCTTGCCGACCGGCGACTCAAAATCGACCAGCTTGATAAACCATGCCGGGACGTTCGAATCGTCCGGGTTGCCGGTGCGGGACAGCAGGGGGGCACCCTCCAGTGTTGTGATATCGATCGTCCGGTAATAGCCCCTGTCAAAAACGGCATCGACCATTGCCGAGACAATGGCCATGTCCCGCGAAGACAGTGGAGCAGAGAGCGACAAGCCGAGTGATGTTGCCGTGTCCTGGGCATGTGAAGCCTGCTGTTTGAGCAGGAGTGAGCGCAGGTTGTCGGTGCTGATAATGACCGTACCGAGGAAGCCGGCGAACAGCAGCAATACTATGGCGAGTGAAATCTGTCTGTACAGCGTCATTCAGGCATCCATGGCAGGTCGTGTACGGCGAGTATAACGGTAGCAGGCTGGGGGAGGCGCTGCGCAGGCTAGCGAGTCATCAGCAGTTGTTCATCGTTGACCCTGGCAATAACCTCCTGCCATCGACTGAGACGTTCTGAATGGCCGACCCGTTCGTCGTTGCCCTCGCGCTTTGCGAGCCAGAGACCATTGCCGTTAAAGCTGTATACCGGTAGCAGGTCGGTGCGTTGCGAGGATGGCAAAATGGACGTGTCCAGGTTGTCCAGCACCAGGGGCTCGGCATCGGGCGAAGGATAGTAGGTCAGCACCATGTGTGCCTGGTCAAGTTGCAGTGCCTTCACGTAAGTAAGGCGCATCCGCTCTTCCGGCACACCCATCTCACGCAGGGTAAAGTATTTGGCGATTGAAAAGTCCTCGCAATCGCCACCATTGGTGGCAAGCATCTGTACCGGGGTTGCCCAGTAGTCCTCTTCGCCCCAGTGGTCGGTATCATTGATAAAGGCCAGCTGGTTAAAAAAATTATTGACCAGCTCGAGCTGGTCACGGGGATGCTCATCGCGGTAGTCATTGATAAGCTGGTACCAGTTATTTACCCGCTGGCTGGCATAGTGGCCGTAGTCCTGTTCAACCCTGAGCAGGGTCTGCATTGATCGGGAAAACTCGTCTGCAACCAACCCGCCTGCAACCCCAAGGTTGATGCCAGCTGCGACAAGCAGTGTGTGCGCGATGCGCAAGAGGCGGCGGCGTAGACCGGGTTGTGTCATGATTGATCTTCAGGCGATGTCGGACGTGATTCACCTGTCTATCGGCCGGTCCCGGAAAGTCCTTTGAACGCCGACAGGTGGCCTGCCCGGGATTCATCAGGGGGGCCGTTGCTTGCTTCGTACCTAAGTCCAATTGTGTCGCTGGCCCCTGCGGCGTAAGCTGATTTCGTCCTATAAAAACAAATAGTTATGAAAAAAATAAATATTACTGTGGTGTGTGAGGAGCAACCGGGCCTGCCGGGGTGTGCCGAGCTGCTGGCTGATTACCCGACCTTCAATATCGTGGCGCAGCCCTTGGGTCTGGACGAGCCGGGCATCTGGGTAGCGCTGGGGCGTAGTGATGTGCTGGTGCTTGATGAGCATGTCATGGAGGAAGCGGGCTTCCAGGCCATCCGCTCGCTGCATGATTACTACCCGTCTTTACGCTCGTTGATGGTGGTCGAGGGTGAGCACAAGTACAAAACGCTGGCCGCTGTATCACTCGGCATACTGGGCGTTATCGGGCGATCATCGACAGTCGCCATGCTTCACAAGGCGGTCATCGCGCTGTACAGCGGTGAGGCGTGGTTATCGAGGGGGCTGGCGCAGCCATTGCGTGACCAGGTGAACCGGGAGGAGGACGACCTGAACTTCTGGGCGGATCTGTCGACTGATCTCGACTACCGTGGAAAGCTGAACTAGCGCAATCCAAGCTGATATTATACCGATCTGCAGGTGAAGACTGCCCGGTTCGACCCGGGCTTTGCCAGAAAAGCGAAATTAGCCGGTGATTATGGTTTAATTGCCGGCCATGTTTCGTCCACTCGAATTATTTGTCGGGCTGCGCTACACGCATTCCAAGCGCCGCACGCATTTCATATCCTTTATCTCCATGACATCGATGCTGGGGATTGCCCTCGGCGTGACTGCACTGATCACGGTATTGTCCGTCATGAACGGTTTCGAGAAGGAGTTACGTGACCGCATTCTTGGCATGGCTGCCCATGCAACCGTGACAACCTATGCCGGCAAACTGTCTGACTGGGAAGGTCTGTCGCAGACCCTGCAAGGGCGGCCGTCCATCATTGCCATGGCGCCGTATGTGCGTGGCGAATCCATGATCAGTCAGGGCAAGCGTGTCAGCGGGGCGCTGATCCGGGGTGTGCTTCCCGAGAAGGAGGGCAGTGTTTCGGAAGTCGTGTCGCATATCCGCGGCGGTGAACTGGAACAGCTGGTTGCCGGGGAGTATCGCATCATCCTGGGCAGCGAACTGGCGGTGGCACTGGGTGTCGGCGTCGGCGATTCGGTGACTGTCGTGTCTCCCCAGGTGACCATCGGCCCGACCGGGATCCTGCCTCGCCTGCGACGCTTCACGGTGGCCGGGATCTTTGAAGTCGGCATGTACGAGTATGACCGTGGTGTAGCGCTGGTCCACATCAATGATGCCGCGAAGCTGTTCAGGCTGGATGACAGCGTCACCGGGCTGCGTCTGAAACTGGACGATATCTTCGAGGCACCGCGGCTGGCACGGCAGTTGTCGATGGAGCTTCTGGGTGATTACCGCGTCGAAGACTGGTCGAAGCAGCACGCCAACTTCTTTCGTGCGGTCAAGACCGAGAAGCGCGTGATGTTCATCATTCTTACACTGATTGTCGCCGTTGCCGCATTTAATATCGTCTCGACATTGATTATGGTCGTGACGGACAAGCGTTCTGACATAGCCATCTTGCGCACACTGGGCGCATCACCGGGATCAATCATGACCATATTTATCATTCAGGGCGTGGTCATCGGGGTGCTGGGTACCATGTTGGGTGTTGCCGGCGGCGTCGCCCTGGCGCTGAACGTCGAGACGATCGTGCCGGCAATCGAGCGCCTGTTTAACGTCGAGTTTCTTGCAGCAGATGTTTATTACATCAGCGATGTGCCATCAGAGTTGCACTGGGATGACGTCTGGCTGATGGCATCCGTTTCGCTGGGGTTGAGCCTGCTGGCGACCCTGTACCCGGCCTGGCGGGCGGCACGCACCCTTCCGGCGGAGGCCTTGCGTTATGAATAGCGTGCTGGCCTGCAAACAGCTGTGCAAGATCTTTGGCGATGGTGATGTTGCACTGGAGATTTTACGCGGAATCGATTTTGAAGTGGCTGCAGGCGAACGTATCGCCATCATGGGTGCCTCGGGCAGTGGCAAGAGTACCTTGCTGCATCTGCTCGGCGGGCTGGATGTGCCCAGTAGCGGTGATATCAGTATTACCGGGCAGTCAATTGCTTCATTGTCAGCGGTCCGGCTGGGACGCCTGCGTAACAAGGCTCTGGGCTTTGTGTACCAGTTTCACCACCTGTTGCCGGAATTTACGGCACTGGAAAACGTCGCCATGCCGCTACTGATCAGAGGCTTGCCGCCCGCAGAGGCCAGTGAGTGTGCCGTCGAACTGCTTGGCCGTGTAGGTCTGTCACGGCGCATGGCCCACAAGCCGGGTGAACTCTCCGGTGGTGAACGCCAGCGTGCTGCCGTGGCGCGTGCACTGGTAACGCGGCCAGCCTGCATCATTGCTGACGAGCCGACGGGTAATCTGGATCGCAGTAATGCCGAGCAGGTACTGGCATTGATGCTCGATCTGAATCGCGAGCTGTCGACCAGTTTACTGGTGGCAACGCATGACCCGGTGATTGCCGAACGCATGGACCGGGTGGTGCGCCTGGAGGATGGCCGTTTGATCTAGTCGCGGTTTTTTCCGTAACCATTACTAACACTGTTCAGGGACGAACATGTTACATCTGGCTGCCGCCTTTGCTGGCGGGGTGTTGGCCCTGCAATTCTGTGCTGTTCTGCCATCCGGCCGGGCGTATCTCGTCATACCGGTCGTCTTTTGCCTGCTAGCCTGGCGGACTGCACGACCCGTAGTCAAGACTGTGCTGGTATTCCTGCTGGGCCTTTTCTGGGCAGCCTGGCAGGCGCAGTCTGCACTGCATGCCGTCCTTCCAGCTGGGCTGGAGGGCAGAACGCTGCTGGTCGAGGGTCGCGTGCTGGAGAGACCCCTGTCTGTTTCAGAACGACAGCAGCGCTTTCTGTTTCATATAGACCGGCTGAACTCAGGCGACACCGGTGAGGTCTTTCAGGGCAAGGTGCGGCTCAGTCTCTATGGCAAGGTACCGTCCGTGGCCGAGGGTGAGCGTTGGCAACTGGCGGTGCGATTGAAGCGACCTCATGGTTTTCTCAATCCCGGCGGTTTCGATTATGAACGCTGGCTGTACCAGCAGGGGATTCGCGCGACCGGGTATATCCGTCATGAGCATGAGGCAAACCGTCTGATCGCGGAGGCCAGTGTCCCGGTTATAGACCGTTTCCGTTCCCGACTGATCACCCATCTGGAGAGTCAGCCTGATGCCAGTCCTGCGCGGGGGATTATTCGTGCGCTGACTGTGGGGGATCGCGACGGGCTTGGCGATCAACAATGGGATGTATTCCGGGATACAGGGACCAGTCACCTGATTGCCATCTCGGGCCTGCATATCAGCCTGGTTGCCGGACTGGTGTTCTGGATAAGCCGTTTCCTGTGGTCTTGCTGTGGCGTGCTGGTCGAGCGCTATCCGGCCCGCAAGGTTGCGGCTGTCGCGGCAATCATCGCGGCCATTGCGTATGCCCTGCTGGCGGGGTTTGGTATTCCAGCGCGCCGAGCCGTGGTCATGGTGACGGTCTTCATGCTGGCCATTGTTGCCGATCGCGATACATCGTTTGCGCGGACCATCGCGCTGGCTGCCATCGTGGTACTGCTACTGGATCCTGTTTCTATCCTGTCTCCCGGCTGGTGGCTGTCATTCTGGGCGGTCATCAGCATCGCTTACTGCATCACAGCGCGTTACGGCACGCGCAGCTTTACTGAAAAGTGGATCTACATGCATGTCGTTCTGGCCCTGACCATGTTTCCCTTGCTGTTGCTGTTTTTCCAGCAGGCCTCGGTGATCGCACCGCTTGCGAACATGATTGCGGTACCGTTCGTGGCCATGCTGGTGGTGCCGGTTGCACTGGCCGGCACGCTGCTTTTTTCAGTAAGTGTTACCGTTGGCGACTGGCTGCTGCGGCTGGCTGCAACCCTGATGGAACTGCTCTGGCCGGTACTGCATACGCTTGCAGAGGTCGAGCAGGGGCTGTGGCATCCGCCGCACCCGGCAGGCTGGACGCTGGTTCCGGCCTTGCTGGGTATTGCCATCCTGTTTATGCCGCGCGGCGTTCCCGGCAGGTGGCTGGCGCTATGGTTGATGTTGCCGGCGCTGCTTGTCGAGCCACAACGGCCCGCCTGGGGCGAGGTCAAGGTCACAGTGCTGGATGTCGGGCAGGGTCTCGCGGTCGTGGCCCGGACGCAGCAGCATACGCTGGTCTTCGATACCGGTCCGCGGTTTAGCCGGTCGTTTGATACCGGCAGTGCGGTGGTGGTGCCGTTTCTGCGGCACTCGGGCGTCCGCCGGCTGGACATGCTGATCGTCAGTCATGGTGATAATGACCATATTGGCGGTGCGGCCTCGTTGCTGGATGAATTTCCCGCGAACACGGTGTTGAGCAGTGTCCCGGAGCTGTTGCCGGCTGGGAAGGCGCTGGGTTGTGACCGTGAGCAGCGCTGGGTCTGGGAGGGCGTCAGATTCGAGATGTTGCATCCCGGCGATGAATATTTGCGTGGCAATGATGCCTCCTGCGTCCTGCGTATCGTATCGGCAGGCGGTCAGGGCCTGTTGCTGACCGGCGATATCGAGGCGCCTGCCGAACAACAGCTGCTGGCCAGGGATGCGGAATCGCTGCGTGCACGGATACTGGTTGCCCCCCATCACGGCAGTAATACATCATCCACGCCAGCCTTTATATCAGCGGTATCGCCAGAAATCGTGCTGTTCCCGAGCGGTTACCGGAATCGTTATGGTTTCCCCAAGGCAGCCGTCGTGCAGCGATATACCGGGGTGCAGGCCAAAATGTACGAAACAGGTCTCAGTGGCGCGCTCACGATCACGTTATCATACGGAAATGAAGAGCCGGTAATCCGGCGCTTCCGGAATGTGCACCGGCGCTACTGGCACTCGCAAAATATTCCCTGAAACACGGTTTGGCTGCCGGGTTAAATACAGTATGATTTGCATCGTTTTGGAAATAACCTCATCACGAAGGATGGTCACGTTGTGCTAGAACTGGTGAAAGCAGGTGGCTGGTTAATGCTGCCAATAATTCTTTGTTCGGTGATCTCGCTGGCGATTATCGTGGAGCGGCTCTGGTCACTGCAGGTGCGCCGTGTGCTCCCGAAGAATCTTGTCTCACAGGTGTGGCGCTGGGAAAAGATTCACCAGCTGAATGAAGAGCACATGAAGGAACTGCAGGCCAGTTCACCGCTGGGTTCCATCCTCGCCGCCGGTATATCCAACCGTCATGAGAAGCGCGAGGTCATGAAGGAGAGCATCGAGGACACTGGCCGGCACATCGTACATGAACTGGAACGCTACCTGAATTCACTCGGCACCATTGCTGCCATCACACCGCTGCTGGGATTGCTCGGCACGGTGATCGGTATGATCAAGGTGTTCTCAACGATTACCACCCAGGGCGTTGGTGACCCCGGTGCACTTGCCGGTGGTATCTCTGAGGCACTGATTACCACGGCCGCCGGTATGTCTGTCGCCATCCCGACGCTGATGTTCTATCGCTACTTCCGGGGCCGCGTCAGGATGCTGGTGCTGAAGATGGAAGAGGAGGCCCTGGTGATGGTCGAGATCATGCACGGTCAGCGCATGCCACCGGAGGGACAGTAGCGCATGAACCTGCAGCCGGGTGACCAGGACGAACCGGAAGTCAATCTGACGCCGCTTATCGACGTGGTATTCCTGCTGCTGATCTTTTTCATGGTGTCCACCACCTTCGAGCAGCAGTCACGTATCCAGATCGAACTGCCGGAGTCCACGGCAACGCCGACCGAGACCGAGGTTGAATCACTCGAAATCGTCATTGATGCACAGGGCCGTTACTTCATAGGTGATCGGCAAGTAGTCAATACCCAGCTCAAGACATTAAAGGCAGCGATCAGCAAGGCTGTGGAAGGGCGCGAAGAACTGACGGTCATTATTCGTGCGGATGCCAGCACCCCCCACCAGGCCGTGATTACCGCCCTGGATGCCACCAGCCAGCTTGGCTTGACGCAGATATCCCTCGCTACCTCGACGCTAGACGACCAGTAGCCGGCTAACATTCGGGCTTGCCGCGAGTTAATGAAGCGCCTGGATCACTACTGGTATACACGCAGTCCCTGGCTGTTGTTGCTGACCCCGCTGTCACTGCTGTTTCGTGTCGTTGTCGATGCGCGCCGTTTAGCCTATCGAGTTGGTATCAAGCGCTCAACCCGGGTATCCCTGCCGGTGATTGTCGTCGGCAATATTACCGTCGGCGGTACCGGTAAGACACCCCTGGTGGTATGGCTGGCCGGCTATCTGCGTGAAAAGGGTTATGCTCCGGGGATCGTGTCGCGGGGTTACGGCGGTACGGCCAGCCACTGGCCGCAGCAGGTGAGGGCAGACAGTGACCCGGCCGTGGTTGGTGACGAGGCGGTGCTGCTTGCGGCCACTACCGGCTGCCCGATGGCAGTTGCGCCCGATCGCGTTGCGGCGGCACAGGCCCTGGTTGATCAGGGTGGCTGTGATGTCATCATCAGTGATGATGGTCTGCAGCACTACGCGCTGCAGCGGGATATCGAGATTGCGGTGATTGACGGCGTGCGTCGCTTTGGCAGTGGTTTTCTATTGCCCGCCGGGCCGCTGCGGGAGCCGGTCAGGCGCCTGCAGCAGGTCGACCTGGTGGTGGTGAATGGCCTCGGTGATGGCGACGAGCACCGCATGACCCTGCAGCAGGGTGATGCGCACAACCTGCAGGACCCGGACAGGATCTGCTCACTACAGGGGTTTCGCTCGCAACGTGTGCATGCCGTGGCCGGGATCGGCCACCCGGAGCGTTTTTTTCGCGCGCTGCAGCAGGCCGGGCTGCAGCTGGATTCCCATACCTTTCCGGATCACCATGCCTTCCGGCCAGAGGATATACGTTTTGGGGATGGTCGGCCGGTGATCATGACCGAAAAAGATGCGGTGAAATGCCGCCACTTCGCCACGCAGGATGACTGGTATGTACCGGTCGAGGCGAGTCTTTCCGGGAAATTCCGCGAGCAACTCGATGCATTACTGGATACCCGGCTGTGACATCGTGGATAATACCGCCAGACGAAGATTCTGATTATTCCGGGGTGCAGTGTGGATAAAAAACTACTCGATATACTAGCGTGTCCGATTTGCAAGGGACCGCTGGTGTTCCACAAGGATCAGAATGAACTGATCTGCAAGGTGGATCGCCTGGCCTTTCCGGTCAGGGAAGACATACCGGTGATGCTGGAAGACGAGGCACGTGCCTTGCCGGCGGACGAGGAAGTCTGATCGCGAACGCATGAGCAAGCTGGCGTTCAAGGTGGTCATCCCGGCGCGTTACGCCTCCACGCGCCTGCCCGGCAAGCCGCTGCTGATGCTTGCCGGTAAACCCATGTTGCAGTACGTGTATGACCGATCCGTGGAGAGCGGCGCCGCTGACGTCATCGTTGCCACCGACGATGAGCGTATTGTGCAGGCGGCAGAGACCTTTGGCGCAAGGGTTTGTATGACGGCGACCACGCATACCTCGGGGACGGAGCGGCTGGCGGAGGTGGCCACGACCCTGGGCTGGACAGACGACGACATCGTCGTCAATGTGCAGGGCGATGAACCCCTGATCCCGGCAGCGCTCATCCACCAGGTTGCCGAGGGGCTGGCCCGGCATGACGCTGCCGCGGTCGCGACACTGGCCTATCCGATTCACTCGGGCGAGGAGGAAACGGATGCACATATCGTCAAGGTCGTGCTCGATAAACAGGGTTACGCGCTGTATTTCAGTCGTGCCCCGATACCGTATCACCGTGATGTTGAAACGATCGGCACCCTGGGCGAAGCGCTGAGGCACATCGGCCTGTACGCCTACCGTGCAGGCTTTCTGAAACATTATGCAGAACTGGAACCGTCACCACTGGAGTCTGTAGAAAAGCTCGAGCAGTTGCGCGTACTTTGGCACGGTATGAAAATTCACGTGGGTATTGCTGCTGAAATACCCGGACACGGGGTCGACACCCGGGAAGACCTGCGGCGAGTCGAAGCATTGTTAACGCGAAATCGCACTAATCTGTAAGCTGGAGTCATCATGGTCAAGGTTCTGTTCGTCTGCATGGGCAATATCTGCCGGTCACCCACGGCGCAGGGGGTTTTTGAGCGCCTCGTGGCTGATAATGAACTGCTGGAATATATTCAAATTGACTCGGCCGGAACGCATGCCTACCACATTGGCGAGCGACCCGACGAACGCGCCGCGGCGGCTGCACTGAAGCGTGGCGTTGATCTGAGCACACAGAAGGCGCGCCGGGTCAGCGCAGATGATTTTCACGCATTCGATTACGTTATTGCGATGGACAGCAGCAATTACGAAGACCTCGCTTCCAAGTGCCCGGCGGAACATGCAGCAAAACTGACGCTGTTCCTGGAATACGCAGAAGACATCGAGGCCACCGAGGTGCCGGATCCCTACTACGGGGGGGCTACCGGATTTGAGCGGGTGCTTGACCTGATCGAGAAGGCATCAGCCGGGTTGCTTGCAGAGATACGCAAACAACACCGGCTGTAAGTCTGTTTTATTGCTCTGAAGCGACCTTTTCCGGCTTGCTTGACTGCGATTCTGATGCAGCCGGTTTCTGGTTTCCCGTCGCGCTAGCGGGTGCCGATCCGGGCGTCCCGGGTTTGGAATCCGTCGTCGCTTTACTGGCCGCTGGCCCTGCGGAAACCGGTTTCTGGCCAGCCGTCGTTGCAGAGGGTGCCGACGATTCAGGCGTTCTGGGTTTGGAGTCTGTCGTCGCCTGTTTAGCCTGTGTCGAATTGTCCGTCTTCTGGCTGTTAGCATCCGGACGCGGGCTGCTGCCTGCACTGCGGGACGGGTTCTGTGCAGCCGGTGGAGCCGGGGCGTTGCCTTCGGTGCTGCCCTGGCTACTGTCCTGCCTGGCTGCCGTATTGCCGGTATTGCGATTCTGATCGGGTGAGCGGCGACGTCCACCGCGGCGACCACGACGTGAACTGCGCCGCTGTTGCGGTTGCTTGCGTTCACCGCCTGTTGTTGAGGCTGTCTTGTCTGTCTCTACGGCAGTCTGACTCTGGCTGGCTGGCTTGGGTGTCCCCTGTTTCTGTTCCGGACGTGCCTGGCGGCGGGTGCCGCTGGCCTGTCGCTGGCTGCCCTGCTGGCCGGAAGCCGGCCGGTTGCCACTGCGACGACTACCCTCGGGTTGCTGACGCCGCCGGTTGCCGCCGCGGTTGCTGCTGTCGCTGCTGCTGCGTCTGCGGTTCTGCTGGCTGCGTTGCTGTGAACCCTTGCTGGCGGGAGGTTCCGGCGCCTTCTCGGAGGAACCAAACAGGCCGCCAAACAGGCGTTTCAGCAGACCCGGCTTGGCCGGTTTTTTCGCGGCCTTCTTCTCTACCGGCGCCGGCGCAGGTGCGGGTGCTGCAGGCTTGACGGACTTGATGGCCGGGACCTCGGCGGCCGGTGTATCGGTGGATGCACTTGCCGGCAGCTCCGGTTCGGCGGGCGCCTTTGCCATGTGATAGCTTGGCGTGGTTTCCTGGGGTGCAGACTCGTCCTTGCGGATCCGCTGTACGTCATACTCGGGTGTTTCCAGTGCAGGCGAGGGGATCAGCATGACTGCAATCTTGTGGCGTGCCTCCAGGCTCACCAGTAGCTCACGCTTTTCATTCAGCAGGTAGGTGCCGACATCGACCGGGACGTGGGCGACAACACGCAGGGTGTTGTCCTTCATGACCTCTTCCTCGATGATGCGCAGCACAGACAGTGACAGTGACTCAACACCGCGTATGGTGCCCTGGCCGGTGCAGCGCGGGCAGACGATCTGGCTGGACTCGCCTAGCGAGGGTCGTAACCGCTGGCGGGACATCTCCAGCAGACCGAAGCGGGAAATGCGACCGATCTGTACGCGGGCGCGGTCCATCTTCAGGGCATCGCGCAGGCGGTTCTCGACTTCCCGCTGGTGACGGGCCGGTTGCATATCGATAAAGTCAATGACGACCAGTCCACCGAGGTCACGAATGCGCAGTTGCCGGGCAATCTCGTCGGCGGCCTCCAGGTTGGTATTCAGCGCCGTCTCTTCAATATCGCCGCCCTTGGTGGCGCGTGCCGAGTTGATGTCGATGGAGATCAACGCCTCGGTGTGGTCGATGACGATGGCCCCGCCTGAGGGCAGGGTGACCTCGCGCTGAAACGCAGAT
>Ga0316201_10002150_pt1 | contig 13885 bp, 11 predicted proteins | sample CS6wburrow_MG_FD_204516 | JGI IMG/M metagenome (GOLD analysis project Ga0316201, IMG submission 204516) | Coastal sediment microbial communities from Delaware Bay, Delaware, United States - CS-6 worm burrow | ecosystem: Environmental > Aquatic > Marine > Coastal > Sediment | place: USA... | reverse complement strand
CAACAGGCAGTTTCCACACATGCGGCATCCGAAGAGAGGCCCTTTGAAAGCCCGCTCCACCCTTCGCAGGGTTCGTTTTCCAAAGGGTTCTTTCTTAAAAGGAAGGAAGGGGGGTTGCCAGCGTCTTCCAGGAGTGAATATAGCCATCTATATTGCTTAGAAAGTGAATAATATCCATAGAATCAAGCCTGGATGGCTTGCATGTGCTCCACGAAGCGCATGGCAAAATCATCCCTGTTCCTTACCAGGTCCACCGCTCTCACAAAGGCTGTTATTTTATTGGGATTGGCGATGGGGCAGCTTAGTCCGTTCCAGATGGACAGTGCCATATGGGCGTTGTTCAGGTGTTCCCGGCCAGGCAGGCCAAAGCTCATATTGCTGGCTCCCTGGGTAATGTTTAATCCCAGTTTTTCATGGACCAGGCGAATGGTCTCCAGGGTTACCAAACAGGCCATGGGATCAGCACTAACGGCCATGGCCAGGGGATCAATGATCACGTTTTCTTCCTTGATTCCCATGCCTGTGGCCCGCTCCAGGATCTTTTCGGCAATTCTCAGCCGCTTTTCCGGGTCATGGGTAATTCCCTCATCATCCATGACCAGTCCGATGACTGCTGCATCATAATCCCTGGCCAGCGGCAGCACAGCAGCCAGGGACTTTTCCTCCCCGTTCACCGAATTGATCAGGGCCTTCCCCTGTATTACTTTAAGTGCAGCTTCCAGGGCTGCCGGATTGGGCGAGTCCAGGCAAAGGGGTACCTCTATTTCTGCCTGGAGAGCCTTAACGGTTGCGGGAAGCAGGGCAACATCGTCCACCCCGGGATAGCCCACGTTTACATCCAGGACCTCGGCACCGGCCTCCACCTGGCTTTTGCCCAGCTGAACAGCAAAATCGAAGTCATGCCTGGAGAGGGTCTCCACCAGCTTCTTGCGTCGCGTGGGATTGATGCTTTCTCCAATGATAACAACCGGACCTTCTGTGTCAATGATCACTTCCCTGTTTGTTCCTTTAAGTGTGGTTTTCATGCTTTTATTTTTTGTGTATGGGATCTACATCAGGCCTGTAATGTTACCCTTGTTGTCGATGCTGATGTTTTCGGAAGCGGGCCGGGCCGGTAATCCTGGCATTCTCATAATGCTTCCGGTGATAGGGATCAGGAAGCCGGCTCCCGAGGCTATCTCAATTTCCCTCACCGTGATGATAAAATCCTTGGGTCGTCCCAGCAGTTCGGGATTGTCGGAAAGGGATTTCTGGGTTTTCGCGATGCAGATGGGCATGGTTGCCAATCCCAGTTCCTGAATCTTTTTCAGGTCCTTTATGGCCTGGGGAGCATAGTCCACGTGTTCGGCTCCATAGATTTTAGTGGCCAGGGTCTCTATTTTCTTTTTCACATCCCAGTTCCAGTCATACATAGGATCAAAGGCGGGAGGATTTGATTCCGCGACCTCAACCACCAATCGCGCCAGATCCTCAGCCCCTTCGCCTCCTTTTGCCCAGAGGTCGGCCACCGCGCAACGGATCCCGATCTCTTTGGCTTTATCCTGTATCAGTTTGATCTCTTCTTCCGAATCACTTGTAAACCGGTTGATGGCGATCACAGGGATTACATTAAACTGGCGGATGTTCTCCAGGTGTTTTTCCAGGTTGGGAAGTCCTGACTTAAGAGCCTTTAAATCCGGAGTTGTCAGTGTTTCTAAGGCTGCTCCTCCATGATATTTCAAGGCCCGGATAGTAGTTGTGAGTACTACGGCTTTTGGGGAAAGACCTGCACTCTGGCATTTGATGTCAAAGAATTTTTCAGCTCCCAGGTCGAAGCCAAAGCCCGCCTCGGTCACCGTATAATCAGAAAAGGTCATTCCCATTCGGGTGGCAATGACCGAATTGGTTCCCTGGGCAATATTGGCAAAGGGTCCCCCGTGAATGATGGCCGGATTCCCTTCCATGGTCTGCACCAGGTTGGGCTTTATGGCATCCTTAAGAAGGGCGGCCATGGCTCCTTCGGCTTTCAGGTCGCGGGCAAAAATAGGTTCCCTGGTGTGTGTATAGCCCACAAAAATATTTCCCAGCCGGATCTTCAGGTCGTGGATATCTGCGGCCAGGCAGAGGATGGCCATGATCTCGGAGGCAGCAGTGATATCAAACCCGGTTTCCCTGGGTACCCCTGAAGTGGTTCCGCCAAGTCCCACAATGATGCGGCGCAGTGATCGATCATTCATGTCCACCACCCGTTTCCAGGAGATGGTCCTTGGATCCAGTCCAAGTCCGTTGCTTCTGCTCTGAATGTTATTATCAATCACTGCGGCCAGCAGGTTGTGTGCCTTTTCAATGGCGGCAAAATCCCCTGTGAAATGCAGGTTGATATCCTCCATGGGGAGCACCTGGGAATACCCCCCTCCTGTAGCTCCTCCCTTAATCCCGAATACAGGGCCCAGGGAGGGTTCGCGCAGCACTACCGTGGTTTTCTTGCCTATACGGTTCAGCCCTTCGGACAGGCCGATGGATACCGTGGTTTTTCCCTCTCCGGCAGGGGTGGGTGAGATGGCTGAGACCAGGATAAGCTTACTCTGTGCTCCCTTCTTTTCGTCAATAAGGGAAAGGGGAAGTTTAGCCTTGTATTTTCCGTACATTTCGATTACTTCGGGATCTATTCCGAATTTCTCAGCAATCTTTGAGATGTGCTTGAGTTCTACTTTCTTTGCGATGTCCAGGTCGTTCATATCAGGTGTATTGAGAAGTTAGGAGGAGGTTTTATTCCATTTGCTAAGGTAAATAAACCAATAGGCCACCCCGACAAATAGTGACCCTCCTATAATATTACCTAAGCTTACAGGCAGCAGGTTTCCCAGTAAATAATTTTTCCAGTTCAGAAATGCCAGGTCCGCCGGGCTTTGTTGAATCTGTGACCAGAACTCGGCTGCTGCAAAGTTCTTTACCACAATTCCAGCCGGTATGAAATACATATTTGCTACACTGTGTTCAAATCCTGCTGCTACAAAGGCAGTTACAGGAAATACAATGGCGACAACCTTTCCCTGTAGTGAGCTTGCAGAATAGGACAGCCAGATGGCAAGGCAAACCAGGATGTTGCAAAGGATACCCAGGGTAAGGGCCTGCATAAATCCCAGCTCACATTTGGTCGAGGCTATGTTAAGGATATTAGTCCCAACCATTCCTTCACCCAGCATGTGGTGGCCCGAGACCAGAATGAGAAGGACTACTGAGAAGGCTCCTGCCATATTTCCCAGGTAGACCAATAGCCAGTTCTCAAGCAACTGCCGGTTGCTAATCTTATGGCTTGCCCGGGCCATGACCATCAGGTTATTTCCTGTGAAGAGTTCTGCACCTCCGGCTACTACGAGGATTAGTCCCAGGCTAAAGGCCACCCCACTAACTAGTTTACCTATGCCGTAATCCATACTCGAACCTGAGGTGACCAGTGTTGAGAATATGGCACCCAGAGCTATAAATGCTCCTGCCAGTACTGCCAGGGCAGAGGTTTTAAGAATCCCGTTATGGGTTTTCTGCACTCCTGAATCTACCGCTTTCTCGGCCATTTCATCAGGAAGCAGAATACCAGAAGCCGGATTGGCTGTATAGATTTCTGAAGAGCCGATCATATGGATGTAAAAATAGGATTTGATCCTTAAGCAAGCATCAACGGATTTTTCTAAATATGATGCTATTTTTGCAAATAACAACTTTCATGCATATTAAATACTAATCAAAGGGTAAGAGACGTAGTTTCCTGTATTGACTGGGGGTTTTTCCGGTGATTTGTTTGAATTGTTTGTTGAAATGACTCAGGTTGTTAAACCCGCAGTCGTAGCTGATATCCACGATATTCAGATCGGTATTCATCAATAAATTACAGGCATAATCCACTTTAATTTTATTCAGATAGTTGAATATGGTTTGCCCGGTGGCGGATTTGAAAAACCGACAAACAGAAGCGGGAGCGAGATGAACCAGCTCGGCGATTTCTTCCAGGTTAATTTCCTCTCGATAGTTATTCATGAGGAATTCGTGTATGTTGTTTACCCTGGTGTTGCTGGTTTCAAATTTTGATTTTACATAAGCCTCACTGGCGAGCAGGGTGAATGATTCGCTCTTACCTATAATATGCAGAATTTCATAAAAGAGCATCAGTCGCTTCATCCTGTCCTGGTAGGGGAGTTGCAGCATGATTTTGCTTACATGGTTCAGGGTATCCTCCTGAATCAACATGCCCCTTTCGGAGAGTTTTATGGCACGTTTCACATCCTTGAATTCCGGCAGGGAGATAAGCTCCTGTGGCAGAATATCCTGGTTGAAAAGCAGATAAACAGATTCAAGAGTTCGCCCTGAATGCTGGGTTCTGGCCAATTCCCCTGAGATCCATACATGAGGTATGCGGGGACCGATGAAGATCAAATCCCCCGGATGAAAAGATTCAACGGAATCTCCGACAATGCGCTTCCCGGATCCTTCGGTGATAAAACTTAACTCGAATTCCTGATGGTAGTGCCAGGCAGTCTGTTCAATATGGTCCTGGAAAATACCAATGAAAAAGGATTCATCCGGATTTGGTTTGAGTTCTTCCAGAAATTGCCTCATGCTGGTTTTATTTTATGTAAAAGTATGGAATCTGTTAAAATAGCATTATAATTAGTGAAGTAAATCTCAATTTTGTTTTACAGAATCTTTATTTTTACTAGGCATATAGAAAGGATTTATCAACACTAAAAAACCCTTAGCAATGAGTACCACCTTAGAGAAACTGTCATTGGCCGTTGAATCGGGCAAAGTAGATAAAAATTCACCCTTTCCACCCCAGATGAAGGGTGAGGATGGAGCGGATGAACTTGCTAAACTGGCCCTTGATGAGGGAGTGAAGCCTTCCGCTGTGCTTAGCGATGCCCTGGTTCCTGCCATGGATCGTGTTGGACAGAAGTTTTCTGAAAACAAGATCTTCGTGCCCCAGATGGTGATGTCAGCCAAGGCCATGAGCGCTGCCATGGCTCACCTGAAACCCTTTTTCCAATCGGGAGACGTAGTCGCAAAAGGAACTTTTATTATCGGAACGGTTAAAGGTGACTTGCATGATATTGGAAAGAACCTGGTTGCCATGATGGTCGAAGGAGGTGGATGGAGCATTGTTGATCTGGGTGTGGATGTGAATGAAGATACCTTTAATCAGGCAATCGCTGACAATCCCGGCGCTGTTGTGGGATTATCGGCTCTCCTGACCACCACGATGGCCAATATGGAGGTGATCGTTAAGAAGATCAAGGAAGCAAATCCCGGAACCAGGGTCCTGGTGGGAGGTGCTCCCCTGAATGATGAATTCTGTCAGAAGATAGGCGCAGATTTTTATTCCCCCGATCCGCGCGGTGCGGTTGAGTACTTAAAAGAATTTGCTGCCTAGGTTTTGCGCAGCGTTCTGATCCGGTTAAAGCCTCTGGACAAACAGATTTCCGTAGCCAGGGGTACCTCATTGATAGATGTTCTGCATGAATTTGGTGTGGAGTTTCCTTGCGGCGGGAAGGGAATTTGCGGTAAGTGTAAAGTGAACTTGCTCCAGGGGGATATTCCCCTCAGTCCCGGGCACAAAAGGAAACTTGAGGAGCTTGGGCTTCCCCCCGGGTGGAGGCTGGCCTGTATGAGTAAGGCCGGGAGCGACCTGGTTCTGGAGGTGGGTCAGTATGAAGCGATGATCCAGGCAGATGACAGCCCTTTCGCCTTCGAATCCCGTCCCGGTTTTGGAATAGCGGTTGACCTGGGGACCACCACCCTGATAGCACAGTTGGTTGACCTAAGGACCGCTAAAGTACTGGCCGTAGAAACTGCTCTGAATCCACAGCGGAGATGGGGGAGTGACCTGATCTCCAGGATTGAATCTGCACTGGACGGGAAGGGCCCGGAATTAACCCGGATGATCCGCAGGGAAATCGGTCGTATGACCCGGGATCTGATCGGTGATAGGGGGATCGTCCCAGAGCAGATCCTGCTTGTTGGAAATACCGTGATGCACCACCTTTTCTCCGGACTGGATGTCCGTCCGCTCGCCTTCTATCCCTTTGAATCTCCAGACATAGGCACAAAACACTTTACCCCCTCTGAACTGGGATGGAGCATACACAGCAAAAAGATCTGTTTCTATCCTTCCATAGGCAGCTTTGTGGGGAGTGATATCCTGGCCGGCATCTATGCCACGGGGATGTGGAAGCGTTCCGGGTATACGATCCTGGTGGATCTGGGCACCAATGGGGAGATCGTTGTCGGGAACAGGGAAAAACTTCTGTGTGCATCCACTGCAGCGGGCCCTGCCTTTGAAGGAGCAAAAATATCCATGGGCATGCTGGCCACCACCGGAGCCATCTCTTCAGTGCACGGGGATGCATCGGGGATAAAGTGCCGGGTTATCGGCAATGTTCCGGCCACCGGCATCTGTGGAAGCGGACTGATGGACGCGGTAGCGGTCTTGCTGGAAAAGGGGCTTCTGGGCAGTTTCGGGGAGATTCTTTCCGGAGATGCTTCCCTGGCTCTTACCGACAGAGTGAAACTGACTGCCAGCGATCTTCAGGAGTTCCTGCTGGCCAAGGCAGCCATAAATGCAGGTCTTACAATTCTGTTGCGGAAACTGGAGATTGGGGTGGATGATATTTCCAGGATCTATATTGCCGGTGCTTTTGGAAGCTACATTAACCTGGAGAGTATGTCCCGTCTGAATATGATGAATTTTCCGGCCGATCGCTTCCGGAAGCTGGGCAACTCGGCCCTTATAGGGGCCAAAATGTTTCTGTATTCAGAGGAGGAAACAAAGGAGTCCATTCTCTCCCTGACCAGCCATGTAAACCTGGAATCGGAGCCCGACTTCCAGGATATTTTTATTGATCGGATCAGTCTGGTTCCGCCATCCAGCTGAGTCCGGGCCAGTTTTCAGAAGCTGTGTAAGCCTGTTCCGGACCCGGTGTGCTTCTTCCCTTTTGAATATATTCTCTAAGCAGGCTCGAAAGCTCTTCCATCATTTCGGGGTGCTCCCGGCTCAGATTTCTGCTCTCCCCCGGATCATTCTCCAGGTTGTACAGCTGGAAGGGAGGCAGGGAGCCTATCCCGGGTGCATCAGGTTTCGGATAGCTCCATCCGCCTGAGCCCGGACAGAGAATCAGTTTCCAGGGGCCCTTCCGGATGGCAAAGGAACCGTTGACCGAGTGGTGGACGGTGGCCTCCCGTATTGTCTGATCACTCTCCCCAAGCAGTGCGGGAAGAAGGGAATAGCTGTCCACTCCTGCGGAAGGAGCCATTTCGGCTCCGGTGATCGCTGCCACGGTGGCCAGCAGGTCGGTGAGACAGATCACCTGGCTGTTTTCAGATCCTGCCTTTATAAAACCGGGCCAGCGGGCCACGAAAGGAACCCGGTGTCCGCCCTCGAAGATATCTGCCTTATGCCCCCTGAAGTGATAACTGGGATTGTGGCCGAATTTGGCCAGTTCCTGGTAGTTGGCCTCGGGGGAACAGCCGTTGTCGCTGGTAAAGATGATCAGGGTATTCTCTGCGATCCCGTGTTTTTCCAGGGCCTGCAGGATCTGCCCTACGGTATAATCCACCTGAAGTACAAAATCCCCGTAAGGATTTGTTTGGCTTTTGCCCTCAAATTCTTCAGTTGGGAGGATCGGGGTATGGGGTGCAGGAAGGGGAAAATAGAGGAAAAAGGGATCCTCTGCCTTTGAGGCCATATGCCTGTCAATAAAGGCTACGGCCTTTTGTGTCAGAACAGGAAGAACCTCCTCGTGGACAAAATCCTCCCCGGTTAATCCCTTGCGCCACCAGCCATAATCCGAGTCGTTCCGGGTATATTTTACAGGAACCATAGTAGGCCGGTCATTTTCGATATAGACGTAGGGAGGAATATCCAGGGAAGCCGTAATGCCGAAAAAGTAATCGAAGCCCAGGCTGGTGGGTCCGCCTGTTACCGGTTTAGAGAAGTCCACACTGTCAGGCTCCCCTTCGTGATGCTGCCAGCCCAGTCCCAGGTGCCACTTGCCCACACAGGCAGTGGCGTAGCCCTGCTCCCTCAGGAGGGTGCCCACGGTGGTTTCATTCTGCTGGATAAGCGGAGGATCCCAGCTCCAGAGCACCCCCTGTTTCAGGCTGGTCCGCCAGGAGTAGCGTCCCGTCAGTATCCCATAGCGGGTGGGGCTGCAGACCGCAGAACCGGTATGGGCATCTGTAAATCGTAGACCTTCCCTGGCAATCTGGTCGATATGCCGGGTGTCCCAGGCAGCTTCCGGGTTCATTGCCGAGATATCCCCGTATCCCAGGTCGTCGGCCAGGATATAGATGATATGGGGGGCTGCTTCAGTGGATGGGCTGTTGCAAGCCGGGGAGAGGATCAGGATGCTTATGAAGGAGAGGACTGGGATTAAAAGCCTGGTGTAAGGTCTCATAGGAAAAATTTTAGGGATGATGGATCCGTTTCGGTACTCCGTTTTCTATACGCACGAGAGAAGGGTCACTCTGCCTGTTTCCCAGAGCATCAAAGGAGATGGTCCCGGTGGCTCCGCTGCTGTATGTGGATGCGGAAATGTACTCTGTGATGCTTACACGCTCTGTTCCCACCTGTTGAATGGCATTGATTACCAGCTTAACGGCATCATACAGGTAGGCGGATTGGCTGTTGGGCAGGTTTTTTTGGAGTGTACTGTTGAACTCGAGTCCTATCATATACACTCCTTCATAAGCCTCCCGGGACAGGTCCCGGCTCTCCATACCCATGCTGAAGTGGAGGGTACCGTATATCTTCAAACCGGAGTTTAGCGCAACAAGATCTTGAATAAGTTCAGCCAGGTAGGGCGCATCATAGGGAATAATGAGATGATCCAATCGGTGGGTGCTGATTTTTTCCACGATCTTCTGCAGCTGTATATCCGTGGTATCCAGGTTAATTATAAGAGGGGCCAGACCGCCTGCTCTGGCTGCGGCTTTAGTCAGGCTTTTAAGCGCATAACGGGTATCATAGCTATCTATGGAAAGGATCCCGGTCCTTCCTGCGCCTTCTCTCACTATCTGCTTCAGGATAACATCCGCCTGCTGGTCATCATTGGGTACTACCCGCATAAACCAGGGAACAAAGGCCTGGGAAAGCGTGGGTTCAGTGGCATAAGTTTCTATGTAGCTGAGATGCGATTTGGTGGCCACCTGTTCGGCCAGGTGTCCGTTCCTGCCATCAAGCGCCCCTATGATAGCGCGCACCCGGTCTTCGTAAACCAGGCTGACAGACTCCTTGGAGCCCGCTCCCCAGAATCCTTCTGCGGTGCGGATAAGCAGCTCGAACTGGTGGTGCTTGTAACCCCCCTCAGCGTTGGCCTCCTGGATGGCCAGGTCTGCTGCTTTCGCCACTTCCATGTGGCTATTGTTGGGAAGTAGCAGCCCGATGGCTATGTTACCCTGGGGAGACAGATGATCCTCAGGAAGATCCTGCTGCTGCGCCCCTGCACTGAAAGACAGGGCCAGTAGCAAAACGATCAGGTATGAAAGAAGCCGGGTCAATACCAGGCACGCTTAAAGCACATGAATGCTGCGGTCCACTGCTTCAGCAACTTTCCGCAGCCCTGTCATCATCCTGTCAAACTCTTCCGGGTAGAGGGACTGTGAGCCATCACAGAGGGCTTCATCGGGCCTGTAGTGTACTTCTATTAAAAGGCCGTCTGCTCCTGCGGCAATGGAGGCCCTGGCCATGGTCGGTACCAGGGATCGTATCCCGGTTCCGTGACTGGGGTCAACAATGACCGGAAGATGTGTGCGTTGTTTAAGGACCGGGATGGCATTCAGATCCAGGGTGTAGCGGGTGGATGATTCAAAGGTCCGGATGCCCCTTTCACACAGGACCACCTGGGTATTTCCCTGGGAGAGAAGATATTCGGCAGCATGAAGGTACTCATCAATGGTGGCCATCATCCCCCTTTTAAGCAGGATGGGCTTTGAGGTACGTCCAGCCTCCTTCAGCAAAGGGAAATTCTGCATGTTCCTGGAACCGATCTGAAGCATATCCGCATACCTGGCAACCGTCTGCACCTGCCGGGTATCCATTACCTCTGATACCACAGCCAGACCGGTCAGGGTTCTGGCCCGCTCCAGCATTTCCAGCCCCTCTTTTCCCAGTCCCTGGAAGCTATAGGGAGAAGTACGCGGTTTAAAGGCACCCCCTCTCAGGATGGAGGCTCCGCCGGCCCTGACCCTCAGGGCGGTTTCGCTCAGTTGTTCTTCGCTCTCCACAGCACAGGGTCCTGCCATGATTACCACTTCCTTCCCGCCGATTTTTACCCCATTGACTTCTACAATGGTGCCTTCCGGTCTGGAACTTCTGCTAACAAGTTCGGGATCATCTGTTTTGATTTTGGTGTCGATACGACACGAATCTGTTTCCATCTTTCTCTATGTTATAGCTTGAGCTATTCTAATTTCCACTCTGCAGGAGAGAAAATAAATTCTCCATCCTTGATTTCGGCCATGTAAATGCGACCCACATCGTTCCAGGTTGCATCAAATACGATCTCACCGGTGATTCCATCATAAGACTTTAAACTCGTGAGCTCGTCCCTGATCAGATACCTGTTCAGGCCCACCTTCCGAATAACATCAATAGTCATGTTCATCCCGTCATAGGCATGAGCTGCAAATACATCCGGTTCCTGTCCGAACCGTTTTTTGTAATTCTTCTGAAACGCTTTTAATGCCGGGTTATCCGCCTTCGGATTGTACTGACAGGTGGTGACTATTCCGTTGGCATTTTTCCCGGCTGTTTCAATAAAGAGCGGATTTACCCCCCGGTCGGAAACAAATACGGGATAGTCCATTCCCAGCTCACGCATGCGGTTCAGGATCAGCCCCATCTCCAGGGCATTTCCCCAGAGAACCACTGCATCCGGATTTGAGTTTTTCACCCGTTCAAGCTGGGTGTCAAAATTAGTTTCCCCGTCCTCGTAACGGACCTCAAGTACAATGGGGTTCCCCACTCTCAGGGCGGCGTCCCGGAACTCCATCACACCCACGCGTCCATACCGGTTATTCACCCGCAATACCGCAACGCGCTTAAGTCCTTTCTCCATGTAGATGTGATCCACCAGGGCATAACTGCTTTGCCTGTCGTCGGAAATATTCCGTACCACCCAGGGGATGTTGGTTTCTGTAAAGGTTGGATCAGGATCACTGGTATTCACCCAGGGGATCTCCAGCTTCAAGGCTACCCGGATTCCCACGTGGGAGTTAATATCATCTATGGTGCCCATGATGGCCCAAACCCCTTCGTCTCCCATTTTGACCACTTCGTTGGCGGCAGCGCCCCAGAGACCCACGTCATTATGAGGAAGAATCTTGAAGGGCAGTCCTTTGTATCCACCCCGGGCATTTGCCTCTTCCACTGCCAGGGTAGCTCCCTGCAGGAGTTGCCTGCCCTGGGGGACCAGCACATTCCCTTCCAGGGGAGCCAGCACACCCAGCCTGACTTCTGTCAATCCTGTGGGCTCGCCTTTTTCACGACCAGCACCTGTAAAGGCTTGGGGTTCAATAAAGTGTTGTTTGTATGCCTCCTGATAATTTCCATAGGGAACCTGCTTCTTGGGAGTGTTGCCGTAAGTGGCATCCTCTTTTTCCTTATACTGTGCAGAAGTCTGCATGCTGCCAAGAAACAGGAAAGACACTAAAATTCCCAGCGAGAGGGCCAGATGAATATGTTTTTGTCTTTTCATTTCTATATCTCTTAATTAATACGAGTGCCCCTGCTTAGTCCGTAGGAGGTAGCCACCCAGATCTTATCATCCTGGAAGTCGACTCCGATGGTGAAATCATGTGTGATCCCGGTGGCATCATTCTTCGTGGAGCTTACCCCGTTTTTGTAATATACCCGTTGACCACCGCTCCCGTTTTTTTTGTAGGTGATCCATTCCGTCCCGTTGAAACTGCTCAGGCCTTCATCTGTGCAGATAAAGGCAACGTCATTATTGGCTTTTATAAAATTGATAAAATTACTGGCCAGTCCGCTGTCATGGTCAAAATAGCCCTTCCAGTGGGTTCCGTCGTAACGGCTCATACCGAAATAGGTAGCCACCCACAGGATCCCGTTGGAATGTGACACCGCGGTGGTGATATCATGCACCACCCCGTCATCCGGAAAAAGGTCGATCTCCATTTCCCCGTCCGGATCCACATAATCCCGGAATTTTCCGCTCGCCTTCTGGTATTCAATCACCCCACCTCCCCAGGCTGCGATAAAGATCTTATTGTCCCCTGCACAAACACTGTAGGTCCATGGTTCGTGCATGGGGGCGTTCCGTTCCGTATATATGGCCCACTCATCTTTATAGGTATCATAGTGCCCGGCTCCACCACCGGTGGCACACCATACATCCTTACCGTCACATACCACAGAATAGATCACATCATTGGCCAGCCCGCTGTTAAACTGGGTAAAGGTTTCAAATTTTCCTCCTGACAGGCGGTTCAATCCCCCCAGGGTTCCGATCCAGACATCACCCGTCAATTCACTTACATCAATGGAAAGAACTCCTGCGTGAGCCAGGCCGTCTTTCACGGTGTAGGTGGTGAATGTTTCATTTTCATAGAGCACCAGGCCGTGACTGGTCCCTATCCATACGCGGTCCCCGTCGGCCCGGACACAAAAAATCTTGTTGGCCGGCAGACCGTCCTTGGTGGTAAAAGTTTTCCAGTTGCCGTACTCCGGCATGGTACTGTTTTTCTTAACTGGCTCAGAAGCCACTAGAAACATGGGAACAAGCAGGCATAGGCCCGCTATGGTCAGTGCTTTTTTCATTTCTCCTTTTCTTTTTTTGAAAGTGAAGCTTCGTATACCCTGGCTTCATCCATATAGTTTTCCGCATCCCCTATGGATTTCAGGTATTCCACCAGGTCATTCAACTGGTCCTTGGTCATATCATTGGCCACACCATGCTCATCAAAGTCATTGTATTTGGTCCAGATCTCCTCCAGGGTGTAAGCCTTTCCATCGTGCAGGTAAGGGGCTGATTCATATACATTGTTCAGCTGGGGGACATCGAATTTCATGGGATCGTCCGTGTCGGCAAGGGTGCCCACATCGGTCAGCTCCAGGTTGGTAAAATAGGGAGGAGGGTGACAGGTGTAGCAGCGGTTCTCCGCGGGGATCTCATTGCCATAATTATCGTGGGTACGGTAAAAGATTTCCTTTCCCCGTTCCTGTTTGTCCGTTAGTTCACCCCTGGGATTAAACCGCAGGTTGGGAGGATTCGGATTCCCTGTTATAATGTAAGCGACCAGGGCATCCAGTTCCTCGTAGGTAAAGGCCTCGTTGCGGGTCAGAATGGTGGAGAAGCGCATGCCGTCCTGCTTGTAGATGGTCTGGTTCTTCCCGTTCCACTTGTAAGGCGGAATATCTCCGATATCCCTCAGGGTCTGCACATTGGCCAGGTTGCGCCCCATGTCTGTTCCCGCCATATTGTAGACCAGCCCATCCTCATGGACGTCCGGGTGACAGGTATAGCAGGCATACTGATTCTGGAAGGTACCCCCTGCATTGTTCAGGACCTGCTCTCCATGCCGGGCCACCGTACGCCTCCGGGGTCCCTCCAGTCCTATGTTACCCACTGTTTCCAGGGTTTCGGTATTGATCACAGCGATCCGGTCATCCAGGCGCTCGGCAACATAGAGCAGCTTGCCATCGGGAGAAAGAACCATTCCTTTGGGATTGGCCCCCGTGGGAATGCGGCCCAGTACATAGCGGCTGCTTATACCCAGGTGGTTGGCATAGTCCTCCAGGGCATCATCGGGGACTTCGGAGAGCACCTTACGGAGCTCGTCCAGGTCAATGGCCGACACCCGATCCACCGCTCCGTGGGACACGAAAGCTCTTTTT
>Ga0316201_10002149_pt1 | contig 13886 bp, 8 predicted proteins | sample CS6wburrow_MG_FD_204516 | JGI IMG/M metagenome (GOLD analysis project Ga0316201, IMG submission 204516) | Coastal sediment microbial communities from Delaware Bay, Delaware, United States - CS-6 worm burrow | ecosystem: Environmental > Aquatic > Marine > Coastal > Sediment | place: USA: Delaware... | reverse complement strand
GCTTTGCACATAAGGCGGTAGCTCACCTGGAAGTAGCGATCGGGACCAGCGATACGGCGCTTGTGGTCGATCCCCAGGCCTTCGAGGCCATTATTCGGACTCCTGGGACTTCGATATACGCTATTTTAAGAGATCCAGTAAACCGTGAAATCGTTAAAATCGATGTAGACGCATCATATAGCCCAGTATTGACCGTCACTCGCGGCCAGGGCGGAAGCACTCCATCAGCCTTTAAGGTCGGCGCTTTGCTTTTTGCCTCGACTCATGCCGATCATTATAACTCGATTCTGCAGCGCGGCTTCAACAGGACGATCGACTATAACCCCAATGAGATCCTGACGCCTCTTTTTGCTGGTGAGAAAATTTATCAGGATGGCCCCGCAGGCTGCGAGCGCTGGTGGAAATCGTTTAACGGGGTGGATCCCTATTGGGATATTATCACCGGAGTAAAATGCGGAGCTGAAAACTATGAAGATATCGGCTGGGATTATGACCTTTTGATGATCGGCGACCCCTGGACGGAAAAGGCCACGCTCACCTATACCGATAATGTTAGGTGGATTTATTCTCTTTGCTTCGACTCCTCGCGCAACAACCTTTTTGCTGGGACCAAATACGGCGGCCATATATTTAAAAGCACGGACGGCGGATCGACCTGGGATCATTGCTACGACACCAATCAAGATGAGGTAATGGCGCTTATCTATGACCCTTATCATGATGCTATTGTGGCAGGGACTGGAAACGCCGGTCATTGGTACAGGAGCACAGACGGCGGCGATAATTGGAGTCAGGTTACCGGACTATCTCATACGGTACAATGCTTTGCCTATGCTCCAAGCACGCACACGCTTATTGCAGGGGCTTTTAGCTCAGCCATGGTTTATCGAAGCACAGACGGCGGGGCCTCCTGGTCCCTGGCGCAAAATTTAGGCACGGATCCGCCCTATGAAACTTATGTCCACTCAATGACGTACGATACCAGTCGAAGCCGGTTTATATGTGGGACCGGCTTAAACGATGGCTCAATCTGGACCAGTGACAATGATGGTGTTACCTGGACAAAAAGAAAGGCCCTGGGCGACGAAGGCAACCCGCAGGGACGCGTTTATTCAATGTGCTACGACTCCGCCAACGATGTTGTGCTTTGTGGGACTTATAACGACGCTCAAATATGGAAAAGTTTAGACGGCGGTATCAACTGGAGCCTTGCTAAAGACTTGAATCTCGAAAGCCCCAAACAATACGAAATACAGGGAATGATTTTTATACCAGGCAATGATCTTATTTTCGCCGGCAGCTCCTACGATGCTCAGGTATGGAAAAGTGATGATGGCGGAGTCACCTGGGAAATGGAGCAAGCCCTAAACAATCGGGACATATATTGCTTTGCCTATGATACTTACCGCGGGAAAGTGGTAGTTGCTACCACAAGCGCATTTTCTCAGGCGTGCGATATTTGGACACGTGACCATTAAAAGGTGGATGATATGAACCCTGATTTTTACTTCAGGCCTCCTGAACGTTGCCGTAAATGCTCGTTTTATTGGCCTGATGTTAAATACTGCGATTATCTCAAAAAACCGATATTCGCCAAAGACTTTAACCTGAAAATCAAGCATAACGGTAGGTGTTCTGATGCTAATCTCCATTGACCAGTTTCAAGGCATGATGCCCGCGGTCGAAGCCCACTTGCTTCAACCGCACATGGCGAAACTTGCTCAAAACACTAATCTGAAAAAAGGCTCGCTTAGGCCCTGGAATAAAGAGCTGCAGGATACCCAGCTCGAACAATCCGACGTCCTGATCAAGACAATATATCAGTACCTGGAGGCCTACTGGTTTGAGTTTTCGGCCGAAGTTCATATCATGCCCGGGCCGATTGCCAACGATACCGCCAACAAACGGTATTACACTGGTGATGGTATCCCCAAAAAGACCAATGAGAGCGAGGCGACAACGGGCTCGCCTCCGTATCCAATCAACTATTATCCCATGGGGGCGCCAACGCCCCACAAAGCATTGACGGCCGCCCTGGGCGGCGGCGGATCGGGAGAAGTCCGCAACCTGGCTTATCAATGGACCATTGTAACCAGCTGGGGAGAAGAAGGCCCGCCGTCTCCGGCTTCTAACATCGTGGCAGCTCTACCAGGGCAAACGGTGAATCTTTCCGCTATTACCATCGAGTGGGCAGCAAGCCAAACCTATGAGGTCGGCAACTTCGTTGTACCTGTTGGCGGCGTGGTCAATCACGTTTATATGTGCGTGGACGCAGGAACCAGCGGCGGATCGGAGCCGACCTGGGGAACAACGATCGATGCAGATACCACCGATAACACGGTGACCTGGAGAGCTTACGATAGCGATATCCTTTATGGGGCCGGAGCGACAAAGCGGATCTATCGACTCTTGACCGGTGATGCCTTCGGCCAGTACCACTTTATCGGTACCGTGGCCATGGGAACCGACACTTACGCTGACAGCAAGACAGACAGCGAAGCCACAGGCGGAGCTATCCTACCCTCTGAAACCTGGTATGGTCCGCCTATCGCTATGCACGGTTTGACCTCGATCGGTCGGTTTATGGCTGGTTTTAACGGCAAAGACCTTTACTTTTGCGAGCCCAACTATCCGCACGCCTGGCCGGATGAATACTCTTTTCCTATCGATTTTCCCATTGTGGCCATGGGAGCTTTGGGCAATACCCTGGTAGTTGGCACCGAGCAAAACCCATTTATCGTACAGGGCAATCACCCCGCGGTTTTAACGCCTGTCAAGTTTCCGGATTCTCATCCTTGTGTGTCCTCTCGCGGTCTGATCAGTTTTGAAGGCGGCGTCGCTTTCCCCAGCAACGATGGCCTTTATTTTGTTTCGGGCGGATCAGGCCGCGTGCTTACCAAGGGCTCATACACCAAAGACGATTGGAAAGCCCTTCATCCTGAAACCTTTATAGGCGCCTACCATGATGGCCGTTACTTCGCCTTTTATGACGATGGCGCCGGCGATGTTGGGGGCATCATTATCAACATGGACAATGGATCTATCTCTAATATCGACCTGGCAGCGACGGCGGTATATGTGGATCCAAAAACCGACACGCTCTATTTTAACCTGGAGGTGACAGTCTAATGGCGTATGACAATATCGTCTATGAGTGGGAAGGCGATCCAACCCAGGCTTATAGCAATATGGTTTGGGAGTCTCCGGAAATCGTCGCGGATGGACGTATTCGGATGAATTGCGCGAGGATACTTTTCAACACTGGAGATCTGGAGGCCTTTTATCAAACAATCATCGATCGAGATGAATTGATAGCCAGAAACGCGGCCAAACTCGCAACGGGGCAGCTGGGAACCACAGGAGGCAGCGAAGGCGGTTATGTCTTCGGTTTGTACCCACTTGCCGGCGATAACCTGGAGACGGTCCCAGCAGCGCCAACCTATGGCGGAGTGCTGGAACTGACCTTTAAACTGTATGCTGATGGTGTCTTAAAGTTCACCAAGCAGCTTTATAACAATAGAATTTTCAAGCTCGCCGGAGGCTATCGAGGCCAAAAGTGGATTGTCCGTTTAGAGGGCAATGTCGAGAAGGTTCAGCGCGTCGATGTCGCTACCTCCGTCGAGGAAATCCTTAGAAAGGGAAGGTGATATCATGGCTTTTATGTATCATGGGCCACAGTCCGCATGGGTGAACGCCCAGCATCAAAAACGTATGCAGGAACAAACCGACACATCCGAGCTCGAAGGCCTGCAGCTCGAACTTTTAAAGGCGGAAGTCGCCAACGCCAAGGCCAGCAACCAGGGTGATGCCGAGCTGTCACGCCAGGCGGGCGAAATGTCCAAGCAGTATCTTGATCAGTGGAATAAGGGCCTCGAACAGGCAGGCGGCATGTATAATTCCGCGATCGGTGAGATCACCAAGGCCCAGGGCATGGTTAGCGACGCCTATAAGGATATCTCCGGCAATCTTGGCAAAATGTCCGAGGATATCGGCAAAGAGTGGGAGACGATGAAAACCACCTATGGCGATATCAAGGGCGATCTGATCGGCGCGACAAAAGAGTCCCTGGGGCAGCGTGGAGAGCTTAGGCGCCAATTCATGGATCTGACCAGGGCCGATGAAGAAGGCGAGGCCTCCAGGGCCATGACCGATGTAGCCGCCATGTCGGAAGCTGGCCGCAAGGCCGAGGCCATGAGGCTGCAGGGATTGGGCATCGATCCCACCAGCGGCCGCGGGCGATCGGCCATGAGACTAAGCCGCAATGATGAGGTTCGCAATAAGGTAATGGCTGCAAATAAGGCCAGAGGCGCGGAAAAAGAACGTGTTGCAGGCCTAACCGCCCAGGGCCTCCAGCTGATCGATCCCAGCCAGGATATCAACGCGGCCACCGCCATTCAGGATATGCAAAACAGGCTTTTGCAATCCCGATCTAACCTGGAGGTCAACAGGGCGAATGTTCAGGGTAATCTTGCATCAACAACGGCCAACCTTGCCAGCCAGCGCGGTAACCTCGCTACAGGCTTCGCTCAAAATGTCGTAGCACCCAAGGGCGATATGGGCGCTACCCAGCTGGGAGTTTCCCAGGGCGCCAGGGGAACCGGAGGGTCAACGGCACCTTCGGGCGGTTCGAGAAAAATGGAGCTGTTCAGACAGACCCAGCAACGCGGGGCAGATCTGAGAGCCAAATATTACGGCACGTAAGGAGGTAAGCCATGCCAGTAGGAAGTTCATACGCAGCCGGTTTTAATGCCACCAGGAAACACCAAAGGTCATTTATGCCGGCAGTAAATACCCTAAGCGACATCATTGCAAGTAGGCGCAAGCGTTCAGGTGGCGGCCGAATGGCCCGGGTAGCAGGCAGTATCAAAAGCGGCGAGGATAGAGCTGATGAGTTTTTCGCAGGGATCAAGGCCCGCGAGGACGAACAATACGCCAGGGCGCATATGGAAGAACAGCAGCGCAAGGCCGATGAGAAACAGGGCCGCGAGCAGCATCTTTTAGAGGCCGAGGAGGCCAGGCGCCAGGAAGCCTTTGAGACTGAACAGGCGCAGAAAGAACAGGCCATGTCCCAGCAGGGCGAAGCTTTTGACCGTAAGACCAAAGCGGCCGATCGCTCCGAGGCTTATGAAATGGTCAAGCAGGGCATTATGATGAGAGACTCTAAAACCGTCAACGCGGCCCTGCAGCAATTAGTTCCCCAGGGCGAGGACGTTATCACCGTATCGACCACCGAGGGCGGAGCTCGCAAGTTCACCGGAAGGCCTGGTCAAGCCCAAGTCCCGCAGTTTGTCTTTGATCCGGACTCGGATTATGTCGGTGTCATATTCCCAGGCCAGGAAAAGCCCACCGTCTTTAAGAGCCCTAAAGAGGCCTTTCAAAACGTTCTGGCTCCCATGAACCCAGCTCACGAACAGAGCAAGGATCAGATCACGGCCGCAAAAAACCGCGGCGAGCTGCAGTTCAAGGATAAAAAGCTTACCGCCGATATCCACGATAAAGCCCATGAGGCCGCAATGAAGCAATTTGAATTCGAGGGCTATTATCAACCGGCCAGCTATGATCCGGAGAAATACGAGAACGCTTATCGTCAATATGTCTCCAGGGCAACCGGCGAAGCTCCGGAGCGAGTTCCGCCGCCTCCGGAGCCGAGCGAAGAAGAAAAGTCCGCTCGATCAGCTCCAAAGGGCGCCTATACGGGCGATAAAGCGCCCAAGGGTTACCCGGGCGCAAAACGAGCCCCAAACGGCGCATGGTATATAAAGCGCGGTAAAGGCTGGGCGCCTATCCTGCAGGGCAAGGGCAAAGCCGAAAAGAAAAAGCCTGCAGCTAAAGGCCGGCAGATGCAGAACGCCGGCATCAATGTGCAAGCGAGCACCAAGCCGGATGTAGTTCGAAAGAAGATGCCGGAGGCAAAGAAGTCCTCGAAGGAACTAAACCCAACGGACTATGAAATTGACAACAAAAAGGTTTTTCATAAAGGCTCAACTCTCATGGTGGAAGATCCCCCAGGCAAATACAGAAAGCTCAATGATGATGAGCGCAAGAGGATTGGCAAGATAATCAGGGACACCGATGTGCAGAATTCAGAAGGTCCCTCGATGCGCTTGCCAAAGGTCGGACCCCTGGAGTTTGGCAAGGGGATACCGAGAAACTAAGGAACCAATATCTCAATTCCTCGAATTATGGGCTTAGGATTAACGAAATACTGTAAGACGTGCAAAGGAACGAAGCTGGTCAAGCTCCATGAGCCTGGAGCCCCCATGGCGTTCCTGGAGTGTCCTCGTTGCCACGTCATATGGGATTACTATTACCCAAACAGGAAAAAGGGCAGAATATGAATTTTCGAGTAGGCGATACCCTTGATTTTGACCCCTTCGAGGATGAGGGCGACGTAATAGATTCGCCGGCAGACTCCGAATATCAGATCGGGGAAGTCCTGGAGGTAAACCCGTTTGAGGGCTCAGATCCATGGGAGCACGAACCCAAGGGATCCAACCTCGACGAACCTGACGAGGGTGGCCACAGCCTTATGGACATCCCCAGGCTGATGGGCAGGGGCGCGGCTGGTATGGCGAAAACTGCCAGCATGATGAATACGCTCATGAATCCGGCCGAATGGTCGGCTAAAGCGATGGGCTTTGTAGGGGATGTGTCTCAAAACGAGGCCCTACAAGCCTATCGTGATTTTTCCAATGAACATGGCCTATCGGCCAAGCTGCAGCAATATGGAGAAACCGCCGAGGATTATTACGACGAAGCCCTAACGCCTGCCATGAAAAAGAGCATGGCAAAGACGATTCTGGCCTCCGGCGAGGAAGAAGGCTTTTTCGGCGAGGGAATTAAGGACCCTTGGAAAATCGGCGGCATGATAGCAGAGTCGATCCCTTCGACCCTGGTATCGATGGGTGGAGCAGGGATAGTAACCAAGAACCTGATTAGGACAGGTTTAAAAACGGCTCCAAAGGTGGTTCAAAAAGTCCTGGGGCGCATGGTCGAAAAGTACGGCGTCAACGCCGTGGCTGGTGTAGTGGGCGGAGCTGTTGGCGAGGGCAGTTATGCCGGCATGGAAAACGCCAACCAGGCATTTGAGGAGATGATGGAGACTCCGCAACAAGAACTTGCCCAGTCTTCGACCTATCAGGAGATTTTTAACAGCCTGCCAGCCTCCCTATCCGATGACCAAAAGCACGCTTATTCCCGAAAGATCTTAGCCATGGCAACCGCTGGCTTTGTCGGCAGTACAACGGCGGTAACTACAGGGATCTTCGGCGCTCCCTCCGGCGCTTTCATGGGTAAGCTTATCGGTGGGGAGGCTGGTAAATCTTTTTGGGGTAATTTGATCAAGGGCGCCATTACCGAAGGTTTCTTTGAGGAAATGCCACAATCCGGCATCGAACGCCTGGTATCTAATATATCTAAAAGATTTCTTGTCGACGAAAACCAGCCATTAACCGAAGGCGTCGGCGAGGCCATGGCCGGAGGCGCGATATCTGGCTTCGCCATGGGTGGCGGTATGGCTGCAGTATTCCGCCAGGCCGGCAAAGAAGCGGACGTCTCCGCGGCTAAAGACATATTGACCGATGGCGCACCGGCTACGGCCGAAGATATCTTATTAGGTAAGGACGAAGCCGAACAGATCCGCAAAGTTGGCAAGGGCAAGCGGTTCAAAGGCCCTGAATCGATCGAGGCCGAGGAGGAGGCCGGCGAATTTTCAGAGGAAGACCTTGAAGGCTTAGCCGAAAAGCCAAAGGAGGCATTAACCGATTATACTATTGAAACCGAGGATATCGGTACTCTTGATATCAGTGTCAAAAGGCATCCTGATGGCAGCGTGACTTTAATTCCGCGAGATGGGAGCGCACCGCGAGAATTCAATGCTGCTTTTGCAACGGATAAAACAGACACGGAAATCATTAACTATTCCTATGAACCGGAAGGCATAAAAAGCCTAAAGGAGGTACCCAGTGATCGTACCGGCGGGAAAGGGAAAATACCGAGTAAAAAGCCACAAGGGGAAAAACCTGTCAAAGCCCCTGTCAAAGAACAAGGCCCTCCAGCGCCTGTATCAGGTGGAGTACTTCAAAAAGAGGAAGCCGATGAAGGAAAACCGGTAGGCGATCGGCGAGCCGAAAAGCGGGAAGGGGAGCCCGATCGGCGAGCTGAAGCCGAGCGCGAGCCTCCGGCCTGGGATGCACCTTTCAGGGCATTATATACCCAAGGCCAGCAGCAGACCGAGGCCGAATGGACCGGACCGGCTAAGATGCGAATCGAGGCTAAAGACCCTTCAATTATCGACCTGGCCCAGCGCATGGGGGAAACCATCGAGGCCGATACCGACATCGATGATCTTCTCAAAACGATTCATGGCCGTATCCAGGCCGGTATGCAGCCGCGCAAGCGTGCAAGCGAAATGACCGAGGATGAACTCAGGCACGCGCTTAATACCGACTATTTAACCGGCCTCCGCAACAAACAAGCTTTCGAGATCGAGGACAAACGCCGCAAGAACGTTGTCTCGATCGACCTGGACAGCTTGAAATACTTCAATGATAACTTCTCCCATCAGACCGGCGATGCCATGCTGATCAACTTCGGCAACGCCATGAAAAAGGTGATCGGCAAGGGTGTTGAGGGTTATCATATCTCAGGTGATGAATTTTATTTACAAGGCGACGATGCCGGTCAGCTCGAACACATACTAAACAAACGTTTAGTAGATGAGCTTGGCCGTGAGCCTATCGTCGTTACCTTGCCAGATGGCAAGCAAATCAAGTACGAAGTGAGGTTTAGTTATGGCACAGCCGAAACGCTCACCCAAGCGGAAGAAAGACTCCACCAGCAAAAAGAAGGCCGTGAGGCTCGTGGTGAAAGGGCCGGAAGGGGTGAGATCCCCCCGGGACTTCCTGGAGGGGTTACCGAAAGGCAGCAAGATAAAGATCAACGGGAAAGAGTACCCGAAAGTCAAATAGCCGGAGGTCCTCGCAAAGCGCCAACGCGCACAACCCCACCGGATACCGACAGCGCGACTAAAATAAAAAAAGAGCTCGAATCAGTCGACACCTCACCAACTGAAGGCCAAAAGGATGCAGGGAACTATAAAAAAGGCCATTTCAAGTTTATGGGGTTTAATGTCACGATCGAGAACCCAGCCGGTGAATACCGCGAAGGTAAAGACGCGCAGGGTAAACCGTGGCGAACTAAAATGGCGAATTCCTACGGCTACTTTTCCAGGACCGAGGGCAAAGACGGTGACGAGATCGATTTGTTCTTAGGCCCAGCTCCAGAAGCGGGCAGCGTTTTTATTGTCCACCAGGTTGACCCCGTTACCAAGAAACCGGACGAAGATAAGGTAATGCTTGGCTTCTGGAGTCGAGACGAAGCAAAAGCCGCCTATATGGCGAACTATGATAAAAACTGGCAAGGCTTCGGCACTATGACCGCTATGAGCAAGGTTCAGTTTGCCGATTGGCTAAGTGAGCAAATCAAAGCCAAGGCCAAGGCCAAGAAAAAAAGGGCCCCCTCGCCAAAAACGGAGATAGAGCTCGGAGAAACCCGCCCGATCGCTGGTCAAGACAATATGCGCTATGAGGCAGCGAGCGAGGCCGGAGGCGTCCTGGTTCAACTCTGGAGGCCAACCACCCAGGGGCAAAATAAACTTCTCGGTTTGCCCTTCGGGACCGTTGTTCGCATGGTCGATGTTGACGCCGGCGAAACGATCGAGGTCAAACTATTCCCTAAATATGTTGATGCGCTTTTCGATTATCTCAAAAAGCGCAATGCCAATATCAAGGGCGAACCTCCTCAGCGCGAAAGTGACGCCAGGACCGAGGCCACCGGCATACTGGCCGGTAAAATCGACCAGGCCGAGAAAAAAGGCTTTAAATTCTACTTTCCGGAAACCGCTCCGCGGGACATGACGCCCAAAGACCGTATGGAACTGGTCGGCGCGGTATCAGGCGGTTATGCTGATCGCCTTATTCTTAACAAGGATGTTATCCCCCTCCTGGAAAGACCTAAGATCAAGGCACGGCCAAAAGGCAAGGTACCCTCGAAGGTCCGGACGCTTCGAGGCGCGATCAAGGCCCTGGGCGGCATCAACTTCTTGAATTTCAAGGGCGAGCTCAAAGAAATGCCCACGGCCGTTAAGTTTTTATCCAAAAAGACCGGTATGCCTCTCGATATCGCCGAACAGGCTTTAAGGGATGATGGCTGGCTGAGTCCGGATGAAAAGCTCCTGGACCTTTTAAGGGATGCCAACGTTTTAAAGCGCGATCGCGTCGGCAAGGATATTGCCGAGAAAAAGCCTGATGAGCTCACAGACCAGGAAAAGCAGTTTAAAGAGGAGATGGAGCGCGAAGCCGAGGAACCGCCTAAAGGCCAGTATGTGACCATAAACGCCGAAGATCTTCCCGAAGGCAAACAGCTGACCATTATCGAGGGCGAAACTACGGACGGCTGGGATGTTTACGAGGTCACGGAAAAAGATCCCTTCGAGATTACGCTCGTCGACGGCCAGGCGATCACCCTAAAGCCCCTGGACAAAGTTCAGGTACTTAAAAAGGATCTGACCGGAGAACCTCCTCGAGTATCGCCAGAAACGGAGATGCCGGCAGCCCCGCAACCAACCGAGTTATTTGTAGAGAAAACCGCCGACGAGCTCCTTTTGATGAGCCCCAAGGATTATGTTGCTTACAAGAAGGCAGCGGAGCGGCAATACCGGCAGGATACGAGTTCAGATATCCATGATGAATTCGAGATCTCATACAAAGAGAAAGTTAAGGTCGAAGAAACCGGCGAAATCATAGAGCGCGAGATAGACGCCGTCGCGTATCATAATGATTTAGACGATGAGATCAGCTTTTACGAATCATTGCTAAACTGCATGGCTGGGAGAACCAAATGAAAAAAGTCAAAGCTAAAGAGATTGCCAAGGGCAAATGGAGGATCAAGCCTGGTGACCGGCTAAACCTTAGCAGTTTGGAGAATAACAAATCAGTTTCAGAGCACCTCGGTAAGCTGGCCCAGGTGATGGAAGCAAATATTCAGATTCTCGATAAGATGAAAGATCATATGGATATCAGGATCGAGAAGATGAACGAATTTGAGGCCAGGCTCCCGACGCCTTCGCCGATAACTCCCAATGTGGAGGTAATCGTCCCTCCGCCAAAGGAGGTGAAAAAAAAGTACCGTGTTACTCCGGTTCGAGACGATGACAATCGGATTATGTATGTAGATATTGACCAACTTTAACCAAGGAGAATTATCATGGCGATAGGTGACGACTTTTCAGTAAACGCGAGCGGCGACATTAGACACGTCGCCAACACCAATACTTATCCAGTTTTGGATCTTCATAGATGGCTCCAGGATCTGGCCGATGATGCAGAGGCCGCGGGTAACGATATTATCGATATTTCAAGAGCGACTCCCTCCGAGCGATCCACTGACCAGATTATCCAGCTTTTGGGAACCTACAATATCGATGATGACGCAGCCGAGTATCTTTATGGAGGATCGATCAAGCAGGGCTCCGGAGCCACCGAGGAAATCTATGCAGGCCTTAGAATCCTCGGCGCGGTAAACAACTCCAATACCCAGCTTATGGTTATCCAGGACGATGATTATTACCAGTACACCACGACGCCCGCCTCTCCGTTTTGGGGCGATCAGAGCACAGGTGGTCTAAATGGTAATGCAACCGAGGGCATTCTCGCTCAATTCTGTGTTAAATGCCGGATCGCCGGCGTCGACATTGATAAACGTCAAGTTAGGGTACAGGCCCGCCATTGGGGCGATACCTACGACTTTTTTAATGTGACGTTGGGTGAAGGTGAGAGCGTGGCGGCTATCGGTTCAACTCCGGACGCGCAGAACGATACCGCGATCGGGACCGTGCAAGGCTGGGCAGGCGGCGACATTCCCACCAATGTTGAGGGATATCAGACCATCGATCTCAACAATGGTAATGGAGCGCAGCCGTATTATTCCCAGTGGACCTACAATACCAATGCCCAGGGCTTAAAAGCCATTTGGCAATGGATCAAGGAGATATCCGGTAACGATTCTCCGGAGGCCGCAAGTCCGCACGGCAGAAACGGCGAGCTGTTCTTAGGTGTTACCCACGAATGGGCCTATGATGCTGGTGGAGCTCTAACCGAAGATGAGATTCTCGTTTGGGGTACCCAGGTCACCTTTGACAATGAAACGGGTGGCACCATGGCAGCTGGTAACCTGGTGAGGTTTTCCGGAGGCGCAGCGGGTACGATTCTTCGCTATACCTCGACGATTATTACCGTCGCCCTGGAGGATGTCGGTCAAACCATTGCCAACGATGAGACGATTACCGAGTACGTCCAGGCCACCGGCGCAGCCTCCGGAGTTACCGCCGATGTCAATGTCACGGTAACCGATAACACGAAGGAAGGCGGTCAAGGCCTGCTTTTGGCAACTACGGGCGCGGCAACTGGCACATGCTGGATTCAGCTCATCACCGGCAAGGCCCCAGTCGACAATTTGCCGGTTTATGGTCTTACCTCGGCTCAATCAACAACGGTTCAAGGCTCGGTAACGCCTCGAACCATTCCCAAGATCTTCTTAGGATCTTACACCGGTTCGCTGATCGGCGCCTTTGGTATCGGTGTTGATCCTAACGATCTGACAAGCGCGGATCTTCTCAAAGACTTGCTCAATGCTGACCAGCAGCCGCCTAATAACGTGACCTTTGATGTTAACGCGGTTATCGCCGGCGATCGTATCCTGGTTGGAAAGAAACACGCCTCTAATCCGGATTTTGACTTTGAGGAAATGACCCTGGCCACCGCTTTGACCGGAGCCGCTGAAACAAATGTTGATGTCGGTACCGGCAACGTTCCGGCCGATGCTCCACAAACCGGCGTGCTTCGGATCACGCTCGATGATGGCCGAATTCGTAGAGTGCCTTACACGGCCCATGACGGCGACGATGGATTCACGATAGGCTCTACCGACTTTCAAACCTCAAATGCGGCAGCGATAAGCAATGGGGTTATGCTCGCCTTCATCGACAAGGCCGCGGCCTCTGATCCTGAGTCCTTTACCGTGGTTTATGACGCCGATCGGACACTTTGGGTTAGAGTCCGAGACGGCGCTGCAGCCTCTCCGATCAAGACTTACGAGTCCCAGGCTTCGCTCACGAACGCGGGCGGATCGGCGACGGCTCTAAGGATTAGTGACGCATAATGAGAGACTGTAATTCATGCGCTCTGTGCTGCAAGGTCCTGAACGTCGAGGGCCTTGCAGTTCAGGGAAAATGGTGTCCGCATTGCAAACCTGGAAGTTCAAAGGGATGCTGTTCTATTTATGAGGACAGGCCTCCGGTCTGTGTGGGCTTCGATTGCCTATGGCGCGTTAACGCTACCCTGGGCGATGATCTAAAGCCTGATAAGTGCGGCCTGGTCATTGAGCAATATCCTGATAACTTCCTTATCATCAGTGTGGATAAGCATAAGGCGAACAACTGGCAAAAGGGAGCTCCTCAAAGGCTGATAAAAGCGTTTGTGCAAAAAGGCCTTTTCGCCTGGGCAGTGATTGGCAAAGACAGACATTTGATATTGCCAAAGGGCATGAGCGAATACAGGGCGATGGAGATATCGAAAAAAGCCTGGAAAGACTTTAAGCGGAGCGTGAAGGCATGACGGCACCGAGCTATACCGAAGATCTCACTGATATTGACCTGGCTGCAAATGATACCAACTGGGAAGAATGTAACGCTACCAACTGGAATACGGGCGGAGCGTCGACCTACGACACCGACTATCCCTATATTCAGGGAAGTGGCGCCGTAACCCAGCAGGCGACAAAGGCCGCGATCGGCGGCCTGATGGTTGATAATGGCTCTGGTATCACGC
>Ga0316201_10002148_pt1 | contig 13894 bp, 13 predicted proteins | sample CS6wburrow_MG_FD_204516 | JGI IMG/M metagenome (GOLD analysis project Ga0316201, IMG submission 204516) | Coastal sediment microbial communities from Delaware Bay, Delaware, United States - CS-6 worm burrow | ecosystem: Environmental > Aquatic > Marine > Coastal > Sediment | place: USA... | reverse complement strand
GGCCCACTCTAATTCAGGATAAGAAGCCCCTATCTGCTCCTCATCTGTTCGTGAGTCTCCCCACAAACCGTCTGTTGGGGGAGCAATGATAATTTCTTCATTAATTCCTAAATGCTCCGCAATTTCGTAGACCTCAGTCTTAAGCAGGTCGGCTATGGGGCTAAGGTCAACCCCACCATCGCCATACTTGGTGTAGAAACCAATTCCAAAATCCTCTACCTTATTACCTGTTCCTGCAACCAGGTAATTCTTCAAAGCGGCAAAATAATAGAGCGTTGTCATTCGAAGTCGCGCTCGGGTATTGGCCAAAGACATAAATCTGTCTTCTTCATTATCAACTGCGGGCAATGATGCAACAAGATTATCAAATACCGAAGTCAGATTAACAGGTTGTCTGGATACATTATCAAAATTCTGCTGTAACCAGGTTATATGATTAGATGCCCGGGTCACCTGATTTGCCCCTTGATGAATTGGCATTTCAATGCATAATAGGTTTAAACCGGTTTTTGCGCATAAGGTTGAAGTAACCGCAGAGTCTATTCCACCTGATACACCTATAACAAAACCTTTGATTTTTGCCTCTGTGGCATATGTCTTTAACCAGGATACAATATGATCTATTACCTTTTCTGTTTGCATAGGGTATATTATTATGTGGAAATATTAACTTTGCTGCGATAAAAATAAAGCCTAGGAACTTAAAAATAAAACTGAAGCGACATTACTTTATATGAAAACAAGATTTTTTGCTCTTTTATTAACTCTTTTCAGTTTATATTCTTGTAAGAATGAGACAGGGGTGTCTGAAGATGTTTTAAGGATTCAGTTAAATCTTGAAGTGGTACGGTTTTATAAAGAATTTGCAGAGGCAAAACCGGGAGACATTCCTGCATTAAAACATAAATTCCCCTATCTTTTTCCAAAGCAGTATACCGATAGCGTCTGGATTGCCAAACTGAATGATACATTACAAAAGGAATTATATAGTGAAGTAAATGCCGAGTTTCCAAATTTTGTAAAGGAAACGGCTGACCTCGAACTTTTGTTTAAACATGTTCTGTATTATTTTCCGAATTATAAGGTGCCAAAGGTAATTACGGTTATTTCTGACGTAGATTATACCAACCGTGTAATTTTTGCAGATACGCTATTGTTAATCGGTTTGGATAATTATCTTGGTAAAGATCACAGGTTCTATGGAGGAATAGAACAATACATCGCGGCCGGACTTGATAAAGAATACTTATTAAGCGACATTGCAAGTGCTTTTGTAAAAACTACGCTTCGTTTCCCTTCTGACCGTACTTTTTTAGCACAGATGATATATTACGGGAAAGAGTTATATCTGAAAGATAAGTTGATACCTTTAGCCACTGACGCTCAGAAAATCGTATATACAACTGAGGAATTGGAATGGGCCCAGGCCAATGAGGAACAGATTTGGCGTTATTTTATAGAACGGGAAATACTCTATAGTACTGATAATATGTTGGCGCCCCGCTTTTTAGATCCGGCTCCTTTTTCAAAATTCAGGCTAGAACTGGATAATGAATCTCCGGGTAGACTGGGTCGCTATATGGGATGGCAAATAGTAAGGGCTTTCATGAATAACAATGATGTTAAACTCAATCAATTACTAGACTTATCTGCAGAGGAAATTTTTAAAAAATCAAATTACAAACCAAAAAAATAGATCATGGGAAAATTACACACCTCTCAAATAACACTTAAAGTTGGCCTGGATGAAAATCGCGTTCCGGAAGAGCTTACCTGGTCTGCAGAAGATGGCGGGATTATAAATGAAGAGGCTAAAGCCATGTTATTATCGGTGTGGGACAGTAAGAATCAGGAGTCCTTAAAAATAGATTTGTGGACCAAAGATATGCCTGTAGATGAAATGAAAGTTTTCTTTCATCAAACCTTGTTGGCTATGTCTGATACTTTTATGAAAGCTACTCAAGACGAAAAAATGACCACAACTATGAAGGATTTCTGCGATTATTTTGCAGAAAAGCTGGAATTAAAAAAGGATTAATCCAGGGTTATTGTAATTGGCCATCCTTCAAATTGACTTGCCTTACCTGTCGTAATATCAGAATTTCTGGGCCAGCATTCAAAGGTTACATCCCTCTTTTTTTTATTAAATCTAATTAGTCCGTAGCCTTCTCCACTGGAGGGGCTTTCAGGATTTACATAGGCCAACATACTTATTTTATTTCCAAAACCATCCAAATAATCACCAGTCCAGGGCAGCGAAGTTTTCTTGTTAGGATTTGATCCGGCTTTTTCATCTTCAGGCCACCACCACCTGCTATAATAATCATTTACTATTGCCGGAACAACAAAGGCCCATGGGCCATCTCTATAGTCTTTAATTCCGTGCTGAATAACGGTAGCCAGGTGTTGATCTCCTGCTATATGAACGGCATTTGCATTTTTAATCAGTTCCAGAGCTTTGTTTCTGCCACTTTGCGGCCAGCCATTGGAATCCAGGTCTGCGTGTAATCTGTTATCCAACGATCCATGGATATGGGCACCCCCGCAAAATCCGGTTTGCGATAAAACCACTTTCATGGCCTCAGATTTTTTACTACCCCAATCTTTTAAAAAGATAAGTTGTCTTTCGCCTAACAAAGTTAATCCCTCCAAATCAATAGACTTCGGATCGTAGTCGGGATTTCTTATATGGTCTGGTCGCGGACCTTGCTGAGGAATCTTGCCTTCAGGTCCCGATTTAAATTTCCTGTCTTCTAATATCGCAAAATCGATACCACCCAAAGTAAGATTTGTATAGTATACCCCAATACCTTGTTCTATTGGTGTTGGGTCATAAGGGTCGGGAAGATGCCCGGTTTGGCACCTTTCTACCATTTTTACATATTCGGGGTGATACCTATAGCCACCATCACTGCTTCCTTTTGCGGTAGATAATTTGCCATTTTCGCCCCACAGATTTCCTTGCCCAATATCGTGGTCATCAGGAATAGTAATACAGGGTCTGTTCCTGAAAGTTTCCCTGAATTGCAGGCCGAATTTTAGCCAGGCAGCCGTATGTTCCGTATGATCATATGACTGGTCACCTGCAAAAAACATAATATCCGGGTCTTGGTAATTAATATTCCTTACATAATTTTTCCTCAAACCCCTGTCCTTGTTTGAATTACAAGAAAGTGCGGCCATTACTATTTCATCCTTATAATCAGGATTTTTGCGGATTGTTCCTTCATAATAGGCTCCTTCACCATGGGTAATTCTGTATTTGATATCTTTTGAATAGTCCCAGTTTTCTATCATGAAAAGTGCGGACCAACCTAATTCATTTACATCCTGTTTCTGGACTACATTCCATTTACCATCTGTGTATAAGGCCAAACTAATAGTCCTTGTTTCTTTGGGATAAAGGGGATAGAGCTGAGCAGTTAATTTAAGGGTATTGGCGTGAACGGTATAAAGACCGAAAGCTACTACACTATCTCGGTTTACTTTGAGATTGATAATTTCATTAGGAGCTCTGTTCCACCAGTCATTGGTTGCAAGAGTGTCTATATTTTTAAATGGAGGTGGAAATGGAGTCGCCTGAGGCTGAGAAAAGCTCGATTGGAATTGCAATATAAACAACAGCAGGAAAGCGTTTATAAGTTTACACATAGAAGAGTTTATTAAACATATAAGTTGTAAGGATTGAGTATTTTAGTTGACTGAAAAGTATGATGTAAAGCTTATTTTCAGTACGTATTAAATGTATAAATTTATTTATGGAAAATCACCAGGAGGCCCGGCTAATTTTTATTTATAATGTAGATTCAGGAATGAGAAATGCCCTTTTGGATGGTGCTCATAAAGCATTAAGTCCGAATACTTATCAGTGTAATCTCTGTGATTTAACCTATGGTGTATTTAAAGAGAGAAAAGCATGGAAGAAATTCCGGCAAGAAATGCAGTGGAAAATGGAGTTTCTGCACAAGGATGAATTTAAAAAACAATATGCCTCTAAATTTGGTCATAAATTTGAGTTTCCAATCGTTCTTATTGCTTTAGATGATGAATTACAGGTATTTATTTCTTCGAGTGAACTTAATGAGTTAGAAACTATGGAAGCCTTAATTGATTTAATCAATAAAAGAGGTAAGGAAATTACAGCGTGAAGGATTAAGCTTTATTTTCTTTAAAAATCCCTGTATTTATTTCCTCTATATAATCCAAAACCTCATCCCTGCCCATACCATTAGACGAAGATGTAACAAAATGATTTGGAACTTCCTCCCAGACTCCTGTAAGCAGTTGATCTAAGTAATTTTTCACATTTCTTTCAATCGCTTTAGGCTTCAGCTTATCTGCTTTGGTAAATATTATGGCAAAAGGAATGCTGTTCTCACCCATCCATTGCATGAATTCGAGATCTATTTTCTGGGCTTCGTGCCTTATGTCAATTAAAAGAAAGGCACATACTAATTGTTCTCTTTTAAGAAAGTAGTCGGTAATATATTTCTGAAATGTTTTTTTATCTTTTTTAGATACACGAGCATAGCCATATCCCGGAAGATCAACCAGGAACCATTGGTCATTTATTTTAAAATGATTTATGAGTTGAGTTTTTCCAGGTCTGCCAGATGTTTTTGCAAGACTCTTTCTTGAGGTTAGCATATTGATAAGTGAAGATTTCCCCACATTTGATCTTCCTATAAAGGCATATTCCGGTAAAGGTTGATTAGGGCACTTCTCTACACTCGAGTTGCTCATTAAAAAGTCGGCAGACTTTATCTTCATATCAGTAAGTGTGTTAGAATTTGCGCTTTTGCAACCACTCATCCAGAATGACATTGAATTCGTTGGGATGTTCCATCATAGGGGCATGGCCGCATTTTTTTATCCAGAATAGTTCTGAATCCGGCAGTAATTCATGAAATTCCCGCGCAACATTAGGCGGTGTTACGGAATCATTTTCACCCCAAATAATACAAGTTGGCGTCTTCATTTTTGGTAAATCCTTGGACATATTATGCCTAATGGCACTTTTGGCAATAGCCAGTGTTTTTATTAATTTACTTCTGTCATTTACCGTGGCAAATACTTCGTCCACAATTTCTTCTGTTGCAACTTCAGGATCATAAAATACATCCTGCGCCTTCTTCTTAATAAATTCATAATCCCCTCGTTTGGGATAACCATCTCCCATGGCACTTTCATAAAGTCCGGAACTTCCGGTAATGACCAGGGCTTTCACCATTTTAGGATAAAGCTTCGTATGTAATAAACCTACATGACCTCCAAGCGAATTTCCTAAGAGAATTACATCTTTGAGCTCTTTGTATTCAATAAATTTTTCAAGGAACCGGGCAAAGTTTTTTACATTGGTTTTTAATAATGGCAAAGAATAGATTGGTAACTCAGGAATCAAAACTTTGTAACCCTTTTTTGGAAAATAATCGGTTACCCCGTGAAAATTGCTTAGCCCTCCCATAAGACCGTGAAGAATAATCATAGGAGTTCCTTCTCCTACCTCAATAAACCTATATTTACCTTCTTTTTTAATGTGCTCTTCCATTAAATGCAGCTTCTGTCTTCAGTGGGCAAATATAGGCATTTCCTTATAATACGTATGCTTTTCTAAAAAAGAGAGTACCTTTACAACACCTTATTTTTAATCAAAAATAACGGTCCCGCAGAATTCTTGACAGCACATTAAATGGCTGGATTTTGTATTCTACTTCGCTTATATTCAAGAATTTTTTTTCAACAAAGTGGTAAATTGTGGTAAATTGTGGTAATAATTTCTATATATTTGAGTTTATAATAGAAAACCAACCGATTTAAGTGATAAGTTTTATAGGGACATATGATTGTAAAGCTGATGCAAAGGGGCGGATAATGATACCCGTAACTCTTAAAAATCAGATGGCCCCTGTTCTCAACAAGGGCTTTGTCATAAAACGCTCCGTATTTCAACCTTGTCTGGAGTTGTATCCAATGGATGAATGGAATCTGTTAATGGAAAAAATGAATAAAAAGAACAGGTTCAAGAAGAAAAACAATGATTTTATTAGGCGTTTTTCAGCCGGCGTGAAACCACTGGAAATAGATGGCACAGGCAGATTGCTAATACCCAAAAACCTGGTTTCTATTGCAGGGATTAGCAAGGAAGTGGTTTTGAGTTCGGCTATAAATATTATAGAGATTTGGGATAAGGATAGCTATGAAAAAGTAATTGATGAAACTGCAGAAAATTTTGCAGAATTAGCGGAAGAGGTAATGGGTGATGATGGAGACGAACTATCATAACCCTGTTTTATTAAAAGAATCCGTTGACGGGCTCAACATATTGGAGAATGGAATATATGTAGATGTGACTTTTGGCGGAGGCGGGCATTCCAGGGAAATTTTAAGAAGATTGGGCGATGAGGGTGCTTTGTTTGCATTTGATCAGGATGAAGAAGCTTTGAAAAATACAATAGCTGATGACAGGTTTACCCTGATAAATGAAAACTTTAGATATATAAGGCAGTTTTTAAAGTTCTATGGCATTAGGAAAGTAAATGGAATCTTAGCAGATTTTGGAGTTTCTTCTCATCAGTTTGATAAGGCCGAACGGGGTTTTTCTACCCGTTTTGATGCTGACCTGGACATGAGGATGAGTGCTAGAAACAAGAAGAGTGCTTATGAAGTAGTTAATTCTTATTCCTATGATGATCTGAGAAATGTTTTGTTTAGATATGGCGATTTACGACGTGCAGATGCAATGGCAAAAATGATAGTAGAGTGCAGAGAAAAATCACCGTTAAAAACAACTGCTGATTTAAAAATGGCACTAAAGAAATTTCTGCCAAAGTTTAGAGAAAACAAAATTTTGGCTCAGGTATATCAGGCAATACGGATTGAAGTTAATCAGGAGTTAGTGGCAATAGAAGAATTTTTATTGCAAACTCCGGAGATAATGGATAAAGGCGGGCGGCTAAGTTTAATTAGCTATCACTCTTTGGAAGATAGACTGGTTAAGAGATTCATTAGAGCAGGCAGTTTTTCCGGTGAAGCGGAAAAGGACTTTTACGGAAATATTAATGTACCCTTTAAAAAAGTAGGCAAATTAATAGTTCCTTCTGCCGATGAAATTGCCAGGAATAGCAGAGCACGTAGTGCAAGACTGCGAATAGCAGAACGAATATAAATTATGGATTAGGACTAAAAACAAAATAGGACTCATGAGAAAAGGGATTATAGATATTTTAAAAGGCAAGTTCCTGGTGAGTGGAGATGCACCCAAAAATTGGCTGTTTATAATTTTTGCTTCCGGTTTAGCAACCATAATGATTGCAAGTTCTCACAGTGCAGACAAAAAAGTACATCAGGTTGCTGCATTGAATGAGCAGGTTAAAGAATTAAAGAACGAATTCGTGGATATGCGCTCAGATGTACAACGATTAAAATTAGAATCAACCATTACGCAATATGTGAAGGATGAAGGCCTTTTTCCTTCTGAAGCACCACCAAAAAAAATTAAAGTAAAAACTAATAAAAAATAAGTGGCTATCACTGAAAAAAATATACTAACCCGTCTTTATATAGTGTCAGCATGTCTGTTCGTGTTTGCGCTTGCCGTGGCAGTAAAACTGGTCAGTATTCAGATGGTGCATGGCAATAAGTACAAGGCGATAGCGCTTGAACGTACAGAAAGACTTTTCACAATAGCACCTAACAGGGGAAATCTCTATTCAGATGATGGCAGTTTGTTAGCTACATCGGTCTCCAGATATACAATACGTTTCGATGCCGTAACCGTAAAAAATACGGATTTTGAAGAAGAGGTACAGCCTTTGTGTGATGCACTGTCAAACCTGCTTGGAAAACCTTCTGCTCATTATGAACAAATTTTAAGAAAAGCAAAAGCAAATAAAAACAGATACGCTTTAGTAGTCAGGAATCTTGATTATTCAGATTACATGGAGGTTAAGGAATTTCCACTTTTTGATAAAGGACCAAATAGGGGAGGTTTTATTGTGGAACAAAAAACTGTTAGAGAACATCCTTTGGGAAAAATTGCAGAAAGAAGTGTAGGATATGAAAGATTTGATGAAAATGGCTATGTGACCAGGGTAGGACTCGAAGGTGCATTTGGAAATTATTTAAGAGGAATAGAAGGGAAAAGACTAAAACAGAAAATTGCCAAAGGTCAGTGGAAGCCTATTGGTTTAGATAATATTGTAGAACCCAAAGATGGGTATGATGTAGTTTCGACTATCGATATCAATATTCAGGATATTGCACATCATGGACTCCTGACACAATTGGAAAAATATAAAGCAGATCATGGATGTGTCATAGTAATGGAAACCAAAACGGGCGAAGTAAAAGCAATTTCAAATCTTGGAAGAACAGAGGATGGTAAATATTACGAGAGATTGAATTATGCAATAGGTGAATCTCATGAACCCGGATCTACATTTAAATTAATGTCCCTGGTGGCTGCCCTCGAAGATCAAAAGATAGATACAAGTACCGTAATTGATACTGAAAAAGGCCGTTGGAGAATATACGACAGAACAGTAAGAGATTCGAAACATGGGGGTTATGGAAAAATATCAATGGCAAAGGCGTTTGAAGTTTCTTCAAATACAGCTTTTGCAAAAATGGTTCATAACAGTTACAAAGAAGAACCATCTGTATATGTAGACCGACTTATGTCTATGGGGCTTCATCAGGAACTTGGAATGCCCATAAAAGGAGAGGGTAAACCCGTAATTAGATACCCGGGCGACAAGGGATGGTCCGGTATTTCCCTCGCGTGGATGTCACACGGCTATGAAGTATCCCTGACTCCGCTGCAGACCCTTGCTTTTTACAATGCTATAGCCAATGACGGGCAATTGATTCGCCCAAGATTAATAAAAGAGGTTAAAGAATGGAACAAAACCATATACACGTTTGATAAAGAAATTATTAATGAGGCTATTTGCTCTAAGGAAACCGCAAAACAAGCGCGTGACTTATTGAAAAATGTAGTTGAAAAAGAACACGGAACAGGACATGGACTTTACTCTCCAAACTTTTCAATGGCCGGCAAGACAGGTACAGCTCAAAAAAACTATGTAACCCGTGACCCGGATAAACTGAAGTATATATCAACTTTTGCGGGGTATTTCCCTGCAGATGATCCAAAATACTCCTGTATAGTGGTGATCCATGAACCGGATAAAAGTGTGGGCTACTACGGGGCCGACGTGTCCGGGCCTGTATTTAAATCCATCGCCAGAAAAATTTATGCCAACAACCCATTGGTAGATGAAATTGAAACTCTAGAACCTAAAAATGATAATTTGGAAGCAAGTTTTCAAAGCTATTATACAGCGGCGCAAAAGAATCACAATCAGATGCCGGATGTAAAGGGAATGAGCGGAATGGATGCAATTTCTATCCTCGAAAACATGGGTCTGGAGGTAGAGGTAAAAGGAAATGGCAAGGTAAAAAGGCAATCAATTTCTAAGGGAACAGATTTAGAAAAAGTAAAGAAAATAATATTAGAACTTTCATGAAGCCCCTAAAGGACATACTGTATGGTGTTAGTCTTACTGCTGTGAGCGGATCAACCGGGGTATTAGTGAACACTATTTGTTTTGATTCCAGAAATGTTGCTAAGGGTAATGTTTTTGTTGCCATCAAAGGTACTTTAACCGATGGGCATAAATATATTGATAAGGCAATAGCCGCCGGAGCTAATTCTATTGTGTGTGAAAATCTTCCGGGAGATTTGATCAACGATATAACCTATGTGGAAGTTCTTGATGCAAACCAGGCCCTGGCCATTATGGCATCAAATTTCTATGATAATCCGTCCAAAAATCTGAAGCTTGTAGGTGTTACCGGGACTAATGGCAAGACTACGGTTAGCAGTTTGTTGTATCAATTGTTTAAAAAAGCAGGATATAAAGTTGGCCTGCTATCCACTATTAGAATAATGGTGGATACTAAGGAATTTCCTGCCACCCATACAACTCCGGATGCTTTGACCATTAATCATTATCTCTCTTTGATGAATGAGGCAGGTGTTGAATTTTGTTTTATGGAAGTAAGTTCCCACGGTATTCATCAAAAAAGAACACAAGGGTTGGTCTTTGAGGGTGCAATATTCACCAATTTATCCCATGACCACCTAGATTATCATAAAACATTTGCCGAATACAGGGATACAAAAAAGAAATTATTTGATGATTTGCCTAAAAGAGCATTTGCCCTAACAAATATTGACGATAAAAACGGACTTGTGATGCTGCAAAATACCGCAGCCAAAAAATACACGTATGCACTAAAAAGTTATGCGGATTACAGGGCTCAGATTTTAGAAAATCAGTTTAACGGACAGTTGCTAAAAATTGATGATAATGAACTATGGACACGATTAATAGGTCATTTTAATGCTTACAACATCCTGGCAATATATGCAACTGCTGACTTATTGGGATTAGAAAAACTTGAAACTCTAAGGTTATTAAGTGAATTAGAAAATGTAGATGGAAGGTTTCAATACTTCATATCTAAAGAAAGAATAACGGCTATTGTTGATTATGCCCATACGCCGGACGCGTTAAAAAATGTACTTGAGACAATCAATACATTGAGGACTGGAAATGAAAACGTCATCACCGTAGTGGGGTGTGGTGGTGATCGTGACAGGTCTAAGCGTCCGGTAATGGGTCATATCGCTTCAGCAATGAGTAGCAAGGCCATTTTCACATCAGATAACCCACGATCCGAACCTCCACTTATTATTATTGAAGAGATGGAGGCAGGAGTAGAACCTCAGAATTTCAACAAAGTTTTGTCAATTGAAAATCGAAATCAGGCTATAAGAACTGCCTGTCAGCTTGCAGTACCTAATGATATTATCCTTGTTGCAGGTAAGGGCCATGAAACCTATCAGGAAACAAATGGCGAACGAACGGATTTTGATGATTTCAAGATTGTAAAAGAAGTATTAACCAGTTTAAACAAGTAAAAAGAAATAGATAACCTAATATGCTTTATTATCTGTTTGAATATTTAGAAAAGCAATACCAACTGCCAGGAGCAAGTCTGTTCCAGTTTCAGACATTCAGGGCAGCTATGGCGGTGCTGCTTTCTCTTTTATTGGCAACAGTTTATGGAAAGCGCATTATTCTTTTTCTGAAGCGCAAACAAATAGGAGAGACCATTCGGGATTTGGGACTTGAAGGGCAAAAGCAAAAGACAGGTACTCCAACAATGGGTGGTTTAATAATAATAATGTCCACCTTGATTCCGGTCTTATTATTTGCCGATATAATGAATATTTATGTCATTTTATTGATAGTTACCATTCTATGGATGGGAATTATAGGATTTGTAGATGACTATATAAAAATATTTAGAAAGAATAAAAAAGGACTTAAAGGAAGGTTTAAAGTGATAGGTCAGGTTGTGCTTGGTCTAATCGTGGGTGCAACCTTATACTTCCATCCGGAAGTCACTATGCGAGAAAGGACCAATACAATAATTACGAAACAATATAGGGTTGAAAAGATAAAAGGTGAAGATATTAAATCTACCATGACCACTGTTCCATTTTTTAAGAATAATGAATTGGATTATAGCAATCTGATCGCATGGGTCGGTGAGAATGCAACCTCATACGCTTGGCTAATTTTTATTCCAATTGTAATCTTAATAGTCACCGCGGTTTCCAATGGAGCAAATCTTACCGATGGTATTGATGGTCTGGCAGCCGGTTCATCGGCCATAATAGTTCTCACTCTGGGAATTTTTGCATGGGTATCGGGTAATATCATTTTTTCTGAATACCTGGATATCATGTACATACCAAAGGCCGGTGAACTTTTGGTGTTCATTGCTGCTTTTGTAGGAGCTTTGGTAGGTTTTTTATGGTACAACGCATTTCCTGCTCAAGTGTTTATGGGCGACACTGGAAGTCTTACGATAGGTGGCGTCATAGCAGTAATTGCATTAATTGTAAGAAAAGAGTTGTTGATTCCTATTCTATGCGGAATATTCTTTGCGGAATCCATATCGGTGATGTTACAGGTTGGTTATTTCAAATACACCAAAAACAAATCTGGTGAAGGGAAACGAATTTTTTTAATGGCACCATTACACCACCATTATCAAAAAAAGGGGTATCACGAAAGCAAAATAGTCACAAGGTTTTGGATTGTAGGAATTCTATTGGCCATAATTACAATTGTGACACTCAAAGTGAGATAATGAAATTAATAGTTGTACTCGGAGCTGGCGAAAGTGGGGTAGGAACGGCTATGCTGGCAAAAAAAAAGGATTATAAGGTATTTGTCTCAGATAAGGGTAAGATAAAAGATAAATATAAAAACGTTCTTGAACATTTTGAGATTGATTGGGAGGAACAACAGCATTCAGAAGAGGAAATTCTAAAAGCCGATGTTGTAATGAAAAGTCCTGGTATTCCGGATACAACACCACTGGTAAAAAAGCTTATTACTAAAGGTGTTCCGGTAATTTCAGAGATTGAGTTTGCTGCCAGATATACTAATGCCAAAATAATAGGAATTACGGGAAGTAATGGAAAAACCACTACAACAATGCTTACCTATCACATATTAAAAAAGGGAGGCTTGAATGTGGGAATGGCCGGTAACATTGGTGACAGTTTTGCCAAAATGGTAGCGGAACACGATCATGACTACTATGTGCTTGAAATAAGCAGTTTTCAATTAGATGGAATCGTGGATTTTAAGCCAAATATAGCCGTAATAACAAATATTACACCAGATCATTTAGATAGGTATGATCATTCTTTTGAAAACTATGTGTCTTCGAAATTCAGGATTGTGCAAAACCAGGATAGCAGAGATAGTTTGATTTATGATTCTGATGACCCAGTAATTATAGGATGGCTGGAGAAGAACCCAATTAGATCAAAATTATTGCCTTTTAGCATAACTAATAAACTTAATGAAGGGGCATGGTTAGAGAATGACAGAATATTAATTAGTACAGAAAATAAAACAATTGAAATGGAAGCAGATTCTTTGGCATTAGAAGGTTTACACAACCTTAAAAATACAATGGCGGCATCAACCGTTGCAAAATTGGTTGGTATTCGAAAGGATACTATCCGCGAAAGTATTCAGAATTTTCAGGGAGCTGCACACCGCTTGGAAAAGGTTTTGAAAATTCATCATGTACAATACATAAATGATTCAAAGGCTACTAATGTAAATGCTACTTATTATGCTTTGGAGAGCATGAACACTCCCGTTGTATGGATTGTTGGTGGAGTAGATAAAGGGAATGATTATAAAATTCTTATGCCTTTAGTACGGGAAAAGGTAAAGGCCATAATTTGCCTGGGTATGGATAACTCCAAAATTAAATATGCTTTTGGTAACGTGGTGGATCTGGTAGTGGAGACTTATGCGATGAGTGAAGCGGTAAAAGTAGCGTATAAAATTGCAGAACGGGGAGATACCGTTTTGCTATCTCCTGCATGTGCCAGTTTTGATCTTTTTAAAAATTACGAAGACAGGGGAAATCAATTTAAAGAAGCAATAAAAAACTTGTAAATATGTCCAGGTTTTTTGGAAATATAAAAGGAGATAAAGCCATATGGGGCGTAGTTGCCCTCCTGGCCCTTTTTTCATTTTTACCTGTTTACAGCGCCAGTAGCAATCTGGTTTATGTAGTAGGAAAGGGCACAACAATTGGGCATTTGGTCAAACATGGAATGTTATTGTTTTTAGGCTTTGGTATTATCTATGGGGTTCACAAAATACCTACTCATTTTTTTAAGGGCTTATCTATTATTGCTCTGCCCATTGTCCTGGTCCTATTAGTATATACTCTGGCACAGGGGACTACAATAGAGGGTGCAAATGCAAGCAGGTGGATACGCCTT
>Ga0316201_10002147_pt1 | contig 13895 bp, 13 predicted proteins | sample CS6wburrow_MG_FD_204516 | JGI IMG/M metagenome (GOLD analysis project Ga0316201, IMG submission 204516) | Coastal sediment microbial communities from Delaware Bay, Delaware, United States - CS-6 worm burrow | ecosystem: Environmental > Aquatic > Marine > Coastal > Sediment | place: USA... | reverse complement strand
AATCCATTTTAACATCAATTAACTTGGCATATAATTGATCGATAGCTCCTTTACGCTTTTTACCAATTTCCTTTAGGTCTTGATAATGTGGGTAAAGCGCTACGGCTAATTGAGTAAATGGATCGTCAATTGCTCTTATTTCCTCGGGAGTTTTGCCAAATAATTCTAATAAGTATTCTTCATTTGCTAGTTGCGATTTATTGTAGGCATGCTCGATAAACGTATCGATCTGTTCATCAATTTCTCCGTCGGCAAACATGTCATCGGTGACAGAAATCCTTTGATGTAAAGGCAAATTTGCCGCTCTATCCAATAGATTCTTGAATAATATTTTATCAGAAGGTGCATAAAAGTCTTGAGCTGTTAAAGCTAAATATTTTTTAGTCATATCAAGATTGCGGTTCATATAGCTGTACTCACGTTCCACATCTTCTTTTTGCAGTTCAATAGATGCTTCGTATAAGGTATAAGCAAAACTTAATAGGTCTGAGCTGCGCCTTAAATAACTCAATATAAATGAATATTCTGCTGTAGTTTGTATCTCTTCATAGATTGCACTCAATTCATCAAAAACAGTACCATATTCTTTTTTCAGTTTTTTAGTGGAATTTATATAATTCTGCAGTTTCTCTTCTTCCTCTATCTTGTGATCGATCAAGTTCAACCTGCCAATCCCCTGCAATTTACCTCGGTAGTTTTTCATCGTGTTAGAACGACCTTTTATCTTTGATAAATGCTTTAGGGCAACATCGCGGTTTTCCTTGCTGACATCCTCCATGGCCTTTATTTGCCAATCGTATAATTCAGCTACAAACGGCATACGATAATTATATTCATAATCCAAAAAATGCGATGTACGATGACGATAAGTACTGCCGGGATAACCTAAAATGAATACAAAATCTTCTTCATTCACTCCTTGTGGAGCGACCTTAATAACCTTTTTAGGAGTGTAGGGAATATTCTCATTTGAATAATCAGCGGGTGAGCCGTCCGGTGCCACATAGGCGCGCATTACCGAAAAATCACCAGTATGACGCGGCCACACCCAATTGTCATCCTCGCCGCCAAAATTGCCAATGGAACGCGGCGGAGCATACACGAGTCTTACATCTTTCAGATAATTATAAATAAATAAAACATAAGCTTTACCAATGAACATTTCGGAAACCGAGGCCCTTTTGCCCGGATTTTCTGCTTCGACTTGGGTAATAATTTCTTTGGTCTTTTTTTCGATAGCTTTAGTTCGTTCGGCTAAGGTCATATTCTTTTTTAGTGCGCTCAATACTTCATCCGAAACATCCCGATAGGATTCGGTAATACGTACAGTATAGCCCTGCGCTTGAACCTCTTCGTTAAGATTTTTAGCGTGAAATCCATTTTCAAGATAGTCATTTTCGGACGTACTTGCGTTCTTAATTGCTCTGTACGCACAATGATGATTTGTAAGTATCAATCCTTTATCAGACACAAAGGAACCCGAGCAGCCGCTGATGTTGCAAATTCCATCTATCAAGCTAATTCCATTCGGATTATATAATTCGGAGAGTTCAATTTCTAATCCTTTTGCTTTTAGATCGAGTTTGTGAATTTCACTGAGCGGATACATTCCTTCTTCTGCAAATGTGAAATTAATTAAAAGGAAAATAAATGTTAAAATTATTGACGATTGTTTTTTATTCATGATTATCCCATATGTTGTATTAAATAGAGTTAGTTAAAATTAATTATTTTTCTCTAAATATCTTTTAAGTATTTATTACTATCTGACAACCAATTAGATGAAGGGTTGTCTAAATTTTAACTTAACATAAATAATAGGATTTATCATGAAAATAATTAACCGTATCTCACAATTTCTTTTATTATTTTTCTTAACAGGTTGCACAACTGCTGAAAGTCAGATTACAGAAATAAGGACTTTTAGTGGAATTAGTGGAGTTGCTTTGTTAGGTTCCGGTGATGTAACAATAACACTTGGGGATAAAGAAGAAATCACAATTTACGCTCCGGCTGACTTGATTCCCTACCTATTGACGGAAAACAAAGACGGCATACTTCAAATTGGAAAACGGAAAAAAGGATGGAAAAAGTACAAAAATTTTAACGAAAATGTTCATTATGAATTAATCGTTAGAGAACTTACTCATGTCGGCGTATCAGGCTCCGGTGACATTGACGCAGAAATGCTTTCTGGCGAAAATTGTTCAGTTAAAGTATCTGGATCTGGCAATATCAATATTAATGAACTGCACACCAAGAAGGCTAAGGTTCATATTTCCGGATCAGGCGATATAGATATATCGAAATTATCCGCAAACGTTTTAAATGCCTCAATCAGTGGTTCAGGGAACATGAATATTGAAGGTAAAACCAAAGAATTAGATGTAACAATTAGTGGTTCCGGTAATTTCAATGGAGATGATTTCAAAGCTGAAGCAGTTTCAATAAATATATATGGTTCCGGAGATGCAAAATTAGTGGTAACAGATAATCTGGAAGTTCAAATTGCAGGTAGTGGAGATGTTGTTTATTATGGAAATCCTCAAGTGAATAGTAGAGTGACCGGTTCAGGAGATATAAGACATCGATAAATCATAAATACTAGGGTTGGTCTTGTTTGGAAGCTCCTATTGATATGATCATAAACTTGCATATCTGAAATGAATGTGTGTTTATTTTCCGTAGCGAGACCAACCTTTTCTATTCTGAAATATTAACCTTAAATTATAGTAGAATTATAAATAATAATGGAGAACAATGAATGTTGAGATTATTAACAACTGTAATAATCACTATGTTATTAGCGGTATCTTGCACAAATAAAGTCGAATTATCCGGAATCGATAAATCTCACTTTGATACATCTGTTAGACCGCAGGATGACTTCTTTCAATTCGTAAATGGCACATGGATTAAAGAAACTGAAATGCCAGCTGATAAATCACGATATGGAACATTTGATATACTTCGTGAAGAAAACGAGGCCCGATTGAGAAAAATTATAGAAAACGCCGCTAATGATAAGAACAAAACCGAGGGAAGTGAAGTTCAAAAGGTTGGCGATTTTTACAAAAGTTTCATGGATTCTGTTAAGATTGAGGAGCTTGGTTTGACACCATTAGAAGAGGAATTCCAAAGAATTGAAAATGTTGGAAATATTAATGACCTTGCAGAATTATTTGCTCATTATAGTAAAATTGGGGTGATAATACCATTTTCATATTATGTCAATCAAGATGCCAAGAAATCAACTGAATATATTTTATATTTTTATCAATCAGGTCTAGGATTACCCGATAGAGATTATTATTTCAATGAAGGTGAAAAATTTGATGAAATACGAACAGAATATATTGAGTATATGACAAAAATACTAGAATTAGCAAATATAGACGGTGCAAAAGATATTTCAAATAAAACAATGGAAATGGAAACTGCGATTGCTGAAAAACATTGGTCTAGAGTAGAAAATCGTGACCGCGACAAAACCTACAATAAATACCAAGTGGATGAACTCAGTGAATTATCATCAGAGTTTAATTGGGATGTATTTTTCAACGCTGCGGGATTAGGAAAAGCTGAAAATGTTATAATACAACAACCAAGTTATTTTATTGCAATGAGCGGAATTTTAAACAAGTATCCATTGGAGGAATGGAAAAATTATTCTAAAGTTAAGCTAATAAGTAATTTTGCACCTGAGCTTCCCTCGGCATTTGTTGATGCAAGTTTTAAATTTTATGGTACAACATTATACGGAACAGAAGAAAATCGTCCAAGATGGAAACGAGCTGTAAGTGCCACAAATGGTTCTTTGGGAGAGGTTCTTGGTAAAATTTATGTAGAAAAATATTTTAGACCAGAAGCCAAGGAAAGAATGGTAAAACTCGTAGATAATCTTAAATTATCAATGGCAGATCGTATTAACAAGCTTGAATGGATGAGTGAAGAAACAAAGGTACAGGCATTGGCTAAATTAGAAAAGTTTAATGCAAAGATCGGATATCCTGATAAATGGAAAGATTATTCCAAATTGATTGTAAAACCAGATGAATTAATTCAAAATACAATTAGCTCAACTCTAGTTGAATATCAAAGAGATATCGACAAACTTGGTAATCCTATCGATAGAGAAGAATGGTTCATACCTCCCCAAGTAGTTAATGCATTTTATAATCCAACAATGAATGAAATAGTTTTTCCTGCGGGCATATTAGAACCCCCATTCTTTAATATGAAAGCTGATGATGCTGTAAATTATGGTGGAATTGGTGCAGTTATTGGACATGAGATAACTCATGGTTTTGATGATCAAGGTCGTAAATCAAATGGCGATGGAAATCTTATAGAATGGTGGACAGAAGAAGATGAAAATAGGTTTATGGAACGTGCCCAAGTTGTTGTTGACCATTATAATGAGTTTGTGCCAATAGACACAATGCATATAAATGGCAAATTATCACTAGGGGAGAATATAGCTGACATTGGTGGTTTAACAATATCGTATAACGCCTATAAAATGTCTTTAAATGGTAAAGAACCTCCTAAACTAAATGGCTTTACAGGCGAACAGAGGGTATTTATTGGATGGGCTCAGAATTGGAGAAGTATATACCGTGATGATGCTTTAAGGAATCAAATTGTAACGGGTCCACATTCACCAGCAAAATATCGAGTATTAGGTGTAATGAATAATATGCCTGAATTTTATGCGGCATTTGATGTAAAAGAGGGCGATGGACATTATTTGCCAGAAGAAAAACGAGCTAATATTTGGTAATCTGATTCTTGTTTATAAACATAAAAAACGGGAGCTCCGCTCCCGTTTTTTAATCAATAAAATATTTTCCTATCTCACTCGCTCGGCAAATAATAACTTCATCAAATAAATATGATAGCTCAGTTGATTCTGTATTCATTTCAATACAATAGGCCCCATTGCTTTTTGCTTCTTGCGGAAACCCCGCCGCCGGCCATACAACACCCGATGTACCAATACTGATAAATAAGTCACATTCTTGAATTCTTTCAGACGCTTGTTGAATTACCTTTGTATTAAGCATATCTTCAAACCAAATTATGTCAGGGCGTAAATATTTACCGCAATCGCATTTCTTTTTAGTGAACGATTCACCAATGTCATCAATTGCGAAACCGCAATCATCACAGCGCAACCTCCACAAACTGCCATGTAATTCAATCACATTTTTTGTTCCTGCCCGTTGATGCATTCCATCAATATTTTGCGTTACAATAGTAACATCATTATAGATTTTTTGCAATTCTGTAATAAAATGATGACCCTTATGCGTTTCACATTCCAAAACTGATTTCCGTCTAAGTTCATGAAAGTCAAGCACTTGTTGTGGATCCTTGTCAAAAGCAACCTGGCAGGCATATTCTTTCCAATTATACTTATGCCAAATTCCTCCGCTGCCTCTATAAGTTGGTACGCCGCTCTCGGCCGACATTCCCGCACCTGTGAAGAATACTATCTTATTATAATGGTTTAGATCAATAATCATTTATTTAAACAATTGTTTGTTATTAATTTATAACATTGTCCTATTAAAATTCGTCAAAATTGGAGATAAAATGTCAGCATTTTTTGATTATACACATAATCCCCTAAATCAATTTGAGACATTCAGTCTAAATCATATCATTCCATTATTGCTAATAGTCCTTGGGGTAGTGTTGATCTATATATTTAGAGATCAATTGGGAAAACCAAAATATGAAAAGACCGTTCGGTTTTCAATTGCAATTTTTGCAATATTTTTGGAAGTAACATTCCAACTTTGGCAGATATATTATGGTGTATGGGATTTTGCCGATAGTTTACCATTACATTTATGTAGATTATCAAGCTATTTAGGAATAATTGCCATGCTTACCAAAAGCAAGAAGATATTTGAGATTGCCTATTTTTGGAGTTTAGGTGGAGTTGTTAGCATTATGTTCCCTGATATTCTCCATGGACCCGACAGATACCGTTATTATCAATTTGTGATATACCATATTCTATTTTTCTTCATGTTTATGTATATGCTGTTTGTTCTAAAATTTGAGTTGACCTTTAAGTCATTCAAAAAAAGTTATCTTATCTTGCTAGCCTTAGTATTATTTGTAATTATTCCTGTCAACAACATCTTTGATATGAATTATATGTATCTTTTGTATCCAGGGGATACACCATTTTCAATTTTTAAAGGGCATGGATATTTCTTATATCTAGTCGGTTGTTTAAGTTTAACTACAGTTATAATGATATTGTGGTATTTACCGATTCATTTTTATAATAAACGGAAAAATTAAAAGATAATTTGGGCTACGATTAAGTAATGTTTTGATATTGACTGTCTTCCATAAAAAGATATCCATAACTAAATATCTTTTTCCATTATTTTGTGTTTAATAACACCAAATAATAGCTCACCATCTGCAATAATTTTGTATCCAAGTTTAAGATAAAAGTCGATTGCAAGTTCCCTTGCCCATAACCTTACTTTGTTCCACTTATTACTTTTCGCATTTTCTTCTAGTAATTTTACAATTGTCTGTCCAACCCCTTGTTTCTGATAATCATCGTCAATTCCCATAAACCTAATTCTTCCAACACCGTCTTCAATTTCATGGATGCAACCAACACCAATTACCTTATCATCTTTTTCGGCCATGATGTGGAAGGCATTACGGTCACTATCATTGACTTCCGAACCTTTGGGTTGTTCCCAAGGCTTGCGTAAAATGCGCCACCTGAGTTCGTAGTATCTTTCAAAATCCTCATCAGATAGCGGTGAACGATAGGTTATCATCCTAATAAGAAATCCTGGCGCGGATAATCCATGCTTTACGATACCCAAGGAAATCTAATTGATCTAACAAGCGCTGGGCGTCTTTACGGTCTTGAAAGGCCCCTACCCTGACCTTGTAGTTTGGAGCATCAAAAATTACCTGCACACTATGGTTTATCTGTGGTATCAATTTCAGACGCATTTCTTCGGCTTCTTCGCTAATTTTTGTTGATAGAACCTGGACTCGGAAACCATTATAGTAATTTTTTGTTTCCCCGTCTGAAATATTATTAGGATAGTTTTTTTCTGGTACTATTCCATCAATTAACGGATTAATTAGCATCGGCACAATAGGTCCATCATCGCGTAGCGAATCAATGCTAAACTGCCAATCTTGCGATTGAGATATGTTTGGAATTGACAAAATTAAAACAATTGTAATTTTTGAAATTTTATATATTATCTGTTTCAGATTAATCATTACAATCTATAAATAACGGACATTTTCTGATTGAATCCATCCTTTTTTCCCATCGATCAGTACAATTTCTAACCAGCCCGGTTGTTCTTGTGTGATCTCTGCTTTCACTCCCTCATGTAATCGAAATAATGTGGTTTCTCTTCTATCGAACGGAGCAGGATAGATGTCAACGGTTGGTTGGATTATTATAATTTCTTTGGTATCGGAAATTTCATAATATTTATCTAATGCCATAAGATGCACAAATACAGATATGACAAGTAAAGTGATTATCAATCGTGATATCCAAATGCTTTGCCACCCATAATATCTTTTCAAGAAATAGACAAAAGTCCCAAGCATCAATAGCGCTGAAGCGGTTAGAATGATATCAATTAAAGTCGTTGATTTTTTCAATGCGCGGTATTGTTCTAACACAAACATTGATTGCGGTGTGTCAATACGATCACGCACGCGTGCCTGCGCCAAGGATAGATTGAACTTTAAATCTTTATCACGGGGGTCGAGTTGCAGACCTTTTTCAAATGCCCATACCGCGTTACCAATTTGATCTAACCTATAATAGGCATTACCTAAATTATAATATAGATCAGGATGACTTTTATCCTGATTCAATATTTGTGTATAATTTTCGATCGCAGTTACAAAATCTTCCTGCAACATTGCTTGGTTACCAATTTTATATAAAGAATCCGGTTCCAATAATGCTTGTGACACTGCGCAGGAAACAGATAATACTATAATTATTAATGTTTTATAATATCGCATTTAATTGTTTTAATAGGTTTTTTGTTCTGCTATTTAACTCTTCTCGTGATACTTCAGCGCCCGGCGCAAAACGACCTGCATCGCATATTTTTAATAGATCGACTAAATCATCAACAATAGTTTTGTCTTCAATTTTTATTGTAAGTATGGATTTAACTTTCATCGGATCCAGTTTATCTGATTTAAGTTGTATTTTATCCTTCAAATACCCATAAACTGCATTGGATGTACTTGCAAACTGGTCAGTTCCTGATTTCTTTAGCTTTTTTAATGCGTTCCTTAATGCCCGCTTAGATCTTCTTATATCTTCGGTTGAAAGTCGGCTTTCATGAATTTTGAAAATTAATGATGGTAGTATCATCAATATTACCGCTAGCAAATATATTCCAATTATCAAATATGGATTGTGGCTCTGTTTCCATTTGATGTCTTTGGTTCGAATGAATCTGATATCTTCACCCAATAATTCTACTTCTTCTTTGGTATAGCCACTGGTATTCCCATTCACGGCACTATCATCCGGCTCAACCAATATCTCAAGGGCTTGGGTTGAGGCGTTTCTCCATTCTTCGACTTTAGGATTGAAATATGGAAATTTAATTTCCGGTATTGTGTACCGACCGGTTTTCCGCGGAATTAATATATATTCTTTTGTTAAAGTTCCGGTGATCTGATCGCGAAATGGTTCTTTATCAGTTTTTAAAGTCGGTGGAAATACTTCGATATTTTGTGGAAATTTAATTTCCGGTAAACTGAATACATCAATATTACCAGTTCCCTTTAATTGTAGTTTGAGCGTAACAGCATTATTTGCCTTAATATTGTCTGGTACAATAGTTCCGCTGATTCTAAAATCCCCAACAGCTCCGGTAAAGCCCTCCGGTATTCTACCGGGAAATTCTTTAACATTAATTACAGTTTGTTTAGTACGCAATACTTTTGGTACAGTTTGATTGCCAAATGATCCGAAAAATGGATCATTGAAGAAGTTGTTTCCCTTAGATTTTACAACAATACTGCAATTCATATTTAGCGGATTTAACTCAAGTTTCCCCGATTTGGTTGGAAATAGCGCAATGCGATACAATGTTGCCATTTTATAATTGACGCCTTCCAATACCACATCTTTAAAATCAACTTGTTGCGGAACAAACAATTCTTCTGTCCAGAACCCTGAATGTTTTGGGAAATCCACACCTTGAACAGACATATTCACGCGAGTATACAATTTATATGTAACTGTAATTTGTTCACCAACATATGCATTCTTTTTATCAACATCAATTTCTAAAAACAGTTCATTTGATTCGTAATTTTTATCTGATTCAGAAACGGTAATAGTTATTGCCTGAGTCTTTAATATTTCTTTCCCTACCGTTACATCTAATTGCGGAATGTTTAGTTTCCCTTCACGTTTTGCTACCAATGACCAGGACAAACTTCTTGAGCTGGTACTCTTACCATTTATCCATTGCATACTGGTTTGTTGAGCAGGCCCACTAATAATTGAAAAATCATTAAGTAACGGTGCTAAATCGACCTCAGGATTCTTATCAACATTTATACCTTCAACTTTAAAGGTAAAGACATCGCTCAATTGGATATTATTGGAACTAACAGTAGCACTCACCTCTTGAGCATACAAAACAGAGAATATTGATAAGCTTATTATTATAATTGCTTTACGCATTTTTAAAATTACCAATCTTTTTCAAATTTACGTGAGGATTGCTGAGCCATTTTTACTTTTTGATGAATTTTTTCATCATCCTTTAAGGCATCCAAAATTGCCTCAGCATTGACTTGTTTCTGTGATTTAGGAGCATCTCGTTTTTCCTGCTGACTGGATTCCGATTCTTGATCTTCCTGTTTATCAGGGTCTTGTTTGTCAGTATCTTGTGGCTTATTATCTTGATCATTCTTAGAATCATTTTTCTGTTGATCCTGTTGGTCATTTTGATCATTTCCATCATCTTGTTTCTGATCCTGCTGCTGTTGTTGAGCAATATATTTTGCTAATTCATAATTGAATTTTGCATCCTCATCCTTTGGATTTAATTCTAAAGCTTTTCGGTAATAGGCAACGCTTTCTTTCATCATTTGCTGACTGTAAAACGAATTCCCTAAATTGTAATATGCTCTGTCTTGAATATTTTTATTTTCTGATTTTAAAGCATCTTCGAATGCTTTAGCTGCATTAGGAATATCACCTAATTGATATTGACTTGCGCCTAAACCGAGACTTGCAGCTGGATCATTTTCTCTAACAGAAAGAATTTGCTCGTAGTATTTTTTTGCTTCTTCAAATTTTTTATTTTTATAATTATTTAATCCTTCATCATCAGCCAATACAAAATTGGTAAAAAGGAATATGAAATTAATAATCAAATTAAATATATTTATTCTCATTTAATTATTCGGATTTTTTTCTTTTTGTTGGAATAATAAAAGCAATAACAGCAAAAATAATTGTAAATATTACAAATAATTGATATCTATCTTCATACTCAGAATATTCATGACTGCTAAAAGTTTTTTTCTCCATGTTATTGATAACTTCGAGTAGTTTTTCGCCATTATTGGCTTGATTGTCTATTCTAATAAAAATTCCATTTCCGGCTTCTGCAAGATCCTTCAAGATTCTTTCGTTCAATACAGTTGTGACCAATTGTCCTTTTTTATCCCTTTTATATTCATCGATCTTCCCTTTTTGCCCGACAGGAATTAGAGAACCGGTAACTGATCCGACACCAATTGTATTAATAATGATGCCCGTTTTTGAAGCGCGTTCCGCAATAGCGATTGCTTCACCTTCGTGATCTTCGCCATCGGTAACTACCACCAAAACCTTGTACTTTTCACTTTCACTTGGAAAAGCAGCAATACTTGTTTTAAGAGCAGCGCTAAGAGCAGTACCTTGAGTTTTGATCATGCTAGTTTCAATTGCATCCAAAAATAGTCGGGCAGCTTCGTAGTCGCCGGTTAATGGTAAAAAGTAATGTGCCGACCCCGCAAAGACGATAATACCTACCCGGTCGCCCTTTAGTTTATGAATAACTTGCGATATTTCAAATTTGGCTTTTTCTAATCTTGTGGGTTTTACATCCTCAGCATTCATGCTCATTGAAACATCGACTGCAAATATTAAATCTATACCTTTTCGTTCAACAGGCTTTACTCGCGTCCCAATTAGTGGGCCGGCAGCAGCAATAATTAAAAATATTAAACTATATACTCGGAATCTTCTTTTCCATAATTGCTTTTTGGAGTCGATTCTTTCCATTAACCTAACATTTAATAAATAGTTATTATTAGATTTAGATGACCTTGTGCGAAAACGCCAAATTGCCCATATTCCGATAAATATTACTAGAAATATCAAAATATATGGGTGACGCCAATCCATTACATTTTTCTCCTGAATATTGATCTATTTAGTGCCTCGTACCAAAGTCCTAATATTGCAGCAGGGATCAAGAACCACCCGTAAAGATCCTTATAACGTGTGTATGTTTTTACATCAATTTCTGATCTTTCCAATTGATCAATTTCGTCATAGATCTGCTTCAATCTGCTTATATTATTTGCTCTAAAATATTGACCGTTAGTTTGTTTAGCAATGGCTTTTAACGTTTCTTCATCTACCTCATTGCGGATATAGCCACGGTTTGGAATATAGGTTACAGACTGATTGGTTCCAGCCCCGATTGTATATATCTTAATGTCGAATTCACTTGCCATTTCAGCCGCAGTCATAGGATCAAGTTCTCCAGCATTATTGCTTCCATCGGAAAGTAATATCATAACTTTACTTTTTGCGTCGCTATTGCGTAAGCGGTTTGTCGCATTAGCAATTGCCATACCTATTGCCGTGCCATCATATTCCTGTTCAGCTACGGTAACATCTTTTAATAAACTTGAAAGAACATCGGTATCAATTGTGAGTGGACATTGGATAAACGTTTCACCGGCAAATACCAATAATCCAATCCTGTCACCTTTACGATTTTCGATAAATGTTTTTGCAGTAGTTTTTACTGCTTCCAAACGATTTGGTTTAAAATCTTCCGCGAGCATACTACTGCTAATATCCAAAACCAATATAATATCGACAACCTCGATCTTGGTCTCTTCAAGTGTATCTACCAAACGCGGACGAGCTAGTCCAAGTATCGCTAATACTAGCATAGACATAAATATTGTCTGAATTAAGGTTGTACGTCTACGGCCATATTTTTTAAAATGGTTTCCAAGTAATTTTGTAGATGAAAATTGTATTGACCCTTCTTGGTTTTTACCGAATTTCCAATACCAAAAAACAAGCGCCGGGATTAGCGCCAAAAATAAAAAATAATGTGGATTTGCATATTCTATCATAAGTTAAAAAAAAGATATTTATCTTACGAACTATACAATAATTTGTTTCTTAAAATTGCTCGGACTAACTAGAAATAATAGTAAGTTATTGAATAAATTTAAATTGATATTTTTTGCAGAAAATATATAGATTATGCAGATTTCTTTTCTTCCTTCTTCTCGTCTTCTTTGGTTATTGAGTCACCAACATCTTCAATCTCTTTTTTGGCTCCATCAACTGCACCCTTAAACTCACGGATTCCTTGCCCTAACCCTTTTGCAAGACCAGGTAACCTTTTTGCGCCAAACAGCAACAATAGCACCAAAACTATTAATAATATCTCACCGGGGCCTAGATTAAATACTGCATATACTATTTCATGACTTTGCATTTTTCAACTCCTAAAATTCCAATTAATTTAATTATTTATCCAATGAACTAACGTAAAAATCTTAAAAAATAATAAGCAGTAGCTAAACCAATTAAGCTGGTGAAGTTAAAAGCAACTGATAATCCAAATTTTATAGTAACAATGATAAGATCTAATACAATAATTCCTGAATCATTTCCAACTAAACCGGCAAGATCAAAACTGACACCCACTAGAAAAAAATCTTTTACAACTCCTTCTGGCAATATCCAACCTAATAAATTTCCTAATAACGATCCAATCAAAGCTCCTGCCACAAGGCCTAAAGTTATATATCCCCAAGATTTTTTCTTCATCTTATATTAATTCTCCTGCTGTGAAGGTAATAATCTTTGTGCAAGCTCCATTCTATCTGGCTTAACAATCCAATTTATCAGACTCCATAAAAAATATACTATTAAAGCAGGAAAAAGGATAATACCCTGCCATATTATTATACTAGCAAACAATAATAGCGCACTAATCAAACGTAGGTTGTTCATAAATCCTTTATTAATCGATAAATACGGGATTTTTGCAAATTTAATAGGACTAATCATTGCGAACCCCATAGTTATTGCAATCGCTAAGGCAATTCTCGAGTCTCCATTTGTTCCAAATTGTTGATTTGAAAAGAGAAAGAATCCAAACAAGATCAGAGCATAAAATGGAGTTGTCAACCCTGTATAATAATTTTTTGGTTTATCATTAGGTATTAAATTGAATTTAGCTAACCTTATAGTTCCAAATAGTAACGGAATAAAACTTAACACTATGGCAATAAAAGGATGTAAACCATCCACCCAAGTTGTATATATCAAAACCGATGGTGTTACGCAAAATGAAATCGTATCTGCAAACGAATCAAACTCGGTTCCAAAAAGCGATTCGATTTGTAATATCCGTGCTAATTTTCCATCAAAAGCGTCTAATACACCGGCAAAGAAAACAAACCACACCGCACGCATTGGATCACCGTTAATTATCAATATGAGCGCTGTGAAACCTAAAAACATATTCATCATTGTGAATATATTTGGTATAAAACGATTATTGATACGGTTACGAACTATTCGATTA
>Ga0316201_10002146_pt1 | contig 13899 bp, 10 predicted proteins | sample CS6wburrow_MG_FD_204516 | JGI IMG/M metagenome (GOLD analysis project Ga0316201, IMG submission 204516) | Coastal sediment microbial communities from Delaware Bay, Delaware, United States - CS-6 worm burrow | ecosystem: Environmental > Aquatic > Marine > Coastal > Sediment | place: USA... | reverse complement strand
CGGAGACCAGATGGCGCTGCAAATTGAATTGGTTGTAGATAGCATCGTGAACAGACAGAAATCGCTGTATTGATCCGGGTGATTTGAACCGTCCCTTTCGCCGCTCTCGTCATCGCCTTGGCACCCGCTTGTCTTATGATTTGAGTTGTTCCTGTGCGACGCTGGAACGGCTGTCCGGCACAGCATTTATACTGGGCAGCGGCGCCCAGTTGATCCCAAGGACGCCCTCCGGCTACGTCGCAGGCTCGGACTATAGGAAGGACGGTCAAGCGGCAGGATATTAAATGACTGAGAACTGGCGGCGCTTTCAGTCTTTTGCGGGTAATGACAACATTATCTTTGGCGCGCGTTTGGTCCTAACTTCCCTAGTCCGCAATCAGACAACGCTGCCTTCATAGTCGTCGGCCGGGCGCTGAACCCAGGTGACATCCATGCCGACCTGTGCGGCCGAGAGGAGGTTCATGACGGGACAGCGGAATTCGACATTCTTGCGCAATTGCTGGAAACGGGCATCGCTTTCATCGCTGTAAACCGTGATATCCAGTTTTGCCGTTTCAAAATATGGGCGGATCCCGGGGACGCCTTTTGGGCCGCGCACGTCGATCTGGCTTTCGCAGGCGAAATCGACGCCCGCGTAGTTAAACTTCATCGCTGTTGCCACGCCGTTGATGATTACGCCGTCACAACCGACCAATGCGATCAGCACTGTCTCTAGCGGGCTTGGTGCCGTGTTGGTGCCGCCAAGAGAGGCAGGCTCATCGGTATAAACAGGGTCAAAATCGCGAACCTGGATCTTAGTTCGGGTGCCCGCAGCGTTGGTCGCCTTGACGTGGCGGATACCGATCTTCTTGGTCACGGGATCGATGGAAGGTTCGATGATATCTGGGTCGATCATGATCAGTCCTTTGAGTTAGCTGAGGCCGGTGAAGGCGCCGACGGGCGCATCGCCACGCAAGACATCGAAAAGCAGCCTCACGATGCCAAAGACAACCGTGCCGTATATGATCCCGGGAACCGGTCGCATTCCTGCGCGGACAAATAGCATCCAAAGGATCAGCGCGACGGTCGGGATGGTGAAGCCGATGGCCCAAAGCGCGACGCCATAGCCGATCAGCACAAGCAGGACAGCAGGTTCCTTGAACTCTCTATCCGTCGATGGGGCATAGTCGCGGATCGCCCGGAACAACAGCCAAAGCGCAAGCGGAAGGCCAGGCAGAAGCGCAAGTGACGGCATCAGACGTGACGAGGCGTTGAAGGTTGTCATCTCGTAAATTGCATAGGCGAACGCGACCGACACCGCGGCGGCAAGGATCATAGAGACAGTCTTGTGATCTTCAGGGTCGGGTAAGTCCAGCGCCTCGGCCGCAACATCGACGTGCCGCGCGCCTCGGCTGCGCCACCACCGGTAAAGGTTCAGCAGCATAGGGATCAGAACGAAAGAGCCGATGATCAGCACGCCGGGGCGCAGCAGCCAGGACCAACCGTGGAGCTGGTTGGCAAGCCAGAAGTACTGCTCCATCGGGCCGGCCAGAACGAAGCCAACAAGGGCCGGCGCACGTGGCCATTGCGCATGTTTCATCATCCAGCCGAGTGTTCCGAGCGCAAACAGCATGAAAATATCGCCCATGGTGCTAGTCGCCTGATAGGCTCCGACGACCATGATCAGGATAAGTGGTGCGGCGATGATACCGAAGGGAATGCGGGTCAGTCGCGCCAGCATCGGCGTAATCGCAAAGCAGAGCGCCGCACCGACGACAGACGACAGGGCCACCGACCAAACGATCAGGAACATCAGGTCGGGGTTCTGCGTGATCATGCGCGGCCCTGGATAATAGCCGAATGAGAAAAGCGCCCCTAGAAAAATCGCTGCCGCGGGTCCGCCGGGAACGCTGAACAGGAGCGTCGGAACAAGATCAGAGATTACTGTGGCATTGTTTGCGCCCTCGGAGGCAGCGATGCCGCGGATTTCGCCCTTGCCAAATTTCGATTTGTCCTTGGTCGAGCGGATAGCATGCCCATAGGCCACCCAGGTCGAAGCAGAGGCGCCAACCGCGGGAACGAAGCCGCCAAATACTCCAATGAGGGACGCTCGCAGCACCAGCCAGCGGTTCTTCCAGAAGTCGCGAAAACCCTCGCCCCAGTTACTGACGGTAATCGGGATATGCGAGATGCCACCACCTGCGGCCAGCATGGAAATTGCTTCGGCCACGCCGAACAGTCCAAGGGCCACGATGGTCAGCGAAAACCCATCCAGCAGATAGACCTGCCCGAAGGTGAACCTAAAATCCGCCGCTGCTGAGGCCGGGCCAACCACCCCCAGAAACAGACCAAGACAGGCAGAGGCCACGCCCTTGGCCAAATCCTTGCCAATCATGGACGACGCAAAGAATAAGCCCACAAGGGCGAACATGAATAACTCGGGCGTGCCAAGCATCAAAACGATAGGACCCGCAACTGGGATGGCTACCAGTAGGATCAGCGCGCCCATCAGCCCGCCAACCATCGAGCTTAAAAACCCCACCCCAAGGGCGCGTGCCGCCTGTCCCTGTTTGGCCAGTGCATGGCCCTCGATAGCAGTCGGCGCCGATGCCGGAGAACCGGGTGCGCCCAAAAGCACCGATGTGATCGTATCGGACGTATAAACCACCGATACGGCGCCTAGCAGCATCGCAAGGCCGGAGAAATCATCGAGGTAATAGATGAACGGCAAAAGGATCGAAACGGCTGCAACACCTCCAAGGCCGGGCAACATGCCAAAAACCATGCCCACAAACATACCGGCAAACAACGCCAAAAGTCGGATCGGGTCCAGCAGGGCGTCGAGCGCGGAAAACACGTGTTCCAGCATTAAGAGAGGTGCCTTTTCAAGCGGACATCAAACGACAAAGCCGCCTTTTGTCATGAAGAGGGGTGGCCGAGCATGACCCGGCCACCCCGAAGGATCATCAGAACTTCACGCCGAACTTTGTCGACAGCAGGTCCTTGAGATAGGTACGCACTTCGTCAGAAGGTGACAGAGCTGCTTTGATCGCGTTTTCCGTCGCCGGACCCGCACTTAGCCGCGCGCCGTTGGTGACTTTCTGGCTTTCCGCCTGAAACTCAGGGTCGGCGTTGATGTCGGCCACGGCCTTGGCGAAAATGTCCAAGACCTCCTGCGGGGTGTCGGGCTTCATGTAGCCAGTCAGGCCGTAGGCATAGGTAACCGACGCGACGCCCTGGAACGCTTCCCACTCGATACCTTCAGGTGCCTTACCGTTCAGCTCTTCATAGACCTCGTAGACCGATGGCAATTCTGGCGCGATCGGATCGCGCTGGGTCAGATTGCCGTCAGCATCTGCGGCGCCACCGGTCCAAAGCGGAACGGCTGTGCCGGCCTCAACGGACGGGACGACCTGGGTTAGGTAGACCGGTGTGAACTGATAGTCGATGTTCACTTCGCCCTGTTCGAACGCAAGCCGCACCGGACCGCGTCCATTAAAACCAAGCACCGATTTCACATCAACCCCCAGAACCTCGAAGGACAACAGGCCCGGCAAGTCAGATGCTGCAGCGGCGATGCCACCATAGATCAGCGGAACGTTAGAGCTTTTAATGTCAGCGGCACTGGTCACCCCTGTCGAAGGCGACACATAGGCCACTGCACTGAACGGATGGCTGTAGGCGACGCGATAATCCGCCAGTTTGTATTCCACGCCCTCTTGTCCAAGCACGAAGGGGTTAGCCGTCGATGACGTGGTGAACAGGATCGTGGTGCCGTCCGAGTTGGCGTTCTGTTCAAACCAGTTGGCCCCCAGGATCGACCCTCCACCGGGCCGGTCGATAACGTTTATCTCGGGATTGCCTGGCAGATGCTTTTCGAAATAGGGCTCAAGAAACTTGGCTGAAACGAAAGTCGCGCCGCCCGGGCCGAAGGGCACGATCACGTCGATGCTTTTTCCCGCGAAGTAGGCCTCTTGTGCTGCAAGCGGTGCAGCAGTTAGTCCCGCGAACGCCGCTGCTGCGGCAAGGGTCATTGATGTCTTCATGGTTGTATCCTCCCTGGAATTTTCCATCAGTCTAAATCGGTCTGGCCGGATTGAGTGTCAGCCAATCGTGTTGTTCAACTCTCCAAGCCCGGTGATGCGCACACTCATACGATCACCCTTGGCGAGATACTTGGGCGGCTTGAAGCCGATGCCAACCCCATCGGGGGTGCCCGTGGCGATGATATCGCCAGGCAAAAGAGTCATAGTCGCGGACATCGTCTCGATCAGAGTAGGAATGTCGAAAATCAGATCGGCGACCGATGCTTTCTGGCGAGGTTCGCTATTGATTTCGGTCTCAAGCACCAGCTTGGTTACATCTACGACATCATCTGCCGTCACAATGTAAGGTCCCATCGGGCAGAATGTATCGATGCCCTTTCCGATGACCCACTGATTGTGATGACGCTGCAATTCGCGCGAGGTGACATCGTTCATGACTACATAGCCGAAAACCTGATCATAGGCTTTATCCTTGGGCACCTGGAAAGCGCGCGTGCCAAGGATGACACCAAGCTCGCCCTCGTAGTCCACGGTCTGCGTCGGGTCGAGCGAACCGCGCACCACGGCGTCCGGTCCTACAATACTTGTCGTGGCCTTGGTAAAGATGATCGGTGCGCTTGGCACAGCTTCCTTCCCGCTGGAATCAAATCCGCTGGAGTGAAACTCGTTGGCATGTGCAAAGTAGTTTTTTCCAACACAGAACACGTCACGGCGCGGTTCAGGAATTGGAGCCAGCAATGTTACATCTGCCAGCGCAACGCGCTCTGCGTTTGCACCTTTCGCGGCCCAATCCTGGATACCCTCCGGTCCGGTTTCAATCAGGGAGCGCACAGCATAGGCCGCATCCTCGCCTTCGGCACAGACCACGATCTGCTTGCCGTCAACAAAGCCAGCACCGATTTTCCCACCACTTCTAAACGTGACCAGTTTCATTTTCTCGACACAACTCCATTTTATCGATAAAATTGGATTACATATAGAATCAAGCCTGTCAATATTGAAATAAATCTGTCAAAGAGCGCCCAAGCAGCAAATTAGGAAACGCCTTTGAGTGACCTCAACCTCCTGATCAACGCCACCGCTACTGGCTTGACGCTGGATGCCGGCGAGACGCTTGCCCAGGCCGCCCATCGGGCGCTGCGCGTCGACATTATTAGCGGTGTACGCCCCCCCGGAGAGCGGTTGCGGATCGAAAAGCTGAAAACGCTTTACGAAGTGGGTCCGACTCCACTGCGCGAAGCATTGCAGATGCTTGCCACCGACCAATTGGTGATCGCAGAAGGAAATCGTGGATTTACCGTCGCGCCACTTAATCTGATCGAATTCCAGGATCTGAACATCGCCCGTACTGAAATCGAGTTGGCCGCGTTGCGGCTCTCAATCGCCAAAGGCGATACGGAATGGGAATCCAAGGTGGTCGCGGCAAGCTATCTTATGCGCAAACAGGACGCGGCGCTGGCTCAGATCACTTCCGGTGTTCCCGACGCCTGGGAAGATGCCAACACGGCCTTTCATTCCGCAATGGTCGCGGCCTGTGGTTCCAAATGGCTTTTGAAGGTGCGCACCAGCCTACATGATCAATGCGCGCGCTATCGACGCGCATCAGTCTATCAAAAACTGGGACAGCGCGACTTAGATGCCGAACACCAGGCGATTTCAGACGCCGTGCTGTCACGTGAGGCTGGCCGTGCCTGCGAGCTGACAGCTCAACATTTCGCGCTGACCGCGACAAGTCTGCCTGATGCCGTGCTTAAAAAGCCGCCGCATGGATGACAGCTCAGTTTGCGCTATTCCTGGCCGCAGGAGTTTTGGGTGGTATCGTGAACGCCGCGGCGGGCGGCGCCAAACTTTTCATTTTTCCGATGCTACTGGCCGCAGGGCTACCACTGCTGGCCGCCAACGCGACGGGCACCGCCGCCGTCTGGCCGTCTCAACTGCCCGCAATATGGGTGCTTCGGCACGAGTTACTGGACAATATACGCGGGCTTGTAAGGCTGATGCTACCTGCACTGTTAGGCGCCTTCTGCGGAGCCATGGCGCTGATCTGGTCGTCCGAAAAGGCATTTCTGGCAGTCATACCTGTGCTGCTGATCATTGCGGTAATCGCAATCCTACTGGGCAACCGCCTGACCGATATCATGAAGCGCCTTTTTCCAGGCGATCGCCTGCAATCGGTCACAGGGATATTGCTCTTCGTGACTGGCATCTACGGCGGCTACTTCGGCGCAGGCTACGGGTTTATTTTGCTAGCAGTGCTGTCGCTGGCGGGCATGGGCATGCGAAAAGCGAATGCCACCAAGAACCTTTTCGCTTTCAGCATGAACACAGTTGCGGTGATACCACTGGCCTTTTCGGGTCTGATCGACTGGGTCGCAGCCGGAACGGTTCTGGCTGGCGCATTGGCGGGCGGCTATATGGGCGCGCGGCTGACGCAACTTGTACCCGATAAGTATCTTCGCATTGGCGTTGCGGGACTTGGGGTTATTCTGACCGCCGCTTTTCTGTCACGATAAAGGAGGACTTCAATGCGTATATGTCGATTCGAATTGGACGGTGCTGCACGGTTTGGCGTGCTGGATGGTGACACGGTAATTGACCTTTCGACGGGAGCCTTTTCGGACATGACGGCCTTTATTTCGGGGGGGGCCGCGGCGCTTGGCGAGGCGCGTCGGATGATGTACGATGCGGCAGAAACAGATCGGCATGAGTTGAAGCGCATACATTTGCTGGAGCCTGTGGTGCCCTCGACCGTACTCTGCGCGGGCAGCAACTATCATGCTCACAATGCGGAAAAGCTAAATACCCCGCTCAGTGGCAAGGAACCCGAATTCTTCGTCAAGACATCCGATTGTGTGATCGGACCTGGAGAAAGTATCATCTGCGATCCCAAACTGACGCAAAAGCTGGATCTGGAAACAGAACTGGCCGTAGTCATTGGGAAACCCGGCCGCCATATTCCGGTGCATCAGGCGCTAGATCATGTCTTCGGCTATACTGTCGCTAATGACGCGACCGCCCGCGATCGGCAGGTGCGAAGGACGCCGGAGGGATTCACTTGGTATGAATTGGGGCGCGGCAAGGCTTTTGACACAAGTCTGCCTCTTGGTCCCGTCATCGTCACCGTCGACGAACTGCCCGATCCTCAAGCGCTCACACTACGCACTCGGATCAACGGCGAATTGCGTCAGCAAACCAGCACGGCCGATATGATCTGGAGCTGCGCGGAACTGATCCATTTCTTCTCGGTTAACTTCACACTCAAGCCTGGCATGGTCATTCTGACGGGAACGCCCGCAGGCACGGCCTGGTCGACCGACAAAGAGTTAGGCGGCAACTGGTCTCCCGCGCCAGGCTTGACCCCCGCAACGCGCTACTGCCTGCCCGGAGACGTAGTCGAAAGCGAGATCGTTGAAATTGGTGTCTTGCATAACAGCGTGGTCGGCCCAGACACATAAGGTAATTGAATTTTTTCTCTCAACTATCAGATGACAGCCAGCTTAGGACGTTGCGCCAGTTTAGTCAGAATACACCAACGCTTGAGTGGTTCGTGAGTGGAATAATTGTGGACGGGGGCGTGAACTGGCGGCGTACGGAGGATACTTTGGCCATTCAACGCTTATTCCCCGCCGTCAGATCGGTCGTCGAGGAGACATGATAACGCCATTCACGGCGGTCAAGGAGCCACCATGCCGGCTCAAGATGGCTTTTTGTGTCAACGCCCCGAGCCGCGCCGACTTCATTTCACGATCAAACATTGCCAGTCTCTCAGACATTAGACTATTAGTTCGAGCCATATGGAGGCCGCGACGCTCAGTCCGCAGCAACAATTGAATGACAAAAAACTCCCAATCTGGCCGTGACGCTAGTTCCGACCGGATATTTCGCCGAACAGCCACTGTTGACCCACACGCAGGGCTTGGTGCCATCGCCCGCATCACGCGGATGTCGTTTCGCTATCCCGTGCGCGCCGGGCTAGCGCTGGCGGCAACTGTGGCCGCGGTACTTATGCAATTATCGATCCCAGTTCTCCTGGGGCGCGCGGTGGATCAGACCCAAGCCGTGGCCGCGGCAGGGGCCGAACCCGAAACGCTTTACCAGATTGCAGTGCTATTGTTTCTGGCAAGCGTTGGGCGCGGGTTTTTCACACTTATCCAAAACTACACCGCAGAATCCGTCGGGCATTCGATGGCGCGCGATATTCGCAATGCTGTTTACGGAAAAATCCAGAGCCTGCCCTTTTCGTTCCACGACCGGACCCATTCGGGAGATCTGATCACGGTTGGAATGCTGGACCTGGAAGGTGTGCGGATGTTTTTTTCCACCGCACTGGTGCGCACCGTGCTTCTGGGCCTGTTGATCGGGCTTGGAGCGACGCTGTTGCTGTCGACCAATCTAAGTCTTGGCCTGCTCGCACTATCATTCGTGCCCTTCGCGGGATGGCGCAGCACGGTTATGCGACTGGCTCTCCGCCGGACCTGGCTTACCCTACAAGAAAGGCTGGGCGTTCTCAGTCAGGTAATGGAGGAAAACCTTGCCGGTATTCGCGTGGTTCGCGCCTTTGCCTCCTCAGAGTACGAAATGGCAAAGTTCGAGGTCGCCTCAAAATCGGCGCTGGAACTTAGCCATCAAAGGATCGAAACTCGCGTCAAGAACACCTCTGCGATGACGCTGGCATTCTTTGCCGCCATGGGGTTGGTCCTGTATTTTGGCGGACGGCAGGTAGCGTCAGGGGAAATCACGCTGGGCACTCTGGCCACTTTCCTGACCTTTATGACCATCCTCCAGATGCCAGTCCGGCAGCTGGGCATGATGGTTAATGGATACGCTCGCGCCTCGACCTGTGGAGCGCGTCTATTCGCTCTCATTGACCACGAAACCGAAATCGACAACGCACCGGACGCGCAAAATCTGAAGATAACCGACGGAACGCTGAAGCTTGAAAATGTTAGCTTTGCATACGCGGGGAACGCGGACCGAAAGGCAGTGTCAGGCATCAGCTTCGAGGCACACAGGGGCGAGACTGTCGGCATTGTCGGCCCGCCAGGCTCCGGGAAAACGACTTTGATGCACCTGATCCCGCGTTTTTACGATCCCACACAAGGCTCCATCAGCATCGACGGCCAGGACATTCGCGATGCAACCCTGGCGTCAGTTCGTCAGGCTGTGGCTGTTGTCCAGCAAGACAACTTCTTGTTCACAACCTCAATCGAAAACAACATCGCCTATGCCGATCCCTTCACTGAGACGCGCCAAATCCGCGGCGTCGCGGAGTCCGCGCAACTGCATGATTATATCCTTGGTTTGCCCGGCAAGTACGGCACGATCGTCGGCGAGCGCGGTGTGTCGCTGTCCGGCGGCCAGCGCCAGCGACTATCTATAGCGCGCACGCTTATGATGAAGCCTGCGGTCTTAATCTTCGACGATTCCACGGCCGCCATTGATGCCGGCACAGAAAACCGCATTCGAAGGGCACTAAAAGAATATGCCAAAGATCGTGTGACGCTGATCGTGGCCCATCGGCTGGCAAGCCTGATGCACGCTGATAGGATCCTGTTTCTGGAACGCGGGCGGATCGTTGAACAAGGCAGCCACGAGGAATTGTTGAAGCTGGGAGGACGCTACAGCGACTTGCACGCACTGCAGATGCGTCCAAATGCCGAGATGCTGGCCGAGAAGGTCGATGTACCATGAGCAAGACAAGAGCCGATGAGCCGCGTGACCCGCACGAGGATGAACGCCCACGTATGCGCGCAGTTGTCGGATCGGAGCGCATCGAAGAGGAGATCTTTGGGCGGGTGTTCGACGGCAAGGTCGCTCAGCGGATCTGGCAGTTTGTCCGCCCCTACAAACGCCATGTGGCGATTTCCGTTGCCGCCGTGGTAACATTCACAGGCTCGCAGCTGACAATCCCGCTTTTAATCCGCTATGCTATCGATAATGGAATGGCGCCGGATACGCCCCCCACCGTGCTGCTGGGCGTCCTGGCAGTCTTTGCTATCGTCGTCGCCATTAATTTTGTTGCTTCCCGTGTGCAGGAGATCGTGACCGGCCGAATGGCCGAGGACGTTCTGTTCGATATTCGGCGCGCAATGTTCAGCCATTTGCAGCGCGTGTCGCTCTCATTCATGGACAAAACCGAGGTCGGCCGGCTGATGTCGCGTTTGCAAGGCGATGTGAACTCGATGCAGGAATTCCTTGAAACCTCGGTGCTCGCTATAGGGGACCTGCTGCTCCTTTTTGGGATCGTAGTGGTTATGCTTTGGCTCGACTGGCAACTGGGGTTGATGGTCCTGATCGTCATTCCGATACTATTCGGGGTTCGCATCTTGTGGCTAAGCCGGGCCCGTGCCGCGTTCATGGCTGCCCATGAGGCGAACTCCATCACCAATGGCGCTCTGGCCGAGGCTATTCACGGCGTGCGTGCCGTTCAAGCCATGAACCGCGGCACCCTGAATGCCGAACTTTATGGGCAGCTCGTTGACAATACTTACAATGCCCAACTGCGCGCCTCGAAACTGGCGCAGATCATGATCCCGATTGTGGACACTCTGACAGGCAGCGCTATGGCTGTGGTGGCCTTGGCCGGTGGCATGATGGTGGTGTCAGGGCGTATCGAGGTCGGCGTCATGGTGGCGTTCCTGTTCTATATCCAGCGGTTCTTCGACCCAATCCGCTCGCTGACAATGCAATATTCGGTAATGCAGCGCGCGATGGCTTCTGGCCATCGTCTAACAGAAGTTCTGGACGTCGATGTCGATGTCGAAGACGCCCCCGATGCGACGCCGCTCGGGGATTGCGATGATGGTTCGGTCGAATTCCGCAATGTGAGCTTCGGCTACAATCCGGAGCACCCCGTGCTCAAAGACGTTAGTTTTCGCGTGAACTCTGGTGAAACGGTGGCGCTAGTCGGCCCGACCGGCTCTGGGAAATCAAGCTCAATGGCGCTGATACACCGGTTTTACGACGTGCAGGACGGCGCGGTTTTGGTTGGCGGGCGTGACGTGCGAGACGTCACACAGAAGAGCCTTGGACGCCATATCGCAATGGTGCTGCAAGAGCCCTACCTATTCACCGGGACAATACGGGAAAACATTCGTTATGCCTCCGACTGGGCCGATGACGATGCGGTGGTTGAAGCCGCAATAGCCGTTGGCGCGCATGAATTCATCGAGGCACTACCACAGGGGTATGACACCAAGCTGGCAGAGCGCGGAAGCAACCTGAGCCTTGGACAACGCCAGCTGCTTAGCTTTGCTCGCGCGCTGGTTGCAGATGCTAAAATTCTGGTGCTGGACGAGGCTACCGCCAATATCGATAGCTACACCGAAATGCAGATTCAGAAAGCGCTGCAGAGGCTGCTGGAAGGGCGTACCGGGTTGGTCATCGCGCATCGCCTCGCCACGATCCGGAATGCCGACCGCATCATCGTTCTGCAACAGGGTCGGCTGGTAGAGCAAGGTGACCACGATACTCTGATCGAGCTCGGAGGCCTCTATGCGCAACTCTACCGGCTCAACTATTCCAGCTTCGATGATCTGCCCGATGCAATGTCCGATGAAGACCGGGCACTTGCCACCTGATTTGATACACACTTCGTAGTCAGAACATTTGCGTGCTCGCACAAGAAACAGAAGACCGATCGTGCACTGGCGCTGATCGTTCTATTCGCCAAGCGCTATTCCCTCTCGGCGGGGGTCCGCACCACCTTGTAATTGGTCGCCTATCGCTATCGCATGCAGTCCCGAGTTAAGGCCTCTGGATTTTACTTCAAACCCAAGGTCAGTCAGCGGTTCAGCGAGGTTTTCAGCCCCCGTACCCGCTTCCAAGTCATATGTACCAAAGCGATTTACGAGATGCGGCATCGAAACAGCCCGCTGCATGTCCATGCCCCAATCCAAGTGGGCGATGATGCCTTGCGCGACATAGCCAATGATGCGGCTGCCGCCAGGGCTGCCTATTACAAGGATAGGCAATCCGTCTTGCATCACGATCGTTGGTGCCATTGAAGAACGCGGCCGCTTGCCTGGCTCGATCCGATTGGCAATTGGAGTGCCATTCACATGGGTGCGGAAACTGAAGTCAGTCAACTCATTGTTCAACAGAAATCCATGCACAAACAGCCTACTACCAAAACCGTTCTCAATCGTTGTGGTCATCGAAAGGGCATTTCCATACCTGTCTACGATGGAGATATGGCTGGTGGAGGGGAGCTCTATTGACTGGTCATCTGCCCAAAGCATCGCGTGATCCCATGCCGGCTCACCGGGAGCAATCGTGTCCAGAGCCACATCAGTTTCTGCAATCAAACCCGCGCGGATTTCCAGATAGGACGGGTCAACCAATCCTTTCGTCGGCATCGGTACAAAATCGCTGTCCGCCATGTAGCGACCACGATCTGCGAAGGCGAGACGCGAGGCGTCGCCTATGATCCGCCAGCTCTCGGGACTTTCTGCGCCAAGCCCAGCCAAATCGAACTGTCCGACAATGCCAAGAATTTGCCCGACCGTCAGCGCTCCAGATGACGGCGGCCCCATGCCGCATACTTCGGATTGTCGATATTGAACGCAAACGGCACGGCGCTCGACGACGTCGTAAGTGGCCAGATCCTCCAACGAGAGCAGCCCGGGATTCCCCTTGGCATTGCGCACAGTGCGCACAATGTCCTCGGCAATCGGGCCGTGATAAATGACATTCGCACCGTTCAGCGCCATCTGCCTTAACACATCAGCATAGTCTTCGTTTGTGATCGTGGTACCCGCCGCCAGTGGAATGCCATTGGGAACAAAATATTCAGAAGTTGGGCCAAACTTGCCGAGGCGTTCGGCATCGTTGGCAATCAAAGACGCCATGCGCTCGGATACGACGAAGCCTTTTTCTGCGTGCATGATGGCTGCATCAAACAGAGCGCCCCAGTTTGCGCGCCCCCAACGGCGATGTGCCTCTTCCATCAAGCGAGGTGTGCCGGGCGTGCCGACAGAGAGCCCACCAACAACAGCATCAAAGAACTTTAGTGGCGCGCCATTTTCATCCTGAAAAACTGTAGGAGTGACGGCCATCGGCGCGGTTTCGCGCCCGTCCAGGGTCGTCAATTCACCGCTTTGGGCATCAAACCACACGAGAAAAGCACCGCCGCCCAGGCCAGATGACTGCGGCTCAACCAATCCCAGAACGGCTTGCACCGCTACCATGGCGTCGGCGGCTGTACCGCCGTCGCGTAGCACTGCAGCACCCGCATCTACGGCCAAAGGATTTGCGGCCGCAATCATCCAGTCGTTTGCCACAACAGGTTCGCCTGCACTCTTTATAGCTAGCGAGGTTCGGGCCGCAGCAGAGAGGTCTGGGAAAAATTTAGTCAGTTCTGTAACCGACTCCGGGGCGATCGCGTCTGCGGCGTCTTGTGCGTCAAGTGGCGCGGCCGCCAGCGCAGCGACTAGGGCAATCATTGTGCATTTCAGATGAGCCACTGTTCATCTCCCGAAAGTTAAATGGATCTAGGACATCGATTTCTTGCATATCATCAAGCGAAAGTCTCCGTTTTGATTACACCGTGGAAATACATGACGCAGGTCAAACTCCTGTGTGGTTGAACGCGTAAACTCAGCTCTCACCTGTCGCTCCACAGAGGATGTCGATACAGGAACGAAGCTTATCCAACCCGAAGCTCGCGTCAGAGGCTTTTTGGGTGCACATAGTCCAACAGTCTACTCCATCATCCACCTCCCTTGTTCACTGCTATCCTGTGATCCTTTCGGGAGCTCGACCTCAGAAGTGAGGCGGTCCAATGACGCATGCTTTGAGCCCAAAACGAACCCGTGCTACATTTGGCTCTAATGAGTGCCTCGCGTGGAAGACAAAGGGTCCTTCGCTGAGGAAA
>Ga0316201_10002145_pt1 | contig 13906 bp, 12 predicted proteins | sample CS6wburrow_MG_FD_204516 | JGI IMG/M metagenome (GOLD analysis project Ga0316201, IMG submission 204516) | Coastal sediment microbial communities from Delaware Bay, Delaware, United States - CS-6 worm burrow | ecosystem: Environmental > Aquatic > Marine > Coastal > Sediment | place: USA... | reverse complement strand
AAATTGAACAGGAGAAAACAGTAGAGCACCAGAATCTTGGTCGTCATGTGGTCACCGGCGACGCGACCAATCCCGACTTCTGGGCTCGCGCCAGGGGTTTACTGGATGAACTGGAATGGGTGATGCTCACCTTGCCTTCTCACGCCGCTAACATGGCGGCGGCTGAACGGTTGCAGCAAATGGGCTACAAGGGCAGGATTGCCGCCACTTCGAAATTCCCGGATGAGGAGCAGGCGCTGAAAGACATCGGAGTTGATCTGGCGTTCAACATTTATAATCAAGCAGGGCTTGGTTTTGCCAGCGATTTGAAGGAAATGGTCGATTAAAGCCAAAATTACTTTCGGGATTCGCTATGGGTCGGCTTGCGTCGTTCGCCAGGGAATTCGAGGCGACCTTTTTTCGCATTTAACGTGAGCCAATTCACGCCAACATCGTCTCAATCGAGTAAAAATACCCGGATTCGAGACTAAGGGGCGCGCCCATGAATCACCCTGAAGAGGCTAAATCGAAAGCAGAACCGAGTGCGAACGAGGATCAACGCCTGGTTCTGGATGGTACGGCAAACCTGGATTATCCCGATGTCGAACCAGTCCCGCGAGTCAAGGGATTGATCGAGTTGCTAAACCAGTACCTTGGCAAAAAGCCGGATCAAAACCTTTAATTCCCAATCCAGCTGATCGGGCTGTTCCGCGTTTTTCTGAATTACCCTCGAACGGCGATGCAGGGACTTTTACCTGGTTGCCGGTCGCTATGACGCCAGCCAGTTCAACTGCTGCTTCCAGCTGTCGCAAGCGTCAGAATTCCCTGCCGCCGAAGGCAGGTTCGGCCGCAAAGACCTGCGCCTCCTGCCTCACGCCGCTGCCTTGTCCTGCAGGTCGTGAATCTTGGCGCGGATTTCCCTGAAGCTGTACTGGTTCTCCTGCCGGGCCGCCGGGGTCAGGAAGGACTCCAGCTTCCTCACCAGTCGGTAAGGATTCTGCTCGTAGCGGATGGCAATCACGCCGTCCGTTATCAGTTTCTGGATCAGTAATTCGTTCTGGGTTTTCGAATGCAGATTTTCTGCCATCGGAATCAGGAGGAAGTTGCTCAACACGATGCCGTACAGCGTGGAGGTGAGGGCGACAGGAATGGATTTTATAATGACGTCCGGGTCGCCGATTCCCGATAGCATCGCAATCAGGCCAATGACGCTGCCGGCCACGCCAAATGCGGGCGCCAGCCTCGCCGCGTGGCGTATCAGTCTTTCATGCTGGATACGGCGCTGCTTGAAGTAGTACATCTCGGTTTGCAGGATATCCCGCATCTCTTCCATGCGGTAACTGTCTACCAGCAGGGAGAGCGTTCGCTTGAGGTAACTGATGGTAGTGGTATCTTCCGCATCCTCCAGGGCTATCATGCCCCTGCTGCGCGAACGCACCGACAACTCCATCAGGGTATCGATAATCTCTTCATGCGAAGGAAGCTCGATACGGTAGGCGTTCCAGGCGACGCCGCAGGCGATGCCGATATTTTTGGCCGGGTAGCTGAGAAACATGGCTCCAAGCAATCCGGATAACACGATCGCCAGGCCGAAAATATTGAAAAACAGCGCTGAATTTTCACCGGCGGCAAAACTACCGACAAAAATCGCGGCGAATAGAATAACGGCCATCAGGTTACTTTTAATCATAGTGTGGCTCCATCGTCGGGATTGCTGGTTTCCCGGGTGATAATTATTTCGACACGCCGGTTCTGCGCGCGTGCCTGGTCGTCCGCATTGGGCAACAGGGGATCGAACTGCGAGCGCCCCATGACGGTAAATCGGCCTGGGTCGACGCCTCCCTGGTCAATGAGATAGCGCACCACGCGGGCTGCCCGGGTCACCGATAGTTCCCAGTTGCTGGGAAATTCCGTGTTGTTGATTGGGTAATCGTCGGTGTGTCCGATCACATTCACCTGGTAAGGCGTCTGCATGATGATCCTGGCCAGGTTGCCGAGGAATTGCCGCATATCCTGGCGCAGGTCGGCTTTACCCAGTTCGAAGAACATCGGCCCCTTGACACTGACCTTGACCGACTGGTCCTCGAGTATGGCAATTTCCACGTTCTCTATACGAGCCTCCCTGACCGCCTGTTGGCTACGTTCAAAGACGTTGATCCGCATCAGCGGCTCGAACGTGGGCGGCGCGGTTTCAACGGGATCCGGCACCTGCTCTATTTCGATCTGTGTGATGGTCTCTACCACCGGCTCCGGTATCTTTCGCTCCAGGGCCTGGGCCGTCAGCAGCGCGGCAAACAGTACGAACATGACCATCATCAGGTCCGACCACGGGACCGACCAGTGGTTGGTATCGCTGTCATCGACGAACTCCTCGCCGGTAAAAAGACTGCCATCGTCAAATCCGTTGCCGAGACCGGCGTGACCGAATCGCGCCGATGAGAAATCAAGCACCCGCGAAGCCGAGGGAGTCTCCGTTTCAGCTCCGGGATTACTCTGTTGCTGGTCTGATTGTTGTTTCATCTTTCAAATGTCATTGGTTCTTCGCAGCCTTCCGGCATGCGGCGCCCGTGTGCTAAACAGGTCTGGGGCAGTAACGCCTCTGGCTACCAAACTGGTCTCGGTGATCCATGCATCGGCCGCTTCCAGTAAACGTTTACATCTTTGCTGGCGGCATGGCTCGATGGTCAAACCGCGAGGTATCGGCCAACTGCAGTCACGCCTGGTATCTTGATTTCCGGTATTCATGCCGGATTGCATGCAAAAGTTGTACCGGAAAATTGGAGGGGCGTCTTTTATCGCGGTTGGGATACTGTAAGCAAGCGTAACTCACGCGGGTAGCGAGTCACTTCGAATATAGCGCCTGGTCGTTTATTGGCATGGTAACTGCATAGTTTTTCCCCAGGAACCAATCGATGGAGAAGTAACATGAACCAGGCCCTATGGGTTGCAAAAACCGGACTCGACGCGCAACAGACGCGCCTGTCGGTCATTTCCAACAATCTTGCCAATGTCAGTACCACCGGCTTCAAGCAGTCGCGCGCGGTATTCGAAGACCTTTTATATCAGAACCTGCGCCAGGTGGGCGCGCAAACCTCCGAGGATACGAGGCTGCCGTCGGGCCTGATGCTCGGTACCGGTACCCGGGTGGTGGCCACCGAAAAGATTCACACCCAGGGAAACATCGAAAATACCGGCAAATCGCTTGATATCGCGATCGACGGCCAGGGCTTTTTCCCGATTTTGCTGCCTGACGGCACCGAAGCTTATACCCGCGACGGCAGTTTCATGATTTCCGACCAGGGGCAACTGGTTACCGCCAGCGGCTACCAATTGCAGCCCGGCATCACCCTGCCGAATGACACGCAGTCGGTAACCATCGGTATCGATGGTGTTGTCAGCGCGCAGTTACCGGGGCAGGCTTCGCCCTCGAACGTCGGCAACATCCAGCTGACGAACTTTATCAATCCAACCGGCTTGCAGCCGGTCGGCGAGAATCTCTACGTTGAGTCGGCCGCCAGCGGCGCCGCCCAGGAAGGCACGCCCGGCCAGTCCGGCCTGGGGCGCCTGCGCCAGGGATCGCTGGAAGGCTCCAACGTCAACATCGTCGAGGAAATGGTGAGCATGATCGAGACCCAGCGCGCTTACGAAATGAATTCCAAGCTGATATCGACCGCCGACGGCATGTTGCAATACCTCAACAATAACACCTAGGTAACGTAATGATGACTCCAGGCAAATCGATACTTCCACTGCTGCTGTTGCTGGCGGGCGGTTGCTCGCAAACCCAGTTGGTGGTGCAACCAGATCCCCAGTACGCCCCGGTAGACCTGACCACGACCGAGTTCAAGGCCGAGACCAACGGTTCCATTTTCCAGGCCGGGCGCTCGGTGCGGTTGTTCGAGGACAACAAGGCGTTTCGCATCGGTGACGTGCTCAGCGTAACCCTGTCGGAGTCGACCAACGCTTCCAAGTCGGCTGAAACCAGTACTTCCAAGGATGACGAGGTCGATCTGAGCGCACTGGCGATTTTCGGCAGTACCGGGCCGAGTATCAACGGCAACCTCGCGTTGACCAACAGCCTGGACGGCGAACGCGATTTCGCGGGCAGCGGCGACAGCGCGCAAAGCAATAGCCTGAGTGGCGAAATCGCGGTGACCGTGACCGATATCCTGCCGAGCGGCAACCTCGTTGTGCGTGGTGAAAAGATAATCGGCCTGAACCAGGGCTCGGAGTTTATCCGGATCTCGGGGCTGGTGCGTCCGCAGGATATCAGTTCCAATAACACCGTCATGTCGCGCAAGATCGCCAACTCCCGAATTTACTACGGCGGCGGTGGCGTCGTCGCCGAGGCCAATTCCAGGGGCTGGCTGGCACGCTTTTTCGATAGTCCGTTATTCCCATTCTAGGAGCCCGGCATGAAACTTAAGAAGCTATTTATACTATTGATTTTAATAGGGTTTTTGGAGCCGGTCGCGGCCGAGCGTATCAAGGATATCACCTCGATCAAGGGCGTTCGCAGCAACCAGCTGGTCGGCTACGGCCTGGTCGTGGGGCTCGACGGTTCGGGCGATCAGACCTCGCAAACGCCGTTTACCGTGCAAAGCCTGAAGAGCATGCTGTCGCAGTACGGCATTACGCTGCCACCCAACGTCAACCCGCAGGTCAAGAACGTCGCCGCGGTGTCGGTACACGCCGATTTGCCGCCGTTTGCCAAGATCGGTCAAACCATCGACATCACCGTGTCGTCGCTGGGTAACGCCAAGAGCCTGCGCGGCGGTTCGCTGCTGATGACTCCGCTTAAAGGTGTTGATGGTAATATCTACGCGATGGCGCAGGGCAACCTGATCGTCGGTGGGCTCGGGGTCGAGGGCGCCGACGGTTCCTCGGTCACCATCAACGTGCCCAGCGTCGGGCGTATTCCCGGCGGGGCCAGTATCGAACGTGAAATCGCCAATCCCTTCGCCGCGGGCGACAAGATAACGCTGAACCTGAAACGCGCGGATTTCACTACCGCCAAGCGTCTGGCCGACACTATCAACCAGGTCCTGGGACCGAACAATGCGCGCGCCCAGGACAGCGTTACGGTTTCGATCAACGCGCCCAGGGATATTGCCCAGCGCGTCGGTTTCGTATCCTTTATCGAAAACCTCGAGTTCCAGCCCGGCGAGGCGCCAGCCAGGGTCATCGTGAATTCACGCTCGGGCACCGTGGTTATCGGTAACCACGTCAAGGTTTACTCGGCGGCCGTGTCGCACGGGAACCTCAGCGTCACGATCACCAATACCGTCGACGTCGAGCAGCCTGGTCCGTTCAGCGGCGGCACCACCACCGAAAACGTACAGTCCGATATCGAGGTTACCGCGCAAGACAGTCGCATGTTCCGCTTTCCAAAGGGCGTGACCCTGAGTGAAATCGTGCGCGCGGTAAACCAGGTGGGTGCGTCTCCCGGCGACCTGGTGGCGATTCTCGAGTCGCTCAAGCAGGTGGGCGCACTGTCCGCGGAATTGATCGTGATTTAACCGGCAGGGATTCATGGCGATCAACAACCAGGTAGATTTTTTCCTTAATTTTCAGCAATTTGGCGACATGAAGCTGCGCGCCCGCGAGAATTCTGACGACGCCGCCGCGGCGGTAGCTCGCCAGTTTGAAGGCCTGTTCGTGCAGCAAATGCTGGCGGCGATGCGCTCCGCGTCCAACATCGATTCGGGGCAGCACAGCTCTTACATGGATTTTTACCAGGAAATGTACGACAAGCAGCTGGCGCAAACCATTTCGAACCAGGACCGGCTCGGGGTGGCGAAGCTGATCCTGCAACAGATACCGAACAGCCCGGATGACGCGTCGGCCACAGAAACCGCCACGGCGTTCACCATGCCGCCGGTAAAGAATGGCCTGCCGCCGGCAACACCGGTTGTCGATGCCAGGAAAGCGGAAGCCAGGGCAATCGATTCGACAACCGCTGAGGCAACGCCATTTGCGGTCGCGCCGGGGGCGGCCGAAGCCACCGGGAACGTGGTGCTTGGCAGGGTTGTCGAAGACGACTTTGCCGAACTGCAACAAATCGAACGCGCCAACCAGCGCTGGCAGCAGCCGCATAATTTTATTGCCGATATCTGGCCCGAGGCTCGTAACGCGGCCCGTACCCTGGGCGTTAGCCCCGAGCTGCTGGTCGCGCAGTCGGTGTTGGAGACCGGCTGGGGCAAGCACACGTTGAAGTTCGATGACGGCCGCAACGCCTATAACCTGTTCGGCATCAAGGCAGGCAGCGACTGGGGCGGGGCGACGGTGAGCCGGCCTTCACTGGAATTCCGCGACGGCGTGTTGCGCAACGAGGTTTCCCGCTTCCGCGCCTACGACACGCCGGCGGACAGCCTGGCCGACTATGTCGACTTTATCCAGTCCAACCCGCGTTACCAGCAGGCGCTATCCAGCGCGGGTAGCGACCAGGCCTATATCCGCGCCATCCAGGACGCGGGTTATGCCACCGACCCGCGCTATGCCGATAAGGTGATCAGCGTTTTGCGCGGTGATTTGCTGCAGCAAACGCTGGCCGGCCTCAACCCAGGAGTAAGCAGCTATGGCTGATTTATTAAACAACGCGGTGAGTGGCCTGATGGCTTTTCAGCGTGCGCTGAGTACGACCAGCCACAACATTGCCAACGTCAATACCCCGGGCTATAGCCGGCAATCGGCCGAGTTCGTTAGTAATCCGCCGTCCTTCTTCGGCGGAAACTACTTTGGCAACGGGGTGTCGATCGCCTCGATTACGCGCGCCTATGACCAGTTTCTGACTAGCGAGGTGCGCGATTCGACGTCGATTTTTACGCGCTCGCAGAAATTCAGCGAATTGTCCGGCTATATCGATGACATGCTGGCTGATCCCTACGGCGGCATTTCACCCATGCTGCATGATTTCTTTGAATCGGTACAGGATGTCGCCGATGATCCAGCCTCGAGTACCGCGCGCTATGCCCTGATCAACAACGCCGATACGCTGGCCAGCCGGTTCCAGGCTTTCGATCAGCGTTTCGAGGATTTGACTCTGAACACCAGCGCCGATATTCGCAGTACCGTCGACGAAATCAACGCGTTGGTCGGCCAGATTCGCGATATCAACGTTACGCTCAACGACTTTGCGCCATCGGCGGCTTCGACCCAGCAATCGGCCGACCTGCTTGACAAGCGCGACGCGCTGCTCAACCAACTCGCCGAAAAAGTCGATATCACCGTGATCGACGAAGCCGAGAACAACCTGTCGATATTCATTGGTAACGGCCAGACCATGCTCAACGGCACCACCGCTTTTTCCCTCGGCGCGCAGCCGGATAACGGCGATCCCAGCCGCGACGTAATTTCCTACAACGGGCTGATCAGTGTGTTCGACATTAGTTCCAACCTGACCGGTGGCGAACTCGGCGGCCTGCTGGATTTTCGTGACAACGTGCTGGAACCGACCCGCAACGCGCTCGGCCGCACGGCTATCGGCCTGGCCGAAACCTTCAACGCGCAAATGCGCGACGGGATGGATTTAAACGGTAACCTGGGGCAGGATTTCTTCAGCTTTGATCCGCCGCAGTCGATTGCCTTTTCCAGTAATACGGGTACGCCCACGGTATCGACCGTGATCAGTGATGTGACCGCGCTGACCATCGACAACTACGAGCTCGACTTCGACGGTGTCAACTGGACCCTGACCTCGGACAGCGGTACCAGTGCGACCGTTGCCAACGGCGCGCCGGCGACGCTGGTGTTCGAGGGCATGACCCTGACGATCAACGGTGCGACCGCGGTTGCTGGCGACCGTTTTACCATCAAGCCGACACTGCCCGCATCCGGCGGCTTGCGGGTGCTGACCAGCGATCCCAGCGAGATTGCCGCGGCGGCGCCGATTCGCAGCAGCGCTTCGTTGAACAACCTGGGTAGCGCCGAAATTAGCGCTGGTACCGTAATCGACGTCACCGACCCCAATTTGCTCAATACCGCAACGCTGACCTTCGATAATCCGCCGACGACATTGCGCGCCGATGTAGACGTCGTGGTCGGCGGCGTGCCTTTCCTGGCCGGCGCCGCGATTCCTTTTAGCAACAACATGGCTATCGACGCCAACGGCTGGCAGGTGAATCTGAGTGGCGCGCCGCAGGCGGGCGACGTGTTTACCGTCGAATCCAATGTCGGTGGCAGCGGAGATAATCGCAATGCGCTCAGTCTGGCCAATCTGCAGAACGTCGGGGTATTCGATGGCGGCATCGCCACCTACCAGGAAGATTACGGCACCCTGGTCGGGTTTGTCGGTTCACAAACGTTGGCCGCAAACCTCGAGCGCGACGCCCAGGAATCACTGCTAATGCAGGCGATTGATCGACAATCCGCTAAAGCTTCGGTCAATCTGGACGAAGAAGCAGCTGACCTGGTGCGTTATCAGCAGGCCTATGAAGCGACGGCCCGGCTGATCAGCACCGCGCAGACCATATTCGAGACTTTGCTCAATAGCGTAAGGTAACCATGAGAATTTCAACCCGGCAAATCTACACCCAGGGAATCGAGGCTTTCCAGCAGCAACAGCAGAAGCTGGCCCGGCTGCAGCAGCAGATATCCACCGGGGTGCGCCTGAACAAGCCCTCGGACGATCCGGCCGCGGCGTCGCGGATACTCGAACTCGAGCAGGACGTGTCGCTCAACCTGCAGTACCAGGCCAATATCAATCTCGCCGAGCAGCGCCTGGGGCAGCAGGACGGCGTCATGGCGGCCTACGCAAACCTGCTCAACCGGGTGCGCGAGCTTGCGGTCCAGGGCAATAACGCTCCCCTGGACCAGGTATCCCGCAACGCGATCGCGTCGGAACTGGACCAGCGGCTGAGCGAGCTCTACTCCCTGGCGAATACCACCGATGCCAATGGCGACTACCTGTATGCCGGTTTTCAAAACGGCAGCCTCCCGTTTACCCGGGCTACCACCGGCTCGATAGACCACGTCAGTTTTAACGGCGATGCCGGCACCCGTTCGATCCAGATCAGCAAGGTGCGGCAAATGGAGATCGACGTGCCGGGGCGTGAAATATTCATGCAGATACCGTCCGCAACGGCGCTGCGGGAAATACCGGCGGTTACCAATGCCGGCACCGGCGTCATCGCACCGGCCAGCGTGGTGGATAGCTCGACCTACGTCCCGGGCGATTACGAAATCCGTTTCACCGCGCCGGGTGTTTACGACGTGTTCGATGTCGCCGGCGGCGTCAATATCGTTACCGGCGCGACCTATACCGATAGCCAGGATATCAATTTCCAGGGGATCAGGACCTCGATCACGGGCGCACCCGCCGCGGGTGACGTCTTTACCGTCGGCGCGAGTCAGTACCAGGACGTGTTCTCGGTTGTTGCCAACCTGGCGGACACCCTGCGCAGCGCGCCCACGGATGCGGTTCGCGCCGCCAACATCGGCCAGTCACTGGTCGATCTCGACGCGGCGCTGGAAGTGTCGCTGAATAATCGCACCACGATCGGCGGCAAGTTGAATGCCATCGAAAGCCAACGCGAAGAGAATGAGGCACAGGTGCTGGTGGCCGAATCCACGCTCAGCAGTTTACGCGATACCGATCTCGCCGAAGCCATCAGTCAGCTCACCCTGGAACAAACCACGCTGGAAGCCGCACAGGCAGTGTTTGCGCGGATTACCAGCTCGTCTTTGTTCAACTTCTTAAAATAATTGCTTAATTCCTAAAGTTTATTCTCTCCCGGCCGCTAAAGCCTCTGAGCGGAGAATCCAAAAACGCTATGGATTTTCCGAAATTTGAAATTCGACGCTTGTTGAAGCGTGTATTTTAGGAGAGAACAATGCCTCAAATTATTAATACCAACATAGCGTCGCTAACGGCGCAGAGAAACCTGAACGGTTCTCAAAATACGCTGGCAACCTCGTTACAGCGTTTGTCGACCGGTCTGCGCATCAACAGTGCGAAAGACGATGCCGCGGGTCTTGCGATTTCGGAACGTTTCTCGACCCAGATTCGAGGTTTGAATCAGGCGATTCGTAACGCTAACGACGGTGTTTCGTTTGCACAAACCGCTGAAGGTGCATTGAGTACCGTGGGCGATGCGCTGCAACGTATCCGTGAGCTGTCAGTGCAGTCAATCAACGATACCAATTCGTCTTCCGATCGTCAGGCGCTGAACAATGAAGTAGGCCAGCTGATCGCAGAAGTTAACCGTATCGCAAATTCAACCCAGTTCAACGGTCAGAACATTCTCGATGGCACAGCGTCGACTCTGACCTTCCAGGTGGGCGCGAACCAGGGTCAGACAATTCAGGTTACTGGAGTCGATTCACGGACCGCCCAGCTGGGTGCGCGTATTTCCACCAGTGGCTCGATCAGCGGGACTAACCTGGCTGCCGCCATCGCTGCCGATGACCTCGTGGTCAACGGTAACGCGGTATCTCTGGCTGGCGATGCGAGCATCGAAGATGTCATCGGATCGATTAACTCAGTTTCCGCCGACTCGGGTATCCAGGCGCTCAAAGCGACCAGCGTCTCAACCGCTGCCGCTGGCCTGAGTGCCGCTGCCGACGGAACCGTCAGCATCAACGGCGTAACCGTCTCGTTGACTGCGACCGCCACCGGTGGTTCCGGTGCGTTGAACATCGCAGCCATTAACGCGGTATCGAATCAAACTGGTGTAACCGCATCCGCCGGTACGGGTGGTGGCGGCGAAGCCGTAGTACTGTCTAACAGCGATGGTTCTGATATCGTCGTCGCCGACGGTACGACTACCCTGGGCGGCGGTCCTGAAACCTTCTCGGCCGGTATTATTCTTGCTGGCGCGGTGGCTGATGGCGCTTTCACTACTGGTGGTACCTTCGCGGTCGAAGCTGGCAGTAACGCCCTGGGTGCTACCCAGGCCGACAATACGTTGGCTGGCGTCAATGTGCTGACCGGTACCGACGCGAACGACGCATTGCTGACCCTGGACTTTGCACTGCAACAGGTCAGTGGTCTGCGGGCCGAACTCGGCGCGGTACAGACTCGTTTCGAATCTACCATTTCGAACCTGAGTATTACCTCCGAGAACCTTTCGGCTGCGCGTTCACGGATTCGTGACGCGGACTTCGCGGCAGAGACTGCTGAACTGACCCGCAGTCAGATCCTGCAGCAGGCTGGTATTGCGATTCTGTCGCAGGCTAATGCTCAACCGCAGAATGTTCTGGCGCTACTTCAGTAACAGGTGAATGAGAGACTGGCACCGCTGGTGCCAGTCTTCTCTTCAAGCGGAGAATTAACATGGCTAACGAGATTTCAAGCATAGCGACGATCAAAGCATTGAGCGCGGCGAAAAACTCAGCACAGGTCACGAAGCCTGACGTAGCCAGAACACCAGTAAACGGTGGCGAGGTTTTGCCGCCCGGGGGCAAGGAGCCGCCCGCCCCGGTGGTCGATTCTGCCGAGATTAGCGAAACGGTTACCGAAATCAATGACATCATCCGCAGCGTACAGCGAGACCTGGCGTTCAACATCGATGAAGACAGCGGCAGGACCGTTATCAGTGTCATAGATTCGGAAAGCGGTGAGCTGATTCGCCAGATTCCATCCGAGGATTTGCTGGCAATTGCAACGCATCTTCGTGATTTTCGGGAAGATAAGGTGAGTCAAGGTGAAATAGGGCAGGGATTACTGTTTTCCGACAGTACCTGATAAAACTGGTCTGTTTCTTGCTCACTAAATAAAAAGCATTATGAGAAGGGGAGTGGTTGATCTACCCCCTTCTCATTTCTGATTAAGAGGCCGGGTTTTGAAAACCGGGCCAGGAACGCTAAAAGCACTGGCATTAGGAACATATTATGAGTGCAATCAGATCACTGGGTGTCGGATCCGGGCTCGACCTGGGGTCACTGGTTTCCGGCCTGATCGAGGCCGAGCGAGCACCGGTTGCGAATCGCCTGGCGATAAAGGAGCAGAACCTGAGCGCCGAGTTATCGGCCTTCGGCCTGTTACGCAGTTCGCTATCACAGTTCCAGGCCAGCCTGAGCGATTTGCAGTCCACCGCCGCGTTCAACGCCAAGGCAGTATCGCTTTCCAGTGATTCCGTATTTTCCGCCTCGGTTGAAAATGCGGCCGATGTCGGCAGTTACTCGGTCGAGGTCACGGCGCTGGCCCGGGCTCAATCGCTAGCCTCCAGCGCCGCCACCGCGTTCTCCACGGTGGACGACGTGATCGGCGAGGGCACGTTGACCATCCAGTTCGGCAGCACGACCACGGAGCCCGCCTACGCGTTCACCCCGGATGCCGGCCAGAGCCCGCAGGTCATCGACGTCAGCGCGGCAAATGGCAATAACACCCTGACCGGCCTGCGCGACTACATCAACGACAATGATTTCAACCTGCAGGCATCGATCGTCAACGACGGCAGCGGCTACCGCCTCGTGCTCAGCTCGGAGCGGACCGGCGCGCTTAACAGCATGGAGATAACCGTTACCGGCGACGGTGACGGTAACGACAACGATAATTCGGGCCTGTCGCAGCTGGCGTTTAACGCTTCGGCCCAGACCAGCATGTTGCAAACGGTGGCGGCCCAGGACGCCGCGCTGACGATCAATGGTCTCGCGATTACCCGCGACAGCAACTCGGTAACCGGTGCGATCAGTGGGGTTACCCTCGACCTGCTAAAGGCCGATGCCGGTAACATCGTCAACGTCGACGTTACCGAAAACACGGCCCAGGTGACCGCCTCGATCAATGGTTTCGTCGATAGCTACAACGAGTTGATGAAAAACATCGATGCGCTGACCGCCTACGATCCCGAAACCGGCGCCGGCAGCGTGCTGATCGGCGATTTTACCGTGCGCAGCATCAGCAGCCAGATTCGCAACGTCATTTTCGGCAGCGTCTCGGGACTGGACGGCAATATCCGCTCGCTGGTCGATATCGGCATTACCACCAACTCCAGCGGTACGCTGGACGTCGATAGCACTAAACTAAAGGACGCCCTGACCAACTATGGTTCCGAGGTCGAGGCGCTGTTTGCTCTGCAAGGCACAACCACCGATCCAGGCGTGCGCTACCTGTCCTCGACCAACGAAACCCTGAACGGTGACTACGCGGTCAATGTGACCTCGTTTCTTTCCCAGGGCAGTCTGACCGGGAGCGGGCCGGTTACGGATTTAAGGGTCAGGAACAACAGTAACAACATGACGTTGCTGGTCGACGGATTTTCCACCGGCAACATTACCCTGACCAACGGCGATTATCCCGACGAGGATGCGCTCGCGACCGAGATCGAAGCCCAGATTAATGCCGCCGCCACGCTGGTCGCCAACGGCATCTCGGTGACGGTCAGCTATGACGTTCCCAGCGACCGTTTCGTGATTACGTCCAACAGCAGCGGCGCAGGCTCGTCGGTGGAGATTACCGCGATCGACGCGCAGGTCGAAAATCGCTATGGACTTTCTGTCGGCCCCGGGGTCAATGGTACCGATTTCATCGGTTCGATTAACGGCCAGCCCGCGACCGCGAGCGGCAATACCCTGACCAGTCAATCCGGGGACAGCAGGGGCCTCGCGGTCGCAATCGTTTCCGGCGCTACCGGCGACCGGGGTACCGTTTCGATTACCCGCGGGCTCGCGGGAACCCTGGGGGAACTGCTGGACAGATTCCTGCAGTCCGAGGGAACCATCGCCTCCAGGGAGAGCAGCATTAATGAAGGCCTGGAGGATATCGAGGACGAACGCTTCAAGCTCGATGACCGGATCTTGAGCCTGGAAGCCAGGTTGGTGCGACAGTTTTCGGCGCTCGACGCGCTGGTCGCCCAGTTTAACCAGACCAGCAGTTTCCTGACTCAGCAGCTGGCAAGCCTGCCCAAACCGAATTCGATCAATAGCAGTAGTTAAACGGATTCCTTGCTAAAGAAAATAGGTCGCGAGACGATAACCTAGTTAAGAA